>Ga0209633_10000423_pt1 | contig 49886 bp, 43 predicted proteins | sample Cruoilmetagenom1_FD_187290 | JGI IMG/M metagenome (GOLD analysis project Ga0209633, IMG submission 187290) | Oil polluted marine microbial communities from Coal Oil Point, Santa Barbara, California, USA - Sample 1 (SPAdes) (version 2) | ecosystem: Environmental > Aquatic > Marine > Oil seeps ... | reverse complement strand
CGATCTCCGACGATGTGTCGAATGACTGGTTGCATGAGTCTCCCCAGGGTTTATTTGGGCCGGAATTTCCTTCGGGTATGTCCGGCGATTTCACGAAGCCGGCGCACGACTAGATCCTGGCGGCCGATCCGGAGCAGGAACAGCAACGACCGCAGAGGCTGACGACGGCCGTAGGACTGACATACCAGCCGGTCCACCTGTCCGCGCATCAGGGCACCGACGATTAGTTGCAGGATTTCGTCGGGGAACTGATGCGTCCCGAAGCAAGCCACCCAAGCGGGGGGCGCGTACTGGCTGAAGATCGCGCACGCCTGCTGGAAAAAATCCCGCCGATGCTCGGGCAGGGTCATGCCGCCGCACCACCAGACGATGCGAGACAAACCATAAACAATGGCGCCGCCCGCTTCCGGGGTGATATCCGACTGGCCCAGTTCCGTGAAGGTTTCGCGCGCCACTTCGAGAATGTCGAAACGCCGGAGGCTTCTCTCCGCCGTGATCTTGCCGGGCCGGTTGACACGGTACCAATAGTACGGGATATCCACGAGGCCAATGCGGACGGCGGAGGCCAGCATCCTGTAATGAACGGGCGGATCCTCGAACAGGCGGCCCACCGGGTAAACGAGATGGTGGCGCGCGAACAGATCCCTCCGCACCAGCCGGTAGTTGGCATTCGGCTCCAGAAAGAACAGCGCGGGTTCCTCGTGTTTCGACAACACACGGCTGGAGGCGCCGCCAAGCAAACGCCGCCACGCCCAGTCGTGATAGAAGGGATAGACGTCATCGCTCCTGGAATCGAATACCTGGCTTTTACCCAAGACCATGTCGCAGCGATGTTGCCGCGCAAAATCGAGCAAGCGGCGCATACCGCCCGCCGTGAGCAGGTCATCGCTATCCAGGAAACCGATGTACTGGCCGGCCGCTAGACTCACGCCATGATTGCGGACGGCGGAAAGACCCTGGTTGGGTTGCCTGAGATAGAGGGTCTGCGCGGGCTTCCGGTGGGCGAGCGCGTCCGCGACCCGTCGACCGGATTCATCCGTCGAACCGTCGTCGATGATAATGACCTCGAGATCGACCGTCGCGGCCGTTGCGAATACGCCGGCAAGGCACTCTTCCAGGTAATCGGCGACGTTGTACACCGGCACGATTAAAGTCGCCTCGGGCGGCTGGCCGCGTTCCCTATCCCGGCTGTCATACAGGTTGTCAATGGCGTCTATGGGCTTGTCGTATTGTCGTTTTTCCACGCGTTTGGCTTAGATGGGCATTATGGCTAAGTAAGGATGCCCCTGAATAGCCCTTCTTCCAGGAGTATCGCAAAAGGTTTTTCTCGACCCGATTCATCCCGCTTCGTAGGCGTAAAGAAATAAGTGGCCGATTTTATGCTGCATCTACTGTCCGGTTTGATGCTATAGTTCCAGTCTTTGCCATGAAATTTGCCGGATAGAGGTTAAGGCCTTTCATGTCTTTGTCGCTGACCTTGACACCGGTTGGATAAGTATTTTCATCCAACTCGGCTTGAATCGGAAGACCGGCATCCGTCGTGGTATTGCCGATTAAACAACCACCGGCTGAAAGCCGGTGGGTTTAATTCATACGAAATGGGAATGTAAGTACCATATTCGTTTGGATACCGAAGTACCGTAAAAAGAGCATCTACAAGCAGTTAAGGCCCTATCTTGGTTCAATTTTCAAGGATTTGGCATCTCAGAAGGAGAGCTCGATTGAAGAGGGGCATTTGATACTCGATCATGTTTAAATCTTGATCTCGATACCACCAAAATATTCGGTTTCACAGATTGTTGGCTTCATAAAGGGTAAGAGCACGATCTCTATAGCAAGGACATATTTTGGTCGAAGGAAAAATTTTACTGGTCAACATTTTTGGGCATGAGGATACTATGTGACAACAGTTGGCAGGGATGAAGAAGTGGTTCGAAATTATATCAAGCATCAGGAAATGGATGACCGGCGGATAGAACAACTCGATCTGTTTTAATGCGCACCACCTTTAGGTGGCATCGATTTTAACCCGCTTTGAGCGGTTCACATTTTCAAGCCTCCGGCTTTGCCGGAGGTTTTTGACTCGAGCGCTTCGCTTGCCGCCCACCAACGACGTCCTCTTTCACCCAGTTTTGCACCAAGGCGGTTGAAGTTCCGCTTCAACCCATCTATCGCAGTGGTCTCAATCATGAGTCTATCATATACAAAATCGCATGAAAACATCCAGTTTTGTTTACACTTCCTTAGCCGATATGGAGCATAGCGGGATACGGGGAAACGTGCCCGAAACCTCCCGAATTACGCAAGCCTCATCCGGGCTCCGTCGGCTGTTGCGACACACGCCCTGCTGGAGGGGTGGGGTGACAGGGGATTTATAGCGTCGATGTCAGGTGGTTCTGGCCGCGCGGGGACCGCAATGCCATGCATCAGGAGGCGGCCCCTGCCTCTTGAATAGGCCCTTTGGCCCCATACCGCAAACTCATCATCCGTTCCTCGACCAGCGGACTGATGCGGTTGTCGCGCAGCATCCGGTAATAGGCGCCCCCCACGACGTCGATGGGCTTTTCATGCAGAAAGTCGACCGCGTCGATCACCGCGATCCGGCGAGGCCCGAACGCCCGGCTCACCAGATCCCCCAGCGTGAAATCCAGCCCCCAACCGCTGATGCAATGGGCGAACAGGTGACCGCCGAGCCTCAGCGCATCCCGTGAAACCAGCGGCATCATGATCTCGACGGCGTTGAGATAGCGCCTGACCGTGTCATCCCGTTTCAGCAGCACCGGCCAGGTATTGGCCGAACCCAGCGCCACGGCGGGCTGGGCGAGCTTCAAATCCAGGGCCTGGACGAGGGTGAAAAGCCGCGTGATGGCGTCTTCCGTCACCAGGATGTCGTCGTCCAGGAACAGTACATACTCGTAAGCGTCGAAAAAAGCCGGATTGTCCTCCAGCAGCCGGTAGACGGCCGTGAATTTGGTTCCCCTATTTTGCGCCAGCACCATATCGGCCGCAATCGGGCAATTATAAGTATCGTCGTAAAAATTCGCTAGCAGATGCCACGGTTTGGCGGCCGAGGTGAGCCAACGGGAATGGGTCGATGGCCGGCCGCACTGGAGGAACACGGCCCAGTGTGATGGCGCGCGGCGCCGGTCCGCGACCGTCACCACCTTCACGCGGTCGAGGAATTGGCGTTGCACTGTCTCAAGAGCTTTGGCGGAGAGATAAGCCCCCGCGCAGGATTGCCGCGTACCGGAAAGAAAGGCTTCAAGCGGGGAAACATCGCGCGGCAGGGGACCGCACGCCTCGCGATAGGCGCGGGTATCGAACAAGGGATGGGGATCGCGATTCCCGGCGGCGCCGATGGTCTGGTAGTGCACCAGCGGGTTGACGCCGGAACGCGCCACATCCGGGTAGGTTTCCAGATACCAGTCGCTGTCGAACAGCGGATTGGGGTTTCTCATCTCCCAGGCGCCATGCTCGAGGTAGTGCCGGAAGGGGTCGCATCCGGCCCGCGCCACATCGGGATATCGCGCCAAATACCAGGCGCTATCGAACAAGGGACGGACGGCGTTCAACTCCAAGCGCGCGCCATCAACGAAGCGGAGGCTGGCTCAACGGGCGATTGAGCCAGCGCAGCGGCGCGGTCAGCCGCCAGGACCATGACCGGTAGACACCGCGCAGCTCCCGTTCGACACGGGATTGCGTTTGCTCCGCGGTTCGCAGCCGGGTCTCCAGTTCCCGGCACATCTGGTCCCGCTCCGCATCGAGGGCTACGAGATCAGCCCGCAGTCGGTCCCGGTCGCCTTGAAGGGCCGCGATATCCGTCTGGCTCTCTCGCTCGATACGGTCCATTTCTGAGCGTGCTTCGCCGAGTTTCGCTTCCAATTCATATCGTGCCCGATTCCATTCTTCGGACGAGGTCAACAATCGCGCCTGAAGCTTGCCGCGGATCCGGTTCTGTTCCGTGACAGCTTGCCGGAGTTGCTCGTCGAGGTCGCGGCATCGCCGCTCGCAGCGGGCGAGCGCCTTCTTTCCGTCAGCCTCCACGGTCTTTTCCTCCCGAGGCCTATCGGCGGTCATGTGAGCCGCCCGGACACTAGGCAGGCATCCGGGAAACGCCGCGCGAGCAATTCCCTCGTCTTTTCCACCATTCTGAGTTCCGGCGGCGTCAACGGGGCGCGTGAGTCGAAATCGAAGTTCCTGAATGCCGCAATCATGTAATCCCTGTCGATATCCCGGTACAACGGGTCGAGATAACGCTGGACGCCATCCCAGGCCCGGTCCCACATGGGCTGGTCGTGCTTGTCGGGGGTATTGCCGTCGCCGGTGAGCCGGAACTCCGAGAGCGTGCCCGCCGCCGGGACGAATTTCAGACGCAGCGCCAGCAGCCGGTGCAAGAAATTCCAGTCCTCCAGCACCTCCAGCGATTCGTCGAAATGCGGCCGCGCCGGCCGGATCGCCGCCAGCCGGATGGCGTAAGAGTTGATGGGTATGAAATTCTCGAACAGCAGACAGGCGATCGGCAACGGCGCATAGCCAGGAACAACCTCTCCCGCGGGCAACTTCCGGTTGCTGGCCGCATAGACCACATCGGCCTTAAGATGGCGAAAGACCTCCGTGACCGTTGCGCAGAATCCGGGATAAACAATGTCGTCGTCATCGAGGAAAAACAGGAAATCGAAACGATTGCCGGCCTCGTAAATCCGCTCCAGCGCCAGGTTCAGGGGGTAGCCACGGTTCCTGTGGGTATCGGCCGCATGGAGAATCTCCACATCCGGATGAATGCCGTGAATGGCGTTCCGGACCGACTCAAGCGCTTGAGGCTCGCCATGCACGACGACGAAGGCGGTCACCGGCACAGTTTGCGCGGCCACCGAGGCGAGGGCTTCGGCCAATAGCCCAGGCCGCCGGCCTTGCGTGCGGCTGATGACGGCGCCCCGCGGGCGTTCCGGAAATTCGGGGTGCGGCGCCGGGTTGCCAGGCACCCGCGGCGCGGCCATGGCTTGGCCGGGCGCCGCGCCCAGCCGGCCGGACAAGCCATCGCTCAGGGCCTGCCAAAGGAGCCGCCGCCGGTCACGGCTTTTCCAGCCGCTCGCCCGCAACCAGAGCAGCAGGGCATACGCTACGCCATCGAGGGTGGCGAGGCTCCGGAGCCGGGCATACCGCCGCTTGACGATGAGACGGTTGCGGATGTTGAAGTAATGCTTGTCGCCGAACGTACTGCTGCGCAGTCGGGACGCGGGGCCGCGCAAATGATTGACGACGCTGCCCGGAACCAGGAACAGGCGCCAGCTAGCCTCCCGCAGACGCAAGGAATAATCGGTGTCGTCGTAGGCCAGGAAAAAATCGGCGTCCGGCAAATCCACCTGCCGGGCCGCCTGGGTGGAGACCAAAAATCCGACGAAGGAGCCGGTGTCCATTTCGACAAAGGGCTTCGCGTAATCCCGACGGCCCAGTGAGCTTTCCCAGCCGGTCCAGCGGCAGAAGAGGCGGCGATGGCGCACGGCCCAGTCGCCGTGTTCCCGCACCGCGCAGCCGAGGGCGCCCGTGTCGGCGGGCAATGCCGGCAATACGGTCAACAGATTGGCCAGGGCGTCCGGTTCCGGGATTGCATCGTCATCCAGCAGCCAGACCCAATCCGCCCCCCGCGCCAGCCCGCGCGCCAAACCCCGCGCGAAGCCACCCGCTCCGCCCAGATTTTGCTCGCTATGGATGATTTCCAACCGGGCGGCGAAATCCTGGAGTATCCGGCTGGCGCGTTCGGGGCCGCCGTTGTCGAATACGATGATAGAGTCGGGCGGGCGAGTTTGCGCCAGCAACGCGGCGATAACGCGCCGCAGTTCGTCTGGCCGGTGATAGGTGACGACGACGACGACGACGACGGGATGATGCGAGCCATTCGCACGCGCTGAGTCGTTCATCAGGCCAGCGGATCGTTGACGAAAGCGGGCATGGGCGCCCCGCTCCGCCGGGATTCCAGGAACGCATCGGCGGTTTCCAGCGCCTCGCGAATCGTCACATCCATATCGAGGTAGCGGTAAGTACCCAGGCGGCCAACGAAGGTCACGCCCCATTCGTGGCGCGCCCTGTCGACATAGCGCGCCAGTTGCGCCTTTTCGGCCACCAGCCGGATCGGGTAGTAGGGCGTATCCTCCGGGCTGCATTCGCGGCTGAACTCGCGAAAACAAAGCGTCTTGTCGCGCGGCTCCCAGGGCGCGAAATGCTTGTGTTCGCTGATGCGCGTCCAGGGCACGCTGTCGTCGCAGTAGTTCATCACGGCGCAGCCCTGAAAATCGCCTTCGCCGCGGATCGGCTCGAAATCCAGGGTCCGGTAGCCCAGCCGGCCTTCGGCATGATCGAACCAGCCGTCAATGGGGCCGCTATGGAATACATGGCCGTAATTTCCGGCCTCGGACCGGTGAAACGCCCGTCCCAAATGCACGGTGATCCTGGGGTGATCCAGAAGCCGCGCCACGATGGCGGTGTAGCCCTCGCGCGGCATACCCTGATGGCGATGGGCGAAATAGTTGTCGTCGTAATTGAAGCGCACCGGCAAGCGCTTGAGTATGCTGGCCGGCAGGGCCGACGGCGGCACACCCCATTGCTTGATCGTGTAGCTCTTGAAGAAGGCTTCGTAAAGCTCGCGTCCGACGAAACGCAGGGCCTGCTCCTCGAAGCTCCGCGGATTCTCGATACGGTTATCTCCCAGCGAGGCGATGAACCCGGCGGCCTCATGGGGATTGAAGGTCTTGCCGAAAAACTGGTTGATGGTGAGCAGGTTAATGGGCAGGGAGAACACCCGCCCGCCGGTGATGGCCTTCACCCGGTTGACGTAGGGCTCGAAACTCCCGAAACGGTTGACGAACCGCCAGACCCGCTCGTCGTCGGTGTGGAAAATGTGCGGCCCGTATACATGGGCCATGACGCCGCTTTCGGCATCCCGCTCGGTATGACAGTTGCCGGCGACATGCGAACGGGCGTCGAAAACGCTGACGGGATGACCCTGTTCGGCGAGCTGATGGGCGATGACGGCCCCGGAAAAACCGGCGCCGGCCACGCCGATGGCTGGTTTATCTGACATGAAGTATTTCATTGTGTATCCGCAAGTGGGTTCATCCTACAATGGAACCCCCTCTGCCCGATAGTGAAAGGCTCAAGCCCTCACGGCCGGGACATACGCCGCCACAGCCAGGCCGGGACGGAACGCGCCAGGGTGAAGGCATGGCCGCCGCGACTTAGGAATGCGAACAACGCAAGAATCGGGTATTTGCCAAACGAAACTTCGACCAAAATCGTCTCCCCGCCATCGGCCAGCAACAGGCCCAGCAGGCAGTGCCGGATATCCGCGCGGTTTTGCTCCAAATAGTTTTCGAGCCATGGTCGTGGCATGAGCGATACAAACAGCGCACAGACGCCCTGAAAAAACCGGTGCCGCTGGCTGGGCAAGGTCATGATTCCGCAGCCCCACACCAGCCGGAACAGCACCCGCAACGCCGCGCCGCCCTGCTCGTCGATCGCGCCGCCATCCTTGAGTTCTTCGATAGCCTGCCGCGTGACCTTGAGCACGTCGAATCGGCGCTGGCTTCTTTCCTCGGTGATCTTGCCCGGCCGTTGCACCCGGTAGCTGTAATAAATGACATCCAGAAGCCCGATGCGCCGCGCCGCGAGCAGCATCCTGAAATGCACCGGCGCATCCTCGAACAGTAACCCCTCGGGATAATTCAGCTCCTGCTCGATTTGGAACCGGCGGCGGATCAGGCGGTAATTGGCGTTGGGCTCCAGCGCGAGCACCCCTGGAGACTGGCCGGCATCGATGAGTCGGGAATGCCGGCCTTCCAGCAACCCATCCCAGAGATGGACGTCGTAAAACGGAGTGACTTCCCCTGTCTCCGAGTCGAAAACCTCCGTACGCCCCAAAACCACGTCGCAGTCCGATTCCCGCGCCAGATCCAGCAGCAGCCGCAACGCGCCCGGCTTGATCCGGTCGTCGCTGTCCAGAAAAGCGATATATTCCCCTCGCGCCAGACCGGCGCCGAGATTGCGGACCGCCGACAAGCCCCGATTGGCTTGCCGCAGGAACAGGGTTTCCGGCCATGGGCCGGCCTTCACCAGTATCTCGATCGCCTTGACGGAATCGTCGGTGGAGCCGTCGTCGATGACGATCAGCTCCAGCACGATCCCCTCGGCGTTAGCCCGGATGGAACGGAGACATTCGGCGACATAGGGCTCGACGTTGAAAACCGGCACGATGAGCGAAACTTGCGGAATTCCCCCCGCCGCGACCGGATGCCGGGTATCGAGAATTATCTCGTATGATGCGCCAGTCATGGATTCGCCGGGCCGCGCGGCGCCTTTGGCCTGTATTTATCGGCCTTCGCGGCATTGCTCGACCACTCCCGACACACGCGGAATAATTCATTCAGTTCCGCCGCCGGGCGGTATGGCGCCTCGGCGAGCAGCCGGCCGGGGCCCTCGCGAAACGGCGTTTCGCCAGCACCCATCGATGAATAATGGATAGGAATTTTAACGCACGTTTTTCGACAATGAAAGCCCTTCAATCGATAAAGACCTAACGGCGAGATGGAGATTCATGGATAGGAATTTTAACGCACGTTTTTCGACAATGAAAGTCCTTCGATCGATAAAGACCTAACGGCGAGATAACGATGATCGAGGCCCACATCAATAATTTTCTGTTCCACTTCAGCTTTCGTCGTGGTTCTCACATGAATCACCTGGTTGTCATTCGTCGGCATACTGACCCTGACTCTTTGCTGCGTCGACATAAGCTTTCGGATGCTTTCCCAACTCAGGGTAATACCCTGAAGCGCAGCTGCTCACCACCGGCACCGAGCAAAACCTGCTGAAACTGGGGGAACTCCGCGGCACCTTGACAGCGGAAGACGAAAGCAGCGCTCAATGATTGTCATACAACCACCGCAGCAGTACATTCTGCACCTGAGTGCCGACGCCGTTATGAACGCCCGGATGATTCTGCAGCATGACCACGACATAGGTTTTGCCGTCCCGCTTCATGAGATAACCGGCGCCTGCCCGGACCCCGTTCAGCAGCCCGGTCTTCATGCGCAGCCGACCTTCCAGCGGTTCACCGACGAATCGTTTACGCATGGTCCCGTCAATCCCGGCCAGCGGCAATGATGCCATAAATTCCGCACTGAAAGGGCTCCGATAGGCCGCTTCCAGCAGGCTGCCCAGCCCGCGCGCCGACAGCCTGGCCTTTCGTGACAGGCCCGAACCGTTATCGATGCTCAGCAGCGGCATCGACACTTCGCGCTGCTGCAGCCAGTCGGCGATCACAGCGGCGCCGGCGGCCGGCGTACCGGCTCTTGCAAAATGCTCGGCAGCCAATGTCAGCAGCAGCTGGCGGGCCATGGTGTTGTTGCTGAATTTGTTGATGCTCTTGATGGTTTCGGTCAGCGGCCGTGATCCATGATCGAGCAGCAGCACCGCATGCTCAGGCGTTGCGCCGATCCGACCGCGCCCTTTCAGTGTCCCGCCCATCTCTTCCCACAATGCCCTGAACACGCCGTAAACGTATTGTTCCTGGGGAATTACCGCCCGCGTCAGTGTATACTCGCCGCAGCGCCACGGATACTTACCGGCAAACCTGACCGTCGTCACCGGACTCTGCGAGACGACTTCAAAATGAAGCCGATTCCGAGCACCTCTGCAGGCCCCATTGGCCGGCCGCACACGATTATCGATGATCAGCGTTGCCGAAGGCGGGTCGGCAAACAGGCGAACGCGGTTTTTTTCCGGCAGGAGGACAAAGCGGGTGGCACCGAAATTGACCAGCATCGCATCGGGCGCCGTGTTGTAAGCGTGGTAGCGATTGGCATCCAACGGCTGAGCATCGATCGACCGTCCGTCGAAATAACTCCGATCGATGATCAGATCACCGTCGATATCGACCACACCACGATCACGCAAGGCATGGAGCATACGCCAGAAATCCTCGACAAAGAGGTTGGGATCGCCGCCCCCCTGCAGGATCAGATTGCCCCTCAGGCGGCCGTCGGCCAGCGGCCCGTCACGATAGACCCGAGTCTGCCATTGATAAACGGGACCCAGAATGTCCAGGGCGGCGAACGTGGTGACCACCTTCATGACCGATGCCGGATTGCGGGAGACATCGCCGCGATAGGCCAGCAGCGGCTTTGGCGCGCCGATCTGTTTGATGTAGACGCTTAACGACTCTGCCGGTATCCCGCTTTTGGATAGCGTGTTCCTGACAGGTGCAGGCAGATCGTCGGCGAAGAGCGGCCCAAGCCTCAGCAGGAGAAGCAGACCCAGGATCAGTGAGGAGGAAACTCGGCTGCTCACTCTACTGATCGGCACTCCGGCGGCGATCATCCGGTAGAATCCTCGATCGATCGATCGACCGCCCTGCCCGGCATCATGCCGCTGCCGACACATAGCGATCGACTTCGGCAAGCAATCGATTTTTCTCCTGCTCACCCAGAAACGCAGCCTCGAAACCGTGCCGCACGAGACGGTGAATATCCTTCCTGTCGAGATCGAGCGCCTGCTGCACAGCCAGAAAATTGTCGGTGATATAACCGCCGAAATAGGCCGGGTCATCGGAATTGACGGTGACGCACAAACCCCGATCCAGCAACTTTTTGAGGTTGTGCTCACCCATCGAGCGAAATATCCCCAGTTTGACATTGGACAATGGGCAGACGGTCAATGGGATACGCTCCCGCTGCAGCCGCTCGACCAGCCGGGGGTCCTCCAGGCAGCGCACGCCATGATCGATGCGCGACACATGGAGCCGGTCGAGTGCCTGCCATATATAGTTCGGTGGACCCTCCTCGCCGGCATGAGCGACGGCTGCAAAACCCATCCGCCGCGCACGGGCGAACACTTCGGTAAACAGCTCCGGCGGGCGTCCCGCTTCGGAGGAGTCCAGTCCGACCGCTGTGATCCACTCTCTGAAAGGCAGGGCCTGTTCCAACGTCTCCATGGCCGCCCCAGCGCTCAGATGCCGCAAAAAGCACACGATCAGCCGGGACGAGAGACCGAACCGGCGGCCGGCATCTTCCAGCGCGCGATAAATCCCGGTCACCACGGTTGCAAAAGGGATGCCGCGCCCGGTGTGGCTCTGCGGATCGAAAAACAGCTCGGTATGAAGCACTCGCTCCGAGTGCGCCCGTTCCAGATAGGCCCGGGTCAGGTCGTAAAAGTCCTGCTCGGTGCGCAGAACCTGTGTGCCTTGGTAATAGATATCCAGAAACGACTGCAGGTCATCGAATTGATAGGCTTGGCGGAGCGCTTCCACGGAGCCGAAGGGGGTTGTCAGGTGGTTGCGGCGGGCCAGCCCGAACAACAGCTCCGGCTCAAGCGTCCCTTCGATATGAATATGCAACTCCGCCTTGGGAATATTGCGGACGAAATCGTCCATTACTCTCTTATGGTCAACGCGGGCGCGTCCATTTCCAGAAAGGTACGATCGTCGCTGTTGCTTTCGTGCCTCGATTTCGGATTAATTCGGCGATGCAAGGGGTGATCATTCCGATCCCCTCTCCCGAAGGGAGAGCGAGCTGCGGGATCATCCGTTGTCACTCATCCCTTTTTTCGCCGACAGAGGCTGATGTTGGCGACAACGGAATGAATTCATGCCGCAAGAAGATCGTTTGGTCGGAACTATGCCTCATCCGACTCTTCGGGACTCATTTGAACAGCCAGCTTTGCCGACCACACGCCAAAGCCGGTACCGACAATGAGCGAGATCGATATCACCAGCAGAGGATTATCCAGAGAAATGCCCAGCAGCACATCTTTGCTCAACTTGTCGGGAGTTTGCAGCAAATAGGCGAAGGTTGCCGAGTAGCCGAGAACACTGGCGGGGATTGCCGCAAACAGCTCGAAATTGGCCGCCAGACACAAGAGCACGACCGAAATGGCGACGATGATTGCCGCCATCAGCGGGAATCCCAGCATCGCATCAGTGGGAATATTGGTAATCTGAATGGCTGTAAACCATGCCAAAAAGACCCCGAAAATCCCGCACACCATGGTATTCTTGCTGGCTGCCGAATCGGCGCCCAAGGCAAAATAGGATGCCCATGCAATCGTTGCCGCCCAGATAAAAAAGACGCCGCTCAACGGCCCCACCGCCAAGAAGGTTGCAAGCCCGGCCAGACCGCCGATGCTCAGAGAGAGTGCTGTAAGCTTGTTCATTCATCTACCTCCAAAAATTCTGCCTCATTTTGTTATTGTTTGTTGGACCTCGCAATGAGACCGGTTTACAAAACCCAACGTGGCGCCGACCGACTCAACAGCGACCATGGCCAGCAAAATCGGGATGATTTAAGCACAAAACGCCAAAAGAAGCAAAAGCCGCATGCAACCGATTGCGGTCCCGAAGCCCCTTGCATGAATATCGTCCTCGAGTTGGCGCCGGTCGCTCTACTGCTCCTTTTCGTTCCGCAATTTCAACAGGTCGATCGGCAATGGAAAGACGATCGTGGACGACTTCTCGCCGGCGATTTCGGTCAATGTCTGCAAATAACGCAACTGGATCGCCTCGGGCTGCTGCGCCAATGTTCGGGCCGCCATCAGAAGTTTTTCAGAGGCTTGCATTTCGCCTTCCGCATGGATCACTTTTGCGCGCCGCTCCCGTTCGGCCTCTGCCTGTTTCGCGATCGCCCGAACCATGCTTTCGTCAAGATCCACATGCTTGATTTCGACATTGGCGACCTTGATACCCCAGGCATCGGTCTGCTGATCGAGAATGGCTTGGATATCCAGATTGAGTTTCTCCCGCTCCGCCAGCATTTCATCCAGTTCATGCTGACCCAGCACCGATCGCAGCGTCGTCTGGGCGAGCTGGCTGGTGGCCTCGTAGAAGTTCTCCACCTGGATGATCGCCTTGGCAGGATCGATCACACGAAAATAGACCACCGCATTGACCTTCACCGAGACGTTGTCCCGGGAAATGACGTCCTGGGTCGGCACGTCCATCACGATGGTCCGCATGTCGACGCGCACCATCTGTTGAATCAAGGGGATCACGATGATGAATCCCGGCCCCTTCACCTTATAGAACCGGCCCAGCAGAAAGATCACGCCGCGCTGATACTCCCGCAAAATCCGAATGGCGCTCAACAAGAGAACCAGGATGATGCCCCCGAACAGATAGAAAAAATACCCGATCATGATTGATTCTCCTTCTTTTCAGTTGGTGTCACCAGCAAAGTCAACCCTTCCAGGGCCTTCACCCTAACGCGATCGCCCTTGCCTACCGGCGCATCGGTGTGCGCTCTCCAGTTTTCACTGTGTATCCATACGCTGCCATCGACGTCGAAGTCTTCCAAAGCAACCGCCACGGCGCCAATCAGCTCCTCACGCCCGCTGACGACGGGTTTTCGCCGCGCTTTGACGACCAGACCCATCGCCAGAACGAAAAGAAGGGCACTGCTGATCGCGAATGCGCCGACCAGGGCCAGATCGATTCCAAAACCGGGCGCATCGGTATCCATCAAAATCACCGAGCCGATGACGAAGGCAACCATCCCGCCCAGTCCCAGCACACCGATACTGGGAACGAACGCTTCGGCGATCATCAGCGCGATACCGAGCAGAATCAGCGCCAGGCCGGCATAATTCACCGGCAGCACCTGAAAGGCAAACATCGCCAGCAGCAAACAGATGGCAGCGACGGTGCCGGGCACGATCGCACCCGGATTGGAAAATTCGAAAATCAGTCCATAGATGCCGATCAGCATCAGGATATAAGCGATGTTGGGGTTGGTAATCACAGCCAGCAACCGACTGCGCCAATCCGGCGTCATCGGCTGGATCACCAGACCGGTGGTCGCCAATGTTTTTTCCTGGCCGAGAACGTTGACGGTACGGCCATTCAACTGACGCAGCAAGTCAGGCATATCAACGGCGATCACGTCGATCACATTGAGTTTGAGCGCCTCTTCGGCGGGAAGGCTGGCAGCTTCGCGCACGGCCTTCTCGGCCCAATCGGCGTTGCGGCCGCGCATGGCCGCCAGCCCGCGGATATAGGCAACCGCATCGTTGACCATCTTATGGGTCATCGCATCGCCTTTCATTCCGCTCTTGCCCGCCTCGGAACCATCCTTATCCTTTGGGTCGCGCTCCCTGCCGCCAATGTCAGAGGGGGCTCCGATCTGCACTGGTGTTGCAGCTCCGAGATTGGTGGCAGGCGCCATCGCCGCAACATGGCTGGCATAAAGAATGTAGGTTCCGGCACTGGCCGCGCGCGCGCCGCTCGGAGCAACATAGGAGACCACTGGAACGGTCGAAGCGATAATCTTCTTGATGATCGTGCGCATTGCACTGTCGAGTCCGCCCGGCGTATCCAGCCGCAAAACAACCAGTGCGGCATTCTGCTCGCCAGCCTTGTCGAGGGAGCGCTCCACATAGTCGCTGGTCGCAGGGCCGATCGCCCCTTCGAGCTCCAGCAGAACGACTCGACCGCCAGCCGGTGAGGAACGATCCGATTCTTCCTCCGCAGCATACAGCGCCACACAGAACGAGAAAAAAAGAATGGCAAGAGACAGGCGGATCATGAGAGCATTTGAGCCTGTATCAGCTGAATCCGATCCCGCAGCTGCGCCGCTTCCTCGAATTCCAGGTCACGGGCATGCTTGTACATACGCTCCTCCATCTCGTTGATCAGTTTCGCTGCCTCTTTCGGCGTTTTGGCAGCATAACCGGCGGCGTCTTCCGCCACTTTGGCACGCTGCGCGCCCCCCGTTTGCAAGGCAGCACCAGGTATTGAAATCTCCAGTATATCGGTCACCGACTTGCGTATCGATCGCGGCGTCAAGCCATGTCTTTCATTGTAGGCAATCTGTTTCGCCCGGCGCCGATCGGTTTCGTCGATCGCCTGCCGCATCGAGCCGGTCATCTTGTCGGCATAGAGGATGGCTTTGCCCTTGGCGTTGCGGGCAGCCCGGCCCATGGTCTGGATCAGGGAGACAGTGGACCGCAAGAAGCCCTCCTTGTCGGCATCCATTATGGCCACCAAAGAGACTTCAGGAATATCCAACCCCTCCCGCAACAGGTTGATGCCAACCAATACATCGAAATGGCCCAGCCGCAAGTCCCGTATGATCTCCACGCGCTCCACCGTATCGATGTCCGAATGAAGATAGCGCACCCGGATATCGTGTTCGAGCAGATAATCGGTCAGGTCCTCGGCCATCCGTTTGGTCAGAGTGGTCACCAGAATGCGCTCTTTGTCGGCGGCACGGCTGTTGATTTCCGATAGCAGGTCGTCGACCTGCGTGCTGGCCGGCCTGACTTCGACCTTTGGATCCACGAGCCCGGTGGGCCGTACGACCTGTTCCACGATCACGCTCGAATGCACTTTTTCGTAAGGCCCGGGCGTTGCTGAAATATAGATGCGCTGAGGCGCCCGCAGCTCGAACTCCTCGAAGGTCAGCGGCCGGTTGTCGAGCGCCGAGGGCAGTCTGAACCCATATTCCACCAGCGTCTCCTTGCGCGAGCGGTCCCCGCGGTACATCGCCCCGAGCTGGGGTATCGTCACGTGACTTTCATCGATGATGACCAGGGCGTCATCGGACAGATAGTCGAACATCGTCGGCGGCGGCTCACCCGACTGCCTGTTCGACAGATAGCGTGAATAATTCTCGATACCCGAGCAATAACCGACTTCCAGAATCATCTCCAGATCGAACAGCGTCCGCTGTTCCAGCCTCTGTGCCTCCACCAGTTTATTGAGGGAACGCAACTCATCCAGCCGCTGTTTCAATTCGATCTTGATGCGGGCAACCGCCTCCAACAGGGTTTCGCGCGGAGTTACATAATGACTCTTCGGATAAACCGTGTAGCGCGCCACGCGCTGTAGAATCTCACCGGTCAAAGGGTCGAACAGCGACATTTTTTCAATTTCATCGTCAAACAGCTCGATACGCAATGCCTCTCTCTCCGATTCGGCCGGATAGATGTCAATCACATCGCCGCGAACCCGGTAAGTGGCTCTGCGCAGTTCAACGTCGTTGCGTGTGTATTGAAGCTCCGCCAGACGGCGCAGCAGCGTGCGCTGACTGATCAGGTCACCGCGCACAAGGTGGAGTACCATGCTGAAATAGGATTCCGGCTCGCCCAGTCCATAAATCGCCGAGACCGTCGCCACCACGATCGTGTCCTTGCGCTCCAGTAGCGCCTTGGTTGCCGACAAGCGCATCTGCTCGATGTGTTCGTTCAACGATGCGTCTTTTTCTATGTACGTATCGGAGGCGGGAACGTATGCTTCCGGCTGATAATAGTCATAATAGGAGACAAAGTATTCGATCGAGTTGTGCGGAAAAAACTCCTTCATTTCCCCATACAACTGGGCTGCCAGCGTCTTGTTGGGGGCCAATATCATCGCCGGCCGCTGCACATCGGCAATGACATTGGCAATCGTAAACGTCTTCCCGGAGCCGGTCACACCCAACAATGTCTGGTGCAACTCACCATCGTACAACCCTTCAACCAGACGCTCGATCGCCTCGGGCTGGTCGCCCGAAGGTCGAAACGAACTCTGTAATTGAATTTTTTTACTCATTAAGGATTTAACCCGAATTTTTCACAAATTATGCTTGATCTCGCTTGTCTCTTGATTCCACAAGAAATATTTCCTCACTCAGCCGTAGTCACTGATACGCCACTCCTTCGGAAATTTCCTTGTGAAACCAATATCCTGCGCGATATCGGCGCAAATTTATGAAATTTTCGGGTTAAGGGAACATGCCGAATCGAGTATCATTGCAATATGACAACAACATTGCAAAGAAATTTGCCTCCCACAACAAAATCATGACGATACGACTTGCCGACCGAGTGATTGCTGTAAAACCGTCCCCAACCCTGGCCATAACCGCGCGCGCTGCTGCAATGCGGGCGGCAGGCAAAGACGTGATCGGTCTCGGTGCAGGAGAACCCGATTTCGACACACCGGAATCGATCAAACAGGCAGCCATAAAAGCCATCGAGGCCGGCTTTACCAAATACACGCCTGTCGACGGCATTCCGACTCTGAAAGAGGCCGTGATCGCAAAATTGAAACAGGACAACGGACTCGATTATCAACCCGATCAGATTCTGGTCTCCTGCGGCGGCAAACAGAGCTTTTATAATCTGGCGCAAGCCCTGCTGAACCCGGAGGATGAAGTGATCATTCCCGCCCCATATTGGGTATCATATCCGGATATGACGTTGCTCGCCAGCGCCAAACCGGTGATCGTCCACGCATCGCAGACTCAGCGTTTCAAAATCTCTCCGGATCAACTGCGTGACGCCTTGAACCCGAATACCCGGCTGTTTGTTCTCAACAGTCCTTCCAACCCGACCGGAGTAGCCTACAGTATCGATGAACTGAAAGCGTTGAGTGAAGTCCTTCTGGCATTCCCTGACGTCATCATCGCCACCGATGACATGTATGAACATATCATGTGGGAAGGCAAAACATTCTGTAATATCCTGAACGCCTGCCCTGACCTGTACGACCGCACCCTGGTGCTCAACGGCGTATCCAAGGCCTACTCGATGACAGGGTGGCGAATCGGCTACGCGGCAGGCCCGGCCGACATCATCCGGGCAATGAAAAAGATACAATCGCAAAGCACTTCGAACCCGACATCGATTTCTCAGGTCGCCGCCGAAGCCGCTTTGAAAGGAGATCAATCATGCATCATGACGATGGTGAAAGCGTTCAAGGAACGGCATGATTTCGTGGTCGATGCGTTGAACGCAATCGAGGGCATCGATTGCCTGCCCACCGACGGAACGTTTTATGTTTTCCCGAATGTGCAGCAGGTCATCGACCGCCTGAACGAAATAAAAGACGACATCGCCCTATCCGAATATTTCATAGAACACGCGGGCGTCGCTTTTGTGCCGGGCTCTGCCTTCGGCTGCTCAGGCCATATCCGCCTCTCCATCGCAACAAGCATGGACAACCTGAAAACCGCGCTGGCGCGAATCAAGAATTTCATCGATTCAGGGATTGAATAGCGTGTCGGTCGGAGGTGAGCTTTGCGAACCCCCAACGTTTTGGCGGAAATCAAGGCCTCTGACTCCGACATGCTCCGTTTTACGTAGGTTGGGGTGAGCTTTGCGAACCCCGACGCTTTGGTTAATCCAGAGGAAGGTTTTTCAGATAATCCTTGAACGCCTCCCTCAATTCGCCATGCTGGAGTCCGTGATCCACGGTCGCGATCAAATAGCCCAACTTTGAGCCGCAATCGTACCGCTTTCCTTTGAATTGATAGGCCAGAATGCGCTCTTCTTTCATCAGCGCAGCAATGGCATCGGTGAGCTGAATTTCACCGCCTGCACCTTTTCCGATGTGCTCGATCTTGTCGAAGATGGCGGGGGTGAGAATGTAGCGGCCGACGACGCCGAGATCGGATGGCGCCTCTTCAGGCCTTGGCTTTTCCACGATTTGCTCGATCGTGCCGATGCGCCCCGTGTGCGAATCGGTTTTCACGATGCCGTAGCTTTGCGTTGCGGACGGGGGGACCTTTTCCACGCCCAAAATGCTGCACCGTTCCTGTTCGAACAGATCGGTCATCTGTTTGAGACAGCCGCCCTGGCGGCCATTTTCCACCAAATCATCGGCCAGGACCACCGCAAACGGTTCATCGTCGATGACGGGCTTGGCACAAAGCACCGCATGGCCGAGACCCAACGCTTCCGCCTGTCGGATATAAACGCAGGTGACGGAGGATGGAATAATTTCCTGAACCAGTTTCAGGGTCTCGGTTTTATCGCGCGCTTCGAGCTCCGTTTCCAGTTCATAGGCTTTATCGAAATGGTCGGGTATCGCATTCTTATTTCGGCCCGTCACGAACATCATGACTTCGATGCCCGCCGCCACGGCTTCTTCGACCGCATACTGGATCAGCGGTTTATCGACAATAGGCAGCATCTCCTTGGGGCTGGCCTTGGTGGCAGGCAGAAAACGCGTACCCAGGCCGGCGACCGGGAAGACGGCTTTTCTTACGGCATTTTTCATGTTCTTATTCGGTTGAAACGTTACCTTTAGAATTGGATTATGGAAACAAGGGACATCAGTTCGCCTTACCCTCCATGCAGTGAAGCCACAGACGACGATGAATCAGGCGACGCAGAAGGAGCGGCAATCTTTTCATGCTCAACCAGATAATCGATCACCTGATGAGCACAGACGTCAACTTCCTGCGTACCTGTATCGACAACGATCTCTGCATTTTCGGGTATCTCATAGGGCGATGAAACACCGGTAAACTCGATAATTTCTCCAGCGCGTGCCCGCTGATACAAGCCTTTGACATCCCGCTCCTCACAGATTTCTATTGCAGTATCGCAATAGACTTCAATGAAGTCGCCCTTGTGCACCAACGACCTCACTGTCCGACGATCGCGCCTGAAGGGCGATATAAACGCGGTCAGCGCAATCACTCCAGCTTCGATAAACAATTTGCTCATTTCACCGATACGCCGGATATTCTCTTGTCGGTCTTCAGCGCTGAAGCCGAGGTCCGAGCATAAACCGTGCCTGACATTGTCGCCATCGAAAACATAGGTTCGGCACCCCCGTTCATGGAGGATTTCTTCCACCCGGTGCGCCAATGTCGACTTGCCGGCACCGGACAACCCGGTAAACCAAAGAATGAAACTCTGGTGCCCGTTTTGCTTCTCTCGACGCTCGCGCGTAATCGCGGCGGAATGCCAAACGATGTTTTTCGCCATAGTTTTGACTCTTTTTTGATTAAAAACCCGCGCCGAGAGGCTGTCCAAGAATAGTGATCGTGCCGAGGGCACCGTAGATTCAGTCTATTCTCGGACAGCCTCTAAGGTATTCAAAGCGCTGACGCCATCGGTTTGATCGTTTCCCAGTGATGACAACCCGGACACTGCCAGTGCAGTTCGACGCCTCTGAAACCACAGTGTGTGCATTGATAACACATTTTTTCGTTCGACAACCGCACAGATAAACGCTCCAGTTCGGCAAAGGTTGAATGACAATCCGCCTTCGCCCGGCGCATGTGCAGAGCAATCAAATGACTCATTCCTTTGATGGAGGGATGTTCGGCCAGCGCTTCGGACAAAAATGCAATCGCCTGTTCGGTTCCATCGGATCGGTTGATGAGCTCGGCAAGAATAAGCATGACCGCTTCCAGATGATACTTGTCAAACAAGTATTGAAAATAAAGAACCTGCTCCTTCGCGTCCCCAAGATAATCGTAGCATTCCCGGAGTGGACCGATCATCTCCACGACATAGGCCGAATTTTGCTTTTCTATATTTTTTAACGTTTGCAATGCCAGGCCATAATTTTTTTGAGAACGTTCGATTCTCGCCTTTTGCAAACTGGCTCGCACGCACGCATCGTCTTGTTGCAGCGCTGTCTGTACATGGTCCATCGCACGCTCGGTTTGACCGGCAGCCAGCGCTTCTTCAGCCATTTCGCAATGGAATTGCGCAACACTCTCGCCTCGCTGTATTTTCCCGAGCTTGCTGATTGCTCGAGTGCATTCGACTGCTTTCAGCCACTCCCTTTCATGTTGATAGATCTGCAGGAGTTGCTGCATGGCCGGCTCTCGATGAATGCGGTCCTCTGTCAATCCGGTAAATGCTTTTTCCGCTCTGTCGAACAATCCGGCGCGCATATAATCCATGCCGAGCTCAAATAAGACCCGTGCCCGATGCTCTGCATTCAATGCAGGCTTTCCCATCAAACCCTGATGAATGCTGATCGCTCGCTCCATTTCTCCCTTGCGCCTGAACAGATTACCCAGTGCAATATGGGTTTCGACAGTATCGCGATCTTCCTCGAGAATATCGACAAAGGCATCGATCGCCTTTTCCGTTTTTTCAGCAAGCAGAAAATCAATGCTGCGAAGGCAAGTCCGATTAAGGCGGTCTGCACCGTCGTTTTTCTGTCTGTTCTGATAGTGTTTCGCAGCGGCGAACCAGCCGGATGCCGCTGCGATTGGAAGAAGAAATGCGACTAGTTCCAGCATGAGTCAGGGTTCATTGCCCTTTGATGCGCGCAGGAATCTGATCTCTTCTTCTGCCTGTATCAGTTTTTGCTGCAGTTTCTCATGTTCACTTTTCAGCTTCATGATGCGCATCGCTCTCACCGATAACCCAATGACAATGCCAGCCAACAACTCCAGGGTCAACGCCAGCACAAGGGGCATACTGATACTGAAATCTTTGTAAAAATAGATATCGACCGGATGCCAGTTCAACAGCGAAAACAGCAATGCGACCGCAAAAATCAGAAAAAAAGCGATAAGATAAAGAATTTTCATGGCCCGCATCCGTTTACGCTTCTATTTTTTACGGGCCTGGTCGACCCTGTCCCTCAGCTCCTTCCCTGGTTTGAAGTGAGGGACGTGTTTCCTCGGAAGAGCAACCGATTCACCGGTCTTCGGATTGCGTCCATTCCGCGGCGGACGGAAATGTAAAGAAAAACTGCCAAAACCGCGGATTTCGATGCGTTCACCGGACGCCAGCGCTTCGCTCATCTGATCAAGAATACATTTAACCGCCAGTTCCACATCTTTATGAGCCAAATGTGATTGTTTCCCCGCGAGAATTTCAATTAATTCTGATTTAGTCACAACTGCTCCACTTGCAAAGGGGCGTCGACCCGCCCCTTCCTTCATCCGACCTATTTTTTCTCTTCCATCTGCTCTTTGAATATATCACCAAGCGTCGGCGCTCCCGCGGAAGCCTGCTTTGTATAGTCTTTTACGGCCGCCTTTTCTTCGTCCTGGTATTTCCCTTTGATCGATAGGTTGATCTGTTTGTTCTTTTTATCGACCCCGATAAATTTCGCCTCGATTTCGTCCCCCTCCTTCAAAAGCATACGTGCATCTTCAACCCGGTCCCGCTGAATTTCAGAAGCACGCAAATAGCCTTCGACGCTCTGGGCAAGCGTCACAACGGCCCCTTTCGCATCGACTTCCTTTATTACGCCCTTGACGATACTGCCTTTATCGATCGTAGCCAGATAGTTCTGAAAAGGATCCTGCTCCAGTTGCTTGATCCCCAGCGAAATTCGTTCGCGCTCGGAATCGATCGACAGGATAACCGTTTCAACCTCATCACCGCGCTTATAGTTGCGAATGGCTTCTTCGCCGGGAAGGTTCCAGGCAATATCGGACAGATGAACCAACCCGTCGATTCCGCCCTCGAGCCCGATGAATATACCGAAATCAGTGATCGATTTTATTGTTCCGGTCAACTTGTCGCCTTTCTTATGGGTAGCGGCAAACTCGTCCCATGGATTCGGTTTGCACTGTTTCATGCCGAGTGAAATCCGCCGGCGTTCTTCGTCGATATCCAGCACCATCACTTCGACTTCATCGCCCAACTGCACTACTTTAGCCGGGTTGACGTTCTTGTTGGTCCAGTCCATCTCCGACACATGAACCAAGCCTTCCACCCCTTCTTCCAACTCGACAAAGCAGCCGTAATCAGTCAGGTTATTGACCTTGCCAAACAGTCGGGAACTGGGGGGGTAGCGGCGTGCGAGATTCTGCCACGGGTCTTCACCGAGCTGTTTCATGCCCAGTGAAACACGATTCTTTTCCTGATCGAATTTAAGCACTTTAACCTGCACTTCCTGACCGATCTCAACCACTTCGGAAGGGTGGCGAACACGCTTCCACGCCATGTCGGTAATATGCAGCAACCCGTCGATGCCGCCCAAATCGATGAAGGCACCGTAATCGGTCAAATTCTTCACGATCCCGCTCACCACAGCCCCTTCATGAAGACTCTTCAGCAACGCTTCACGCTCGGCACTGTATTCCGATTCAACCACCGCGCGACGGGACAATACCACGTTGTTGCGCTTCTGATCGATCTTGATGACTTTGAATTCGAGGTCCCGCCCTTCCAGGAAGGTCGTGTCACGAACCGGCCGCACATCGACCAGCGAACCGGGCAGAAAGGCACGCAGTGCGCCGACCGAGACAGTGAAGCCACCACGCACTTTCCCGGTTATGCGGCCAACGACCGTTTCATCGTTTTCAAAGGCGTGTTCCAATGCCTGCCAAGCCTGATTTTTCTTCGCCTTGTCTCGGGAGAGAAGCGTCGCGCCGAGACCGTCTTCGACCATGTCCAGTGCAACCTCGACTTCATCACCGACTTCGACCTCCAGTTCACCATCCGGATTCAGGAACTGCCATTTCGGGATCATCCCCTCGGACTTGAGGCCGGCGTTGACGATCACCACATCAGACCCAATATCGACAACCGTTCCCGACAAAATAGCGCCGGGACGCATTTCTGTTGTACTCAAACTTTCTTCAAATAATTCTGCAAAGCTATCGCCCATGACTTTTTCTTACCCAGTCTGCTTATGACAAGCAAACACATTTATCGTTAAAATTAAAATAAACAGCCAACATCTGTGGATGATGACCAGCCAATAACGGACGGTTTCAAGATAAATTTGACCAAGCCCCGAACGCTTAGTAACCGCCAAAAAACGAATCGGGAGCAGTGACAGGAAGCGGACAAAAAGGCACTAAACGCCTTTGAGCGATCACCACGAATGAAAAAATGCCACTGCCACTCATCCAATCGTTCAGCGATCAACCTGAAAAGCTCCGCCGACACAGTCCAAAGACCGACGCATTATCCGCTGACCACTTCCACCACGCGCTTGATCACTTCCTCAATCGTCATTTCGGAGGTATCGATGAGAACCGCGTCGTCAGCCTTGACCAGAGGCGCATGTGAGCGCGCTGTGTCCCTTCGATCCCGCTCTTCCAATTCACTTCGAATCCTTTTAAGACTAACATCGATTCCTTTTCCTTTCAACTGCTTATAACGCCTCTCGGCCCGCACGTTCGAACTTGCAGTCAAAAATATTTTATATTCCGCCTGCGGAAAGACGACTGTACCCATATCCCGGCCGTCGGCAACCAGGCCGGGAGGCTGTTGAAAAGCACGCTGTTTGTGCAGCAAGGCTTCTCGTACCGACCCATAGGCTGCGATTTTCGAGGCATCATTGCCGCACGATTCCGACTGAATCCGGTCCGTGATGTCTTCGCCGTCCAGCAGCACGATCAATTGATCATCACATCGGAAAGCCAGATCCAAATGGTTCGCAACCTGAACGATCGCCCGCTCATCATCCAGGGAAACCTTATCGCGCGCAACTGCGATCGCCAGCGAACGATAGATCGCCCCGCTATCGAGGTAATGCCAGCCACGCATTTTGGCAACCGCACGGCTGATCGTACCCTTTCCCGCGCCGCTGGGACCATCGATGGCCAAAACAGGTGCTGCCGGACTCATTGGTTCACTTTCCCCGTTCGAGAATCGATACCGAGACCACAGTTGTTCGCCAGATCGATAAAGCCGGGAAATGAAGTATTCACATTTTCACAGTCTGAAACCGTAATCGGCGCATCGGCACGCAAAGCAGCGATCGAAAAAGCCATCGCAATACGGTGATCGCCATGCGAATCCACCCATCCGCCGGTAAAGCCCCCTCTGCCTTGGATGACAAGGCCGTCCGGCTTAGGGCTAGCATCGACGCCCAACGCTGCCAGCCCATCGGCCATCGCCTGTATTCTGTCACTCTCCTTGACCCGAAGTTCGGCCGCCCCGGTCAGCACCGTTTCGCCGTCGGCACAGGCGGCCGCAACAAACAACGCCGGAAATTCATCGATGGCCAACGGCACCAGCTCTTCCGGAATCCGAATCCCTTTGAGAGGCGCGGCTCTCACCCGCAGGTCGGCAACCGGTTCGCCGCCCGCAAGGCCTTGATTGGCAACATCGATATTTGCTCCCATCAAGCGCAGTATGTCGATAATGCCGGTACGCGTCGGATTGATGCCGATATGCTGCAGAATCATCTCGGAACGCGCGGCGATCGAAGCGCCGACGAGAAAAAAAGCCGCCGAAGAGATATCGCCGGGGACGTCGATTGCCGTCGCCTTCAGCACCCCGCCGCCGACCACGCAGACACGGCGCCCGGTTCGACGAACAGGACAGGAAAAACCTTCCAGCATCCGTTCGGTATGGTCACGCGTCGGTGCCGGCTCGGTGATGCAGGTTTCACCATCCGCATACAAGCCGGCCAGCAGCAAACAGGATTTCACTTGCGCACTCGCCACCGGCATGGTGTAGTCGATCCCCGACAACCGCCTCGTCCCGTTGATTTTCAAAGGCGCCGTTCCTTCGTCGCTGGTGCGGATCTCGGCACCCATCTGTCGCAGCGGGTTGGTCACACGCGTCATCGGTCGCCTGGTAAGAGACTGATCGCCGGTCAACGCCGAAGCGAACGACTGGCCGGCAAGCAATCCGCTCAACAACCGCATCGACGTTCCTGAATTGCCAAGATTCAAGGGCCGATCCGGCGCTTTCAAACCATGAAGTCCGACGCCATGAATGTGGACCTCACCCGCATCCGGCCCATCCACGCGCACCCCCATCGCTCGAAAGGCCTTTAAGGTGGCAAGGCTGTCTTGTGCCTCCAGAAAGCCGGTCACATGGGTCACCCCCTCGGCAATCGAGCCCAGCATGATGGCACGATGGGAAATCGACTTGTCTCCCGGAACACGAATCGCCCCTCGCAGCGCCCCACCCGGTTCGACCTCGAAAATCATTGAATCCGACATAGTATTACGATAAAGAATGGTTGATGAATCGGCGTCTGGCACTATGCGCGCAGCGAAACGTTTCCAATAACTCGTCAGTGGCATTATTGTCGATCATATCGGCGATCACTTCGAGCTCGACCGACAATTGCTTGATCAATGGAACAATTTCTTCCCGGTTCGCCATACAGATATCCAGCCACATCCTCGGATCACTCGATGCAATGCGCGTGAAATCTCTGAAGCCGCCCGCCGCAAACTGAAAAATTTCACGCTTTTCATCCTTTTTTCCGAGCATATCCACCAAGGCATACGCCACCACATGGGGCAAATGGCTGGTGGCTGCCAGAACCTCATCATGATGGGCAGCTTCCATCTTCGACACCTCCGCCCCCAACCCACGCCAGAAAGCAGTCACTTTTGCCAGCGCCGCGCGATCGGTATTCGGCAGCGGCGTCACGATCACCCGTTTGCCGCTATACAGATCCGGCCGCGATGCCCCCACACCACTGCGCTCAGCGCCGGCGATGGGATGAGCAGGAACAAAATTGTCGGGCACAAAGCCGAAAGCGGCTTGTGCCGCTTCCAGAACGCTTCGCTTGGTACTGCACACATCCGTATAAACAGCATCGTCAGACCAATAGGACCGAAGGGCGCTAAAAACACCGCCGACAGCGCCTACCGGCGTGGCGACAACGATAAAATCCGCGGTGCCGGCCCCCTTCCCAATATCGTTCGTTGCTTGATCGATCACCTCGAGCGCTTTCGCCTGCTGAAGGTTTTGCCGATTACTGTCCACCCCAATGATCGACCGGCATAAACCTTTTTCCCGCGCGGCCTGAGCAATCGACCCGCCGATCAAACCGACGCCGATCACACACAACCGTTCAATCATCAGCCACCGCGCAATCCAAAGCGCTGATAAAAGATCTGTTTTCCTCTTCAGTGCCGACTGTGATCCGAAGATGACCTGGAAGATCATAATTTTCGACAAGCCGCACGATGACCCCCTGATGAAGCAGTCGTTCATAAACATCGGCTGCCGGCCGTTTGACATCAACCGTCACGAAGTTGGCGACCGAGGGTATGGACTCCAAGCCTCTTTCTTCAAAGGCGGAGACCAACTGCTGCAACCCGGCAGCGTTGACAGTCTTGGAATGCAGAACATGTTCATCATCATCCAACGCCGCTTCAGCAGCAACCAATCCCAATGCGTTCACATTGAATGGTTGGCGCAACCGATTCAGCAGGTCGGCCATTTCCGGATGCGAAACCGAATATCCCACCCGCAGCCCGGCCAGGCCATACGCTTTGGAAAACGTTCGGGTCACGATCAGATTCGGGTAGCGATCCAGCCATCCGATCGTATCGGGATAATCTTTGACGCCGACATATTCGAAATAGGCCTCATCGACCACACACAGAACCGATTTCGGCAGCTCGGAAAGAAAGCCGTCCAGCGCACTGTCGGTCAGATAGGTACCGGTCGGGTTGTTCGGGTTGGCAATAAAAACGACCCGTGTATCGGCATCGACGCATCTCAGCATGGCATCGAGATCGTGCCCGTAGCGCTGCCTGGATGCAGCAGTCGAGGCCGGTGCGACAACGGCTCGTGCGCCAACTGCCTGAATCACGATTGGATACATTGCAAAAGCGTGCTCCGAATAGACCGCCCGGCTCTTTTCCGATAAAAAAATCGAGGCACTGAGTCCAAGCACTTCGCTCGAACCATTTGCCAAGGTGATCTGCTCGGGAGCCACACCGAGCTTACCGGCCAAAGCCTTTTTCAACCGAAACCCGCTGCCGTCAGGGTAGCGGGCAAGTTCGGGCAGATGACTCCTGATCGCATCGACGACGCGTGAACTCGGCCCGAGAGGATTTTCATTGGATGCCAATTTAATGATATTCCGTATTCCCAGATCCCTTTCCAATTCATCCACGGGCTTGCCCGGCTGATAAGGGCGCAACCCCTGCACGCCTGAAACAGCCATCTGTGTCATGCTTTCCGTCATTCGACCTTCCTTTACTCTGTTGTTACAAGACCGCGCGCGGATAAGAGCCAAGCACTTTGATCATCCCCACCCGCTGCTCGAGCGTATTCAAGGCGGCCACCACATTGGCATCATCCCGATGCCCTTCGATATCGACAAAAAAAACATAATCCCACATGCCGCGCCGTGAAGGCCGGGATTCGATTTTTGTCATACTGATCCCGTAGTGGGCAAGCGGTTCCAGAATTTGATACAAAGCGCCCGGTTGGTTTTTCGTCGAAACAAGCAATGACGTCTTGTCATGGCCGGTGCTTGCAACCGGCTGTTGGCCGATCACCAAAAAGCGGGTGGTATTATCGGGTTCGTCTTCGATATTTTTTTCCAATATCTTCAGATGATAAAGTTCGGCGGCCACCTCTCCTGCGATCGCTCCGCTGCCGGACTGCAAGCCGGCCAGCCGGGCGGCCTCTGCGTTGCTGTTCACGCTCGTTCTCTTCGCGCCGGGTAAGCGGCGATCCAGCCATTCGCGGCACTGCGCCAGGGACTGCTGATGCGAAAACACTTCGGTGATCTGCGACAAAGAATCATGGCTGCTCATCAAATTATGGTGAATGCGCAGCTCCACTTCACCACAAATCAGCACCGGTGAGTTCAAAAAGCTGTCGAGGGTATGGGTCACCACACCCTCGGTCGAATTTTCTACCGGCACGACGCCGAATTGCGATGCACCTCGCTCCACCTCACGAAAGATTTCATCGATGGCGGGTAAGGGCGCAACCTCTATGGCATGACCAAAATGCTTCAGCGCCGCCTGTTGAGTGAACGTCCCTTCAGGACCAAGAAAGGCGACTTGCAACGGTTTCTCGAGCGCAAGACAGGCCGACATCAGTTCCCGAAAAAAACCGGTGACCATGTCATCGCGGAGCGGCCCGTGATTCATCGCTTTTATGCGTCGCAATACGACAGCTTCGCGCTCGGGACGATAGAAACAGTTCTCTTCACCCGAAGCGATCTTGGCCTTGGCAACCTCCCGGGCAACAGCAGCTCTCCGATTCATCAAGGCGAGCAGTGCTTCATCGATGGCATCGATCTTCCGACGCAGATCCGCCAATGGTTCGACAGACGTCATAGTTCCGCTGCTATCCGCTGCTATCGGCGGCCAACCGTCCTCCGATCACCCTGGCCTTCAGCACGCCCTCGATATTTCGAATCTGCTCCATTATCGCCGCAGCAGGCTCCGCCTCCACGTCGATCAAGGTATAAGCCACGTCGCTTTTCGACTTATTCAACAAGTCCAATATATTGATTTCGGCGTCGGCAAGAGAGGTGGATATCTGGCTCACCATATGCGGCACATTGTCATTGGCGATGCACACCCGGCAGCCTTCGGTTCTCGGCAGAGAGACATCGGGGAAATTGACGGCATGCTTGATGTTGCCGTTTTCGATAAAATCCTTCACCTGCTCCGCAACCATGGCCGCGCAGTTATCTTCCGCCTCTTCGGTCGACGCCCCCAAGTGCGGCAGAGCGATCACTTTCGGATGATCTTTGATGCGATTGTTTGGAAAGTCACACACATAGGCATGCAGCGTTCCACTGTTCAGCGCATTGCAGACGGCGTCATTGTCGACGATGCCGTCGCGGGAAAAATTCAGCACGACCGCCCCCTCCCGCATCAGCCGAATACGCTCCTCGCTGATCGTATTTTTCGTCTCGTCATTGAGCGGAACATGGATCGAAACAAAATCGGCTCGCGCCAGAAGCTCATCCAACCCGCTGGCCTGCATCACGGACGATGAGAGTTTCCATGCGCTTTCGACCGAAATGTCGGGGTCGCAGCCAATCACATTCATGCCCAAGGCATGCGCACTATTGGCCACTTTCACGCCAATCGCCCCCAAGCCGATGATGCCCAGCGTTTTTCCCCGCAACTCATATCCGACAAACTGTTTCTTGCCGTTTTCCACCGCCTTGTGGAGCACCGCGTCGTCGCCGTCCAGATGAGAAACGTAGCTCCATGCATGACAGATGTTTCGACACGCCAGCAGCATGCCGGCGATCACCAGCTCCTTCACCGCATTGGCATTGGCGCCCGGAGCATTGAAAACCGGAATGCCGCGCCGGGAATATTCGGGTACCGGTATGTTATTGACGCCGGCGCCGGCGCGCCCGACCGCCTTCACGGTTTCAGGAATACCGACGCCATGCAGATTATAAGAGCGCAGCAGAATGGCATCTGGATGCTGAATTTCCGAAGCGATTTCGTAGCGCTCGCGCGGAAACCGCTCCAGGCCTGTGACAGAAATATAGTTGTAAGTCAGGATCTTATACATTCATTTAAAAGTTTTGATGAAACAATTCGATGCTCGGACACTTAGAAGCCGAGCGACTACCCATTGCGGCGCTCGAACTTCGCCATGAAGGCAATCAGCGCATCGCCCCCCTCCTCCGGCATGGCGTTATAGATGCTGGCACGCATACCGCCGACGGAGCGATGTCCTTTCAACTCGACCAGCCCCTCGGCCCTCGCATCGACCAGGAACTTGCCGTCCAGCGACGGATCGGCGAGCGTGAAAGGGATGTTCATATGCGAGCGACAAGGCGGTGCAACCGGATTCGAATAGAACGGAGACGAATCGATGGCATCATAGAGCTTGGCGGCCTTGCGTCGATTGCGCGCCTCCATAGCACCGAGCCCGCCTTGCTGTTTGACCCAGTCCAGGACGAGACCCAGCATATACCAGTTATAGGTTGGCGGCGTATTCAGCATGGAGCCGTTGTCTGCCTGCTTGCGGTAGTCGAACATGGAAGGCGTTGACGGCATCGTCTCGCCGACCAGTTCTTTCCGCACGATCACGACGGTAATACCGGCAGGCCCCATATTCTTTTGAGCGCCGGCATAGATCAGAGCAAAACGACTCACATCGACGGGCCTCGATAGAATATTCGAAGACATATCGACCACCAGCGGACAACCGGCACTATCCGGAATATCATGAAATTCCACCCCTCCGATCGTTTCATTGGAGGTGTAATGCAGATAGGCGGCATCCGCGTCGATCTGCCAAGCCTCCTGCGCCGGAATACTGGTAAAACCATCATTTTCAGAAGTCGCCGCCAGCTGCACATTGCAGAACATGCGGGCCTCGGCAATCGCTTTTTTAGACCACGCTCCGGTGCACACGTAATTCGCGCGCTTTTTTCCGCGCAGCAAATTCATCGGCACCATCGCAAATTGACTGGTCGCCCCTCCCTGCAGAAACAATACATAATAACCCTCAGGGATCGACAACAATTCCCGAAGGTCCGCCTCCGCCTGCTCGGCAATCGCTTTGAATCCAGCGCCACGATGACTCATTTCCATGACGGACATCCCACTTCCGTGCCAATCCAGCATTTCCTGCCGCGCTGTCGTCAGCACCTCCTCGGCGATGCATGAAGGGCCGGCGCTAAAATTGTAAATTCGAGCCATTGTTACGTTTCCTCCCCGTTGTTGTCGGGCTCATCCTCGTCCTGCTCCTCCGGCAGGCCTTCGATGCGGTCGACGCCGACGACTTTTTCGCCTTTGCTCAACCGAATCACTGTCACACCCTGGGTATTTCGGCCCAATACCGATATCTCATCGACCCGCGTTCTGACCAGGGTACCGGCATTGGTAATCAGCATGATTTCATCACGATTGTTGACCAAAATCGCACCAACCACCGCGCCGTTCCTTTTGCTGGTCTGAATCGCAATCACCCCTTGACCGCCGCGTTTATGCCGCGGAAAATCGGTCAGCGCCGTACGTTTCCCATAGCCATTTTCGGTAATCGTCAAGACGTCGCCTGCGGACGCGATGATCAGGGAAATGACGCGCTGCCCTTCAGGCAGCCGTATTCCCCTGACACCACCAGCCGTTCGGCCCATGGCGCGCACATCCTTTTCGTTGAAACAAACCACCTTGCCGGCGCTGCTGAACAACATCACGTCCTGCTGCCCGTCGGTGACAGCGACGCCCACCAGCCGGTCATCGTCTCTCAAGTCGATGGCGATCTTGCCGCTGGCACGCGGCCGTTCGAACTCTTTCAGCGATGTCTTTTTTACCGTACCGCTGGCGGTCGCCATAAAGATATAGGTATCATCGTTGAACTCGCGTATCGGCAAAAGCGCATTGATGCGCTCACCTTCCTCCAGCGGCATCAGATTGACGAACGGTTTACCCCGCGAAATGCGGCTCGCCGCCGGCAGCTCGTACACCTTGAGCCAGTACACTTTGCCGTGGCTGGAAAAGCATAGAATGGTATCGTGCGTATTCGCCACAATCAGCTTCTCGACGAAATCTTCCTGTTTCGTTGCGGTTGCCGATTTTCCACGTCCGCCGCGCCGCTGAGCCTTGTAGGCGTCCAACGGCTGGGCCTTGACATAGCCGTCGTGAGACATCGTGACGACCACATCTTCTTCCGGAATCAGGTCCTCGGCCGAAAGATTCAGGTGGTCCTGCAGAATCTCGGTACGGCGTTCATCTCCAAACTGGTCCCGCACGGCAACCAGCTCTTCGGTGATGACCTCCATCAACCGGCTTTCATTCGCAATGATTTCGAGCAAACCATCGATGCGGGCAAGCAGCTCTTTATATTCATCGACGATTTTATCCTGTTCCAGAGCGGTAAGGCGGTGCAGTCGCAAATCCAGGATCGCCTGAGCCTGCGCCGGGGAGAGCCGATACCCTTGCGCGCTCATTCCGAATTCCGGCGCCAGATCCTTCGGCCTCGAACGCAGAGTATCGGCCCGCGACAGTAGTGCGGCGACAATGCCCGGCTCCCATACCCTGTCGAGCAGACGCTGTTTTGCCTCGGACGGCTGAGAAGCCGTCTTGATCAGCTCGATGATCTCGTCGATGTTCGCCAGAGCAACGGCCAGACCTTCGAGAAGGTGTGCCCGTTCGCGCGCTTTACGTAACTCATAAAGCGTCCGCCGGGTCACCACCTCACGCCGATGATTGAGAAATGCTGCAAGAATCTCCTTGAGATTCATGCAGCGCGGCTGACCCTCCAGCAATGCAACCATGTTAATGCCGAACACATTCTGCAGTTGCGTATGCTGATAGAGATTGTTCAACACCACCTCGCCGACTTCGCCGCGGCGCAATTCGATTACCATTCGCATACCATCCTTGTCGGACTCGTCACGCAGGGCGGATATGCCTTCCAGGCGCCCTTCCTTGACCATTTCCGCGATTTTTTCCAGCAGCCGCGCCTTGTTGACTTGATAGGGCAGTTCGGTCACGATGATGCTCTGCCGGCTGCCATCATCCCGGTCTTCGATATGACAGCGCGCCCGAAGGTATATCCGGCCACGGCCGGTCTCATAGGCCTCCCGAATACCTTTTGCGCCATTGATAGTGCCGGCGGTGGGAAAATCCGGTCCGGGTATATGCTCCATCAGATCCGAAATGCCGGCATCGGCGTTTTCTATGAGCGCCAGACAGGCATCGATGACTTCCTTCAGATTATGCGGCGGAATATTGGTCGCCATGCCGACAGCAATCCCCGCCGACCCATTGATCAAAAGGTTCGGCACTTTGGCCGGGAGAACGACCGGCTCATGTTCGGATTCGTCATAATTCGGCGTAAAATCGACGGTTTCCTTGTCGAGATCCGCCAACAGCTCATGGGCGATGCGAGCCATGCGCACTTCGGTATAACGCATTGCCGCCGGCGAATCACCATCGACCGAACCGAAATTGCCTTGCCCATCGATGAGCATGTAGCGCATCGCAAACGGCTGCGCCATACGCACGATAGTATCGTAAACAGCGGTATCACCATGGGGATGATACTTACCGATCACATCACCGACGATACGGGCGGATTTCTTGTATGGTCTGTTCCAATCGTTGCCCAACACATTCATCGCGTATAAAACACGCCGATGAACCGGCTTCAGCCCATCCCGAACGTCAGGCAAAGCACGCCCTATGATTACGCTCATCGCGTAATCCAGATAGGACTGCTTCATCTCATCTTCGAGATTGACCGGAATAATTTCTTTAGCGAACTCGGACATCAGTGCCTATGGTCTGGCAGTATGCAGACATGTTGATTAAAGGTGATTTCGATGCTTAACTGGAAAGGGCCATGCGTGCAATCTAAGGTAATGGCCCCATATTCGAATCGTTACGCAAAAACCATATCATTATATCAGATAGTTTGCCTTCACCGATAAGTCCGTAGAAATACGATGTCAGCGCATGGCGGCAGGAAGCGGCGTAGGATCTCCGAGCACCCTCTTCTTCACGAATGGGCCGGGATGAGAGGGAGATCATCCGACGTTCCTACTGCAATCGACTCTTGAAAGTTCTTACAAAATTCTCTATATTGCTGAAATGAGAACAAGAGGAGAACTTTCATGCTGACACCACGTGAAGAAGAGACCTACTCGATCATTTCGGATTACCTCCTGCACGAGGGCCGCTCGCCGCTGATTGCAGAGATCGCGGAGTATCTCGGCATCCAATCGAAAGGAACGGTGCATCGCTACGTTCAATCGCTGATCGACGCGGGCCTGATTGAGCGTATTCCGGGACGCACCCGAGGCCTGAGGCTGGCACAGAAGCCGGCCGAAGTGCTCGCGCCGACGGTCCTGCCCGTTCTCGGAACCATCGCCGCCGGACGTCTGATCGAAGCGGTCCCGGACGAATCGGAAATCGATTTGATGACAATGTTCACCGGCCCCAACCGTTTCGCCCTCAAGGTCCACGGTGACTCCATGATCGATGCCGGGATTCTGGCGGAAGACTGGGTCGTGATCGAGCAAAGCGAGGTCGCAAAGAACGGTGATATCGTGGTCGCCTTGGTGGACGGATTCGATGCGACTTTGAAGCGCCTGAGGACGAACGACGACGGTTCCGTCACGCTTATCCCAGAAAATGCAAACTACGACCCCATCACCATCGACGCCAAGCGTGTCATGATTCAGGGCGTCGTCGTCGGGCAGCTTCGAGTCTATTAGGCGTTGGCACCGTCTCAATCGGGAGCATCATGGACTGACCCCTGCAGCAGCGCCTCCCGAACCTCGGCCACCGTAATATCATTGACGTTTTTCGATTTTCGAATTACCCGATGGTAGGGCGTCAACGGCAAGGGTCCGTAGATGGCGGGATCGGATTTTCCGAACAATGCCACCACCGGGGTGTCCATTGCACAGGCGATATGGAGCGGACCGGTGTCGGCCGACAACAATTTATAGCAGTATTTCATCAAAGCAGCCAAATCCAGCACCGATGTCTGTCCGATCAGATCCACGATATTGGCGCGATCCCGCAGATACTTTCTGGCGATGCGTTTTTCCCCCCTGGTGCCGGTCAACACCAGTTTGATATCCGGACGGAGCTGTTGGAGTTGTTCAGCCAACATGGTGAAATTATCGAAAGCCCAGCTCTTGGTAGCGCCAGCTACGTTTTTCGCCTTAAAAAAACGGGCGCCCCGCTTGGCCACGCGCAGGCAGCCCATGTGACAGCACACCAGCAGGTCACGCTCGAGATCAACGCCGTTTTTTTCGAGAAGCCGCTTCACGTAAGAAAAGTGGTGCTGTTGAGGATGCAGTTGATAATATTCGGGAATCAGCAGTTCCGGCTCATCCAACAGATATTGGGCGAAAGAAGCCGGATGCATTTTCATTGGAATGCGCTCCGCTTTACGACTATAGAGAAACACGTTATCGAGATAACGGGCGCAGCGCAGCGCTTTCTTGCCATCGTAAACGGCCACCGTCATGTCGTACTGTCGGCCGATGCGCCTGACCCGCCACCGGTTGGGCGACACATAGATTTTGCCGATCGCCGGATTGTGCAGCAATACCTGCTTCGCCGCATTGGAAAAGACGATCACATCCATTGTGAGATCGGGCCGAACGTCGTGCAGCATTTTGATGGCCGGTGTACTGAACAGCATATCGCCGACACGGTCAGCACCCAACAATAAAACCTTTTTTGCTGTTCGAAACCTGGTCGGAGGCGCTGCGCTCATAGGTGAAATCTATTTAAACGAATCGATCATCGGGAAAAGCCATTATAATACCGCGTGACCGTCCAATCCGGCCATTCTGCTCCCAGCCCATTTCATCCAAGGCCTGATATGCCGCCAAAATTCATTCGGACCACCAAATTACTGCTGGACGCGCTCATCACCGGCTGCCTCGTTCTGATACCGGCCATTCTCATGACCGGCGGCTTCAAGCTGAATCTGTTCGGCATCTCGATCGGGGCCACCCATCTCTATACACCGCTGATTCCCCTGGTGCTCCTTCTTGTCGTCCGGCTGTTTCTTTCCTTAGAGCGGCCGAACTTTCTTCTGCTCATGTTCTCCATAGGGATCGGACTGGGCGCCGCCGAACTGACCATACGCGTCTGGCATCCGCCGATATCAAAACCCCAAATGCAGCAGATTCACCGACCATCGTATTATACCGATTGGGAACCGGTTCCGGGCGCATCGGGCGTCGGCGCGCTGGGCGAGACGTATTTCATCAACGCCGATGGTTATCGCGGTGAGCAGCGTTCCGTGCAAAAGCAGCCGGGCGTCACGCGCATTATCACGATTGGCGATTCGTTTACCTATGGCATGGGAGTCAATCTCGAGGATACCTATCCAAAGCAAATGGAAACCATTTTGAATCGGAACGGCGAGCGTTTCAAGGTGCTCAATTTCGGCGTCATCGGCTACAACATGTGGCAATACAATGAACTGTTGGCCCGAAAAGCCCTTTCCTACCAACCGGATATCATTATTCTGGCACTGTATCAAAATGATCTGAAGCAGCCGCGCCCGCCTTATGAAACCGATCCCGATTACCGGCCCCACAATCCCTTTGCTCAGCCTGCCGCGACAGAACAGCAAGGCATCATGGGCCGTTCTGCATTATGGAATTTGTTCAAGAATCTCAACGCTCGCATCGAGTACAAATACCGTTATCTACGCGGCCACGATTATCTGAAGAATATCCCGCAAAGAAAGCAGCAGTGGGGCACAGCACGATCGGACAGCAGCGACTACGAGATTCTCACCGGCACATTCGATCAACAGAAGACCATCGCCTTTTCGAAAGCTCTCAGCCAATTCGTCGCCACCGCCCGTGAAGGCGGCGCCAAAGTGCTGCTTGCCTATATCCCGGATTCGATCCAACTCAACGATGCCAAGCTGCAGGCCGTCAACCGACAGATCGCGGACTGGAGCAGAACAATCGGTGTTCCGTTCGTCGATCTGAGCCCGGTGCTGGAGCAGGAAACACGAATTGAAAGCCTGTATCTGTTCCCGTTCGACGCGCACAACAGCCCCAAGGGACTGAAGTTGATCGCGCAAACGCTGGCCGCTGCGCTTTATGAACTGGGTTATGTCAGCGAAACTGAAAAAGCTTCTTCGCGCTGACTGCAGCCGTTCGGTGGCACCGCAGCTCCGAGGAACTTGCTGGTGACACCGCTGGAACGGTGTCACCAGCGGCGAAGCAGACTCGGATCGGTCGGTTGGGGTGAGGCACGAACCCCAACACGGTGGGCCATTCAGGTGATGGAGGCGTTGTGGATTCGGGAGTCGATGACGAGTCAGATCATGGGGCTGGCTGAACTCGGCGCTATGAACCTGGAAGGAACCATCGAACCGGATTGTGTCGAAGAGTTCATGAAGGAAAAAGCCCAGCTGCAAGACGAAATCGAAGATCTACAAACCGATTTATCGATTTCGAATCTGAAAGGAGTTGTCATGAAAACCATCGATGCCCAAGTCGCTCCGGAAGGCAGCCTGGAAATCCTGTCCAAATTCGAAGTGAACCAACTGCTCGACACGAGCCGCGGAGGCTTATACGATATCTATCGGCGCTGCTCGCTGGCGGTGTTGAACTGTGGCAGCGACATTGATGACAGCAAGGTGGTGTTCGAGCGGTTCAGGGATTTTGAGATCCACATCGTGCAGCAGGAGCGCGGCATCAGTCTGGCGCTCAAGAATGCGCCGGCCGGCGCGTTTGTCGACGGCGAAATGATCAAGGGCATCCAGGAGCATCTGTTTGCCGTGCTGCGCGATGTGGTGTATACCCGCAACGAAATTGTCGACAACAGCAATTTCGATCTGAGTTGTTCTGCCGACATCACCGATGCGGTGTTTCATATCCTGCGCAATGCCGGCACCCTGGCGCTGCACGACAATCCCAACCTGATCGTCTGCTGGGGCGGGCATTCGATCAAGCGGGAGGAATATGACTATACCAAGGAGGTGGGCTATGAGCTTGGACTGAGAGGACTGGATGTGTGCACCGGCTGCGGGCCCGGCGCGATGAAGGGGCCGATGAAAGGGGCAACGATCGGGCACAGCAAGCAGCGCATTCGGGCCGGACGCTATATCGGCATTTCGGAACCCGGAATCATCGCGGCGGAGTCGCCCAACCCTATTGTCAACGACCTTGTGATACTGCCCGATATCGAAAAGCGCCTGGAAGCGTTCGTCCGGGTGGGACACGGCATCGTCGTCTTCCCCGGCGGCGTCGGCACGGCGGAGGAGATACTGCATCTATTGGGGATATTGCTGCATCCCGACAATGCCGGGCAGCCTTTCCCGCTGATTTTCACCGGTCCACAACACAGCGAGGACTATTTTCGCCGGATCGATGCGTTCATCGAGGCAACGCTGGGCCGGCAGGCTCAGCAGTTGTATTCGATCATCATCGACGATCCGGCCCACGTCGCCCGCGAATTGAAACAGGGCATGGCGACCGTTCGCCGTTTCAGAAAAGCCTGCAACGACGCCTACTATTTCAACTGGTCATTGACCGTCGACCCGCTGTTTCAGACCCCGTTTGCACCAACCCATGAGGCGATATCTCGATTGGAACTGCACGATGATCAGCCGGTGCATCACCTCGCCGCTCAGATGCGCCGGGCCTTTTCCGGCATCGTGGCGGGCAATGTGAAAGAGGAGGGCATACAGGCCATCGAGCGGCACGGTCCATTCGAACTGAAGGGGCAAGCCGGGATCATAAAGCCGCTGGATGCCCTGTTGGCCTCGTTCGTCGCACAGCAGCGCATGAAGCTCCCCGGCCGCCGCTACGAGCCGTGCTATCGAATTGTGACGTGACAGATCAGGCGGCGGCTTGAAAACTCCCGTGGTGCGCACAGCGCACCCTACTGCCCGATCGAATCGCAATATGCCCAACGGCCGGATTAAAACCGCACCGCTTTTCGCTCGATGACGATCACCGGCTGGTATGCGTACAGCGCGCTCAGGTGATGCAGAAAAACATGGCCGCCCTCATCTTTCCAGAGCTTGTTCACGCCGGCCTGCACATCCTGGTATACAGCGTAGAGATCATCCGGATGCCGCTGCTGCGCTTCCAGGGCCAGCGTCTGAATCAGTTCCAGCCACATCCGGCTGGCCCCCTGAATAAAGTGCGGCCAGCTTTTCTGGATGATCATCGGCCAATGTTTATCGCTGGTGTCTTCCTGGTTTGGGCGGCCGATTTCATTGGTATCGTCGTAGAAGACCTGCTCGAGCTTGCCGTCACCCTTTAATCGATCCACCAGAGGATTGCGGCCGATATCCTGATAAATCCGCTGCGCCGTCTGCGGTGATGCATAAAAAACGAAACTGAGCTGGTGACCGGTCTGATCGGATGAAGCGCGCCGATGAAAGCGCCACAACTGAATCCGGCTCCGATAACGCTGCAGCACAGGCGAGACGATGCGGTCGGCAATTAGAGTGTCAATGGACCAATCCGCCCCGGTGTTTTCCGGCCACACCATTCGGAAGCGGGCATACCACCATCCCGCAGATCCGGGAGCGGCTGTCTCCCGCTCAACCGCCGCTGGGGGTGTCGTGCCGGCGCACCCTGCCAGGAAAAGCAGAAAGAAACAGGCGATGCCGGGCAGCAAGAAGATACTTCGCAGATTCACTCTATCGGTATCCATTGTTCACCTTACCCCAACCATCACGGTTTGTTGTTCAGCACGACGACATCGATATGGTTTTGACGCAACTGCGAACGGACCTTATCAACACGGCTCATGCTGGAATAGGGACCGATTTTCACCCGGTTCCACTGTTTGCCGTTCACAAGAGCCGTCTCTATTCTGGCCTCTATGCCAAGAAGCGCAAGCTGCGCCTTGCGTTTGTCAGCATCAGCCAGGTTGCGAAATGAGCCGGCCTGCAGGCTGTAACTGTGCAGTTTGGCCTTGCCGAGCTTCTCCTCACGCTTGCGTGTTTTGATCTCATGCTCGGGAATAACCACCTCTTTTTTTGGCAGTATCGTGTAGAAATCAAAACGCGGAGTGGATGATTGGGGCTTGTCAGGTTGTTTCTTTGCGGCTGACGGGGGCTTCTTCGTTTCCGCTTTTGGAGAGATGTCCACGGGTTGCACTCGCATCGGACGGCTGTCTGGCGGCGCTGTCGATCGAAGAAACACCAGAAAGCCCACGAACGGCACAACCAGCAGACCGGCCGCCAGCCACTTCCCGGCGGAACCTTTATCATGCTTGCGCTGCTTGCCGCGCTGCGCTCGATGTTTGTAATCTCTCGCCATAGCTACATAGACTCCGGAGCCGATACATCCAATAACGACAGGCCGTTGGCGATCACCTGCCTGACCGCGCAGATCAGGTTCAGACGGGCATTGCGCAAGGCATTGTCGTCGACCAGAAATTGATGGGCATTGTAATAAGTATGGAAGTCGTTGGCGAGCTCTCGTAGATACTGAGTCAACTGATGCGGTTCGTGCTGCAGCGCTGCACGCTCCAGTATTTCAGGATACCGTGACAAGGTCCCGATCAACGCCTGTTCGTGGGATTCGATGAGCCGTTCGAGCTGCTCCATCCCCTGCGTCAGATTGCGCTCCAGCCCTTTTTCATCCAGCTGCCGCAGCACGCTGCAGACGCGCGCATGGGCATACTGCACATAATAGACCGGATTGTCGTTCGATTGTGAACAGGCCAGCTTCAGATCGAAATCCATATGCTGTTCGGCACGGCGCAGACAATAGAAAAAGCGGGCTGCATCCTTGCCGACTTCATTGCGCAGCTGCCGCAGGGTCACGAACTCGCCGGCGCGCGTCGACATCGATATCTTTTCCTTGCCCCGGTAGAGCACGGCGAACTGAACCAGCAGCACCTCGAGCTTTGACGGGTCCTCCCCCATGGCCTGCATCGCAGCCTTGATCCTTGGCACATAACCATGATGGTCGGCGCCCCAGATATCGATGATCCGTTCGAAGCCGCGCTCCAGTTTATTCATGTGGTAGGCGATATCGGAGGCAAAATAGGTGGTCTGGCCGTTTTCGCGCCTCACCACGCGGTCCTTTTCATCGCCCAGCGCGCTCGATGCGAACCATAAGGCGCCCTCTTTTTCGTAGAGATGCCCTCCCGCCCGGAGCTTTGCCAGTGCGCTTTCGACCGCGCCGGACTGCATCAGTACACGTTCGGAAAACCATTCGTCATAGTGTAGTCCAAATTCGGCAAGATCCTCGCGAATGTCGGCAAGGATGTGATCACGACCCGACTGCAGAATCACGCGGTAGCGTTCAGGGCCAAGCAATGTTCCGGCACGCGCAATCAGAGCATCGATGTGCTCTTCCTTGTCGCCTCCCTGCGGTTCATCGGGCGGAACCCCGTCCATCACCCGATCGGCCGGACAGCGGTATCGATCGCCTGCCTCTTTGTGCAGCTCCCAGGCGATGTCACGAACATATTCGCCGCGGTAGCCGTTGCCGGGGAAAGGCAGCAGCTCGCCGCACTCCTCGAGATAACGCAGCCAGATACTGACAGCGAGGATGTCCATCTGGCGTCCGGCATCGTTGACATAATATTCCCGTTGCACATCATAGCCCACCGCAGCGAGCAGATTGGCCACCACCCCGCCGTATGCGGCACCGCGCCCATGGCCGACGTGGAGAGGGCCGGTGGGGTTTGCCGAAACGAACTCGACCTGAACGTTCAGCCCCTTCCCAATCTCGCTTCGACCAAAAAAATGGCCCTGCTCATGGATCGTTTCAATGACCTGATATTGACTCTGAAGCTTAACGAAAAAATTGATGAATCCAGGGCCGGCGATTTCCACTCGCTCGATGGCCGCATCATCAGGCAGCGCATTGATGATTCGCTGCGCAAGTTCCCGCGGGTTGCAGCGCGCCGGCTTTGCCAGCGTCAATGCAAGATTGGAGGCGAAGTCGCCGTGGCGGGCGTCCCGCGTCCGCTCGACAAGAATATCCGGTACGATCTCCCTGGCAATGCCGCCGCTCTCTTTGAGTGCATCGACGGCCCCCTGCAAAAGAGCTTCCAAATGTTTTTTCATAGTGAAACCGGGTCAAAGGATGTCGCCGGGTATTATACAGAAGACAGCATGTAGGGCGGAACGCGAAGCGATTCCGCCTTCAGGAAACGGGGATAAGGAAACAGGAATCAGCAACACAGCCCCATCCGTTCCGATCCCTGTTCCCTGAAACGGCGGATCACCCTGCGGGCATCCGCTCTACGCAAGCTCCTGACCACAGCGGCGTAACGAGCTGCGAATCGCCTGCTAATACAAATCGACAGGATCCACGTCCAGCGACCAGCGGACGCGTCGGCTGTCCGGGAGCCTATGCAGTTGCGGCACGATCGTACCGAGCAGTGCGTGCAGCGGTTCCCGTCGGGGGCATTGAAACAGCAGCTGAAAACGGTAACGGCCGGCCCGTCGCGTCATCGGCGCAGGCACGGGACCGAGGATGTCGATGGGTGCCATCGCGGATTGTCGGGCCAGCAGACAAACTTCGGTCAAAAAGCGCCGCGGGGCGGCCTCGTCCGCCGCATGCGCCCGCAGCAGCACCTGATGACTGAATGGCGGCAGGCGGGCGGCGCGCCTCTCCGCCAGCGCATTGACGGCAAACGCGTCGTAGCCTTCGCGGATGAGTGCACAGAGCAGCGGGTGCTGCGGATGGCGCGTTTGCAGAATAACGGCACCCGATTTCTCCTCGCGCCCCGCCCTTCCGGCAACCTGCACGATGATCTGAGCCATGCGCTCGATCGAGCGAAAATCGGTGCTGAACAGTCCGGAATCGACATCGAGAATTCCCACCAGCGTGACTTCGGGGAAATGATGGCCTTTGGCCAGCAGTTGTGTACCCAACAGGATGTCGATCCCTCCGGATTGGATTTCCGTAAGGACGCGCTCCAAATCGCCCTTGTGTTTTATGCTGTCACGGTCGACCCGGGCTAGCCTGGCATCGGGAAAATGACTCTCAAGCGCCTGTTCCACCCGCTCCGTACCCAAACCAAGCGGGCGTAAAGCCAACGCTTGACATCCCGAACAGGAGTCTGGGATATTCTGCTGATGCCCGCAATGGTGACAACGCAAACGATGGTCAGCGGAATGAATCACCAGATTCGCATCGCAACGCTGACACTGCGCCACCCAACCGCAGGCGTGACAAATCAATGTCGGCGCGAACCCCCTCCGATTCAGGAACAGAAGCACCTGCTCCTTGCGTTCCAGAGTTTGTTTCATGGCTGCAAGCAGCGGCGGCGAAAGCCCCTCGCTGAGCTTTTGATTTCGAATGTCGAGCAGCTGCAGCCGCGGATGGCTCGCCGTGCCGGCACGTTCAGGCAGGTGCAGATGCCGGTAACGGTCTTTCTGAGCATTCGACAAGCTCTCCAGAGACGGCGTCGCCGAACCGAGCAGCACCGGAATGCCCAACTGCCGGCCGCGGACGATCGCAATATCGCGCGCTGAGAAGCGGAAACCCTCCTGCTGTTTGAAAGAGGCATCATGCTCTTCATCCAGAATGATCAAGCCGGGTTTTTGCAGCGGAATAAACACCGCTGAACGGGTTCCCAGCAAGATCGATGCCTCGCCCTGCCGAATCCGCAGCCAGCCGTTGAGACGCTCCGCTTCGGAGAGTCCCGAATGAAATACGGCAATGGGCTCGGGGAAGCGGGTGCGAAAACGACCTTCGATCTGCGGCGTCAAGGCAATTTCCGGAAGTAGGACCATGACCTGCTCGCCTCTTTCCAGGATTTTCCTGATCAGCTGCATATACACTTCCGTTTTGCCGCTGCCGGTGACTCCTTCCAGCAAAAACGTCGTGAAGCGGCCGAATGCAGCAGACACCGTTTCAACCGCGGCCCGCTGATCTGCATTCAGTGAAAAAGGCGCCACCGTATGACCACCGGAAGCCCAAGAGTCCGGCGGTGGGGGCGCATCGAATATTTCAAGGCAGCCTTTTTCGGCCAACCGCCGGGCGCCGGCCCGCCAATCCCAATCGAGCTCAGACAACCGGCTGGAACCGAGCCCTTTGGGATGGGCGCGCAGCAGGGTCAACAAGGCCGCTTGCCGGGGAGCGCGCCAAAGCAGATCGAGCTCGATCCACTTGCCCTGCTCGGTCAAACGCAGCGTGGTTTCCCCCTTGATGACCGCCGGTTTCCCTTGGCGCAACAGAACCGGAAAAGCCGTGCTGATCACTTCTCCAATGGGGTGGTGATAATAGTGACTGGCCCACCGCAACAGTTCGAGATCGGCGGATGAGAGCAGCGGCCGTTCATCGAGAATTTCATGCACGCACTTCAAACGCGAGCGGTCGACATCGGGTACGTCGCTGATTTCCAGCAAATAGGCAATTCTGGTACCGCGGCCAAAGGGTACGGACAGCCGTATGCCTGGATTTAGCAGGCCAGATGGGGTATCTTGAGCAGCTAAATAATCGAACGTGTGCCGGATGGGAGCTGCGACGGCGACTTTGAGGACTTGAGGCATGAACCGGACGGATGACGGTATTGTCAATAAAACGACTTAAAGTGTTTTCGATCAAACTCAGCTAAGTTATTATTGTCAAAAAATTAATTGAAATATCCACAGAAGCTGTGGATAACTTTGTGGAAAATCTGGCGGTAACACGCTTCAGAGGGCATATTTTCTGGCATTGGATCAAATTGGAAAGTTTTTATCAATTTTGAAAGACAAGAATATTCAATGAGTTAAAGATATGCCGTTCGAGTGATACCGCCAAAGTCAGCAAAAATATTCAGTTGACATTCCGTTTTTTCGTAATGTGAATAAGTCACTGGCAGAGAACGCGGCGATCGGTGTCTGAAACGGCAACAGACCCGGAACACATCATACAATGGGGAAGAACGAATGGAGCATTTAAACCACCAGGTGCTAAGAACCGATGCCTCCGGCATGCCCTTGGAGTGGATCGACTATCAGGAAGCGGTCAAGCTTTATTCCCTTGGACATGTCGCCTATGCGGTCGGAACGCTGTTATACACGATCCACGGCGGGATCAATGCGCTCACCGGACTGCGCAGTGCAATCGAAGTCAATTCGATCGTAGCAACATACAGCAGACATTTCGCCATTCAGAAAATCAACCGGCACTATGTTCCGCCGCTCAACAACCGTACTCTGTTCAAGCGGGATAATTATATTTGTTTGTATTGCGGAGAGCGATTTCTTCACCGTGATCTCTCCCGAGACCATGTGACCCCGCTGAGCATCGGGGGAACGGACAGCTGGAGCAATGTCGTCACCGCCTGCAAGCGCTGCAACAATCACAAAGCCGGAGCAACACCGGAAAAGGCCGGCATGCAGCTGCTCGCGATCCCGTTCGTTCCAACCCATGCCGAATACGTCTATCTGCAGGGACGTAAGGTATTGTCCGATCAGATGGAGTTCCTGCGCGCCCATTTTCCGCGCACGAGCCCGTTGCACGAGCGCTTGTCCTAGGAGGCTGTCCGAGAACAGTCTGATCTACTGCGGCCAAGCCTGATTGGCCAGATTTCCCGATCATTTTTGTTATATAGGCCCACTATTCGCCTCAAATGATCGAAAAATCCGACTCAATCAGTCTCGCCCTCGCGACGATCGCTATTCTCGGACAGCCTCCTAGGCGGTGCACCTCACCCACATAATGGAGCCCGACATCCCATTCGTAACTGCGGCGTTTAAACACGTGGGTGTAGCCGCCGGCGGTATAATGACGCTCCAGCACCAGGACTTTTTTTCCTTCTTTGGCCAGAATCGCCGAGACACTCAAGCCGCCAAGACCGGAACCGATGACGATGACATCATAACGGTCGATGATGCGCTGTTGTTTATAGGATTGAATCGGTTCCATGAATCACACACCGGTCGCTAACGGTAAGATCGAGGGCATCGTCATGTTCCTTATCGTGCGCCGCCGAGCACTAATGCAACTTCTCTTTGCCCAACAACGTTATATTACCCGCCATGAGTCGAAAGATCACGAAAAGAAGATACCGTACCGGCTGGTTGATGCGCACAGCGCACCCTACATTTCTTAGATTGAAGGAACGACGATGCCTCGATACGATTACGATCTCTTTGTCATCGGCGCCGGCTCCGGCGGCGTGCGCGCCGCACGGATGTCCGCCGGCTTCGGCGCCCGCGTTGCAATCGCCGAAGAGCGCCATCTCGGCGGGACCTGTGTCAATGTCGGCTGCGTGCCGAAGAAGCTGCTGGTCTATGCAGCGCGCTGTTCCGCCGAATTTGAGGAGGCCGAAGGGTATGGCTGGTCGGTGGGACCCGCCAAGTTCGACTGGCAGCGCCTGATCCGCAACAAGAACAGAGAGATCGAGCGGTTGAACGGCGTGTATCGCAAGCTGCTCACCAATTCCGGCGTCACGTTGTTCGACGACCGGGCGACTCTGGTCGATGAACATACGGTCAGCGTGGGCGGGCGATACAACACCGCCGAGCGGATACTGGTCGCCACCGGCGGCCGACCGACCATTCCCGACATTCCGGGCAACGAGCATCTGATCAGCTCCAACGAAGCATTTTTTCTGGACAATCTGCCGAAACGGGCGCTGATCGTCGGCGGCGGCTACATCGCCGTAGAATTCGCCGGCATCTTCAACGGTTTGGGGGTCGATACCACGCTGCTCTATCGCGGCCCGCTGTTTCTGCGTGGATTCGATGAGGAGGCGCGCCGGCATCTCGCCGGCGAGATGGAAAAGAAGGGCATGACGCTCCGGTTTGCCGCCAATCTCGAACGTGTCGCCAAGACCGATGCTGAATTGCGGACCACGCTCACCGACGGCAGCGTTTTGTCCACCGGCCTGATCCTCGCCGCCACCGGGCGTGCACCCAACACCTCCGGACTGGGCCTGGAGCAGCTTGGCGTGGCGCTCGACCACAACAGAGCGATCATCGTCGACGAACACTATCGAAGCAGCGTCCCATCGATCTATGCACTGGGTGATGTCACCCATCGCCTGAACCTGACGCCGGTCGCCCTGGCCGAAGGCATGGCAGTGGCAAAGACCCTATACGGCGGCAGACCGACCCGGGTCGATTACACCGGCATTCCATCCTGCGTATTCGGCCAGCCGAATCTTGCAACGGTCGGTCTGACCGAAGAGGAGGCACGGCGGCAATATGCAGAGATCGCTGTCTACGTCTCCCGCTTCACACCGATGAAGCAGAGTCTCACCGGCAGCGACGAAAAAACCTTCATGAAGCTGCTGGTCGACAACGCCAGCGACCGGGTGATCGGCGCCCACATGGTCGGCGAGGATGCAGGCGAAATCATACAGGGCATCGCCATCGCCATGAAAGCCGGCGCCACCAAGGCTCAATTCGATGCCACCATCGGCATTCATCCGACAGCGGCCGAGGAGTTTGTGACGATGCGGGAGCCTGTGTAGGGTGCGCTGTGCGCACCGACGTGTCTTCCCGATACTCATTCTGGTATTCTGGCTTCCGATCCCCAGATTGGAAGTTAAGGAATTATGTATCGTGTCACCTTAACTTCATCACCTTAAATTACAGGGATCTTGACCTCTTGCATGGGAAGCCTGAAAGATTTTTCATCGAGAAGCAATGTGTCATGAGAACAACCAAGGGGGATTCACAAGAGGACATTTTAAAATGCGAGGCACCGGGTCAGTCGAGGGTGCCCGTGAGAAACCAGGTTTCAACCTCACCGACGCCCTTCACCTGAATTACACCGCGCGGTTCAAATTTGAAAGAGCGTTCGAGGCGGGCTTTATAGGCTGCGGTCACATGAATTTTTCCGACCACGCCATGGGATTCCATTCTCGAGGCCAGATTGACAGTATCGCCCCAGACATCATAGGAAAACTTCCGGCGCCCGATAACGCCGGCCGTCAACGGGCCGGTTTCGATACCGATCCGAAGGTTCAAATCGACGTCATGAGCTTGCGAAATTACTTTAATCGTGGCCAGCATATCGAGGGCGAAATGCGCCATTTTCGCCTCGTGATCGGCGGTCGGTTCCGGTATGCCTGCGGCAACCATATAGGCATCCCCGATGGTTTTTATTTTTTCAAGTTCATATTTGAGAGCGAGCTGGTCGAATTCGGTGAATATGTCGTTCAACAGCTTGACCGTCTGTTCGGCGCCGAGACCTTTGCTCAACGGGGTGAAACCGACGAGATCCGCAAACAGGACCGTGGCTTCCTTGAAACTATCGGCAATCGCACGGTCGGGTTCCATCATCAGCCTGTCGGCGACCGATTCCGGGAGAACGTTTCTCAGCAGCGCATCCATCTGTGCTTCAGCCCTGCGAACCAGGGTCATGGCGTAAAAGGCAACAACCGCAACGATGGAAAATGCCGTCAGCGCCGAGGTCACATAGAGGTTTGCCAACAGGACTGGCTCGGCCGCCAATTCCGCCAGATCAGCCGGAAACAGGAACCAGGCGGCGATATGAAACACCAGTGCGCTCGAGACAATCGCGAGAATGAGCTTAATTCGCGAAATGTCGAAGATCAGGAATGGAACGGCCGCGGCGATAATATAGTTCAACTGAATTCCCGAATCCCGTCCTAAAGCGGAAATGAGATAGAACAGCATCACGAGTTCAGAGAAGGCGACGACGATGCCACCCAATATATCACTGTAGCGGTGGGCGAACGGCACGAGCATCGCCAGCACCAATAAAAAAATATTGGCGTAAACAATCAGTTGATATTTGTGGAAATCGGTTACCGAATAGAGGACGGCATAGTTGAGCGAAGCCAGAACAATGAGATAGGCCGCCACATTGACAATCATCAAGCGGCGCTTGGTTTTTTTGGGATAGCCCTCGGTTCCGGCTTCGATGAGCTGCCTGAACGCCTTTGCCCAAGGCACGGATCCCAAAGACTTTTTCACGAACGTATATAGCGATTTCAACACGGCTTCGGTTCTAAATGAAGATCAAAATTCGGGATCCAGTGAGTATCCATATTGGCGAACCATCCACACCTCCTCGAATTGCGCCAGCTCGCGCACCGCCTCCTAGCTGGAAGCGGATTTAGATCAAACGCTTCTCGATGAATCGGAAAAGGCGGAACCGGTGAGGGCCTCGTCCGCTGAAAACCTTTGCTTTAGCGACTATCCGAACTCGAGTTTTGGACCGAGCACGCAAGAATGGTTGTTCGCCGGATTAAGCCGTTATAAGATGGCCTGCCTAACGATAATGTCGAGGAGGAAATGGTATGGTTGGAGGAATTGCTGCAATCCTGATCGCCATCTGGTTTTACAGAAGCGCACTGGCCGCCGGGAAAAGCCCCCTGCCCTGGGTATTTGTCGGGTTCGTGAGTTACTATCTGCCGGCGCTGCTTTGGACAATGTTGGTTACGCCCGATCTGCGGGACATGGTCGAGCACAGCCAAAGCGCCGTGCTCGCCATAGTGGCGCGATTCGGTTATATCGTCGTCGGAATTCTGTGCGCCACGCTGGTTCGGGCCAAAGCGTTGGGTAAATCCGAGGGGGTCACGGATGAATGAGCGATAAGGTACGCGGTGCGTACCCTACAGCCACTGACTTAATGGCAGTAACGGTGGTGCGTGGAAGCGACAGCAAAGTGCCACTCTGCCGTCACTCCCCTGCGCCCCCCTTCTCCTTGTCCGCTCCAATCGTTTCCAATCCAGCCTGGGCACACGCTTCATCCAACTGAGCCCCCGGTGCGCCGCCGACGCCGATGCCTCCGACCACCTCGCCGCCCATTCTGACAGGCAACCCGCCGCCCAGAATAAGAATCGATTCATTCATCTCCCGCAACGCCTGAATCTTCGGCTTTTTGCTGATCAACTCGGCAAGTTTCTGCGTCGGTGCGCGCAAACTCGCCGCAGTATAAGCCTTGCGGGAGCTGCTGTCGACCGTGTGCGGCCCCGCACCGTCGCCGCGAAGCAGTGCCTGGATGACGCCGGCCCGATCGACGACAGCGGCACTCACCTTATAGCCCTGCTGCCGGCATTTCCTTTCAGCCGCGGCCGCCGCCTTTTGCGCCTTGGCAAGCGACAACACCGACAGATCGGAAG
>Ga0209633_10000422_pt1 | contig 49968 bp, 45 predicted proteins | sample Cruoilmetagenom1_FD_187290 | JGI IMG/M metagenome (GOLD analysis project Ga0209633, IMG submission 187290) | Oil polluted marine microbial communities from Coal Oil Point, Santa Barbara, California, USA - Sample 1 (SPAdes) (version 2) | ecosystem: Environmental > Aquatic > Marine > Oil seeps ... | reverse complement strand
CAGAACCAAATATTTTTGTTTTGAAAGCATAAATTTATTTTATCGGATGTAAAAGTCTATAATCATATGTTAAATAACAAATAACATTCCAAAAAATCAAAAGTATTGATTAAAAACTATTTAATGTATTTTTGTTTGACTTCAAAATAGCACGAATGAAATCATATATAGAGATATTGAATTATTTAGAAAAAGATAAAATTCTCACAGATGCAATTATAAAAGTAGAATATGAGGCTGAACCCGAATTAGACATTGACGTATATAGAGCCTTAATGAACTCAATAGTATCTCAACAATTATCCGTTAAGGTAGTCAAGGTAATATGGAGGCGATTTGAAGATCTGTTTATCGATGGTTACCCTAAAGCAAAAGAGTTACTTGCTATGGAAGATGGTATTTTGAGAAAAGCCGGATTGTCAAGAGCTAAAACACAGTATTTGAAAAACGTTGCTGCTTTTGCACTAGAAAATGAGATGTCTTTTGAATATTTAAATGAGAAAACCGATCAAGAAATTATAGAATATTTTACAACTATAAAAGGAGTTGGTAAATGGACTGTACAGATGATACTCATGTTTCCTATGGATAGATTGGATGTGTTTCCTGTAGATGATTTAGGTATTCAACAGCGAATGGTAGCTTTGTATGATGTTGATGTAGATAAAAAAATATTAAAATCAACGCTTACAAAAATTGCAGAAAATTGGATGCCTTACCGCTCATTGGCGTGTAAATACCTCTGGAAAATGGAACTGTAAATTAATCTATTTTTTTAAATTTTTTATATTCAGAACTTTGATTGATCAATAAATTAATAACCTCTATTTTTCGATTTTGCCTATAAAGTTCTACAATCCCTTTTGACTTACAATATTCTAAAAAATAATCAATTTCTTCAAGAGGAATTTTTAATGAATCAATGAAGTACTTTGCAGAGATAAAGATTCTGATTTCACCTATTATTCTAGATTCGTTTTTCAACAGGTTTAATTTTTTATCTTCTTTAGTTAGGAGTTTTTTTAAACCTATACCAACTTTAACACCAGGACCCATAGGACTCACAAGGTGAGTGATATCTGGTGGTTTCCGTCTGTCTATTTCGTCAATGTCTTGAATAACTGTCTTTTTGAAATCTATCATAGAAAAATCTAATGCTCCTTTATCTACTTTAGAAACAGGACTTTTAATATTATTAGCATCAGTTGATAAACTACCTGTTAAATTATGGGCTTTTAATTCAACTTCGTCCAATTCGTTAATTTTTTGGAATAACTCAATCGTAATTAGTTTATTTTTAATAAGTTGATAAGTGATAAGAATTTCTTTTTTATAAAATTGAATTCCTGAAATTACGATGGTATCATTTATTTTAACAGGAATAGAAAATTGCCCATACGCATTACTAATAGTTCCTTTGCCTGAATTTTTATTAGATATATGAATATTTTCTAAAGAAGTTCCTTCAGTATAAAGTTTACCTGAAATGATAATTCGGTTTTCTTGAGTGGTGACTTTTGTAATAATACTAAAGAGTAAAATAAAGGTTAGCTGTTTTATCATTATTACAAATTAAATAACAGAATTCATAAATAAATATTAAAAAGCTTGTAAACTTTTGTTAAAGATTAAGTTTATGTATTTTTGAAAGGAGACAATAAAGGGCTATGAAAAAAATGATAATTGCAAGTACTTCAACAATCCACGGAAGTGAATATTTAGAGTATTTATTACCAACATTAAAAACTTTTTTTGAAACAATTAATGAATTGATCTTTATCCCATATGCAAGGCCAAGCGGAATAAGTTATGATAAATATACTAAAGTCGTTTCTGCAGTATTTCAAAAAATAAATGTTAATGTAAAGGGAATTCATGAATTTTCAGATGTGCAAAATGCCTTAGAAACTGCACAAGCTGTTTTTGTTGGAGGCGGTAATACTTTTGTATTGGTCAATGAACTTTATGAGCAAAATTTGATACCCATATTAAAAGAGAAAATAAGTAACGGACTTCCGTATTTAGGCACAAGTGCAGGAAGCAATATTTGTGGGCCTTCTATGCAAACTACTAATGATATGCCTATAGTTTATCCACCTAGTTATTTAACCTTAGAAGTGATACCTTTTAATATAAATGCTCATTATTTAGACCCTGATCCAACTTCTACACATAAAGGAGAAACAAGAGAAACAAGAATTAATGAATTTCATACATATAATAAGATTCCTGTTTTAGGATTAAGAGAAGGCAGTTGGTTGCAAGTTAATGATAATGAGATTAGACTTGAAGGTAATTTACAAGCAAGACTATTTCAACAAAATAAAAGTCCTGTTGAATTAGAAGCTAATTCTATTATTAATGTTTAGTTCTGAATAGAATCTATAATTATTTCAGTTTCTAGAAAAGTTTTGGTTTTTAAAGCAAAGTCACCTTTTTTAACGAAATCAGAAAAGCTGTTATAGATTTTTTTAATAGTATCTTTCTCAACAGTTGGAATATTTATAATAGAATGTAATGCCAGCGCTCCTATATAAGAATTAGGATGTTGTCTTGCATACTCTAAAGTAAATCTTGTATTGGCATTACTAATTTCTTGCATTTTTTTGTTAATTTCTTTCAACTTTTCAGCATCATTTTCTGCTCTTGCTTTTTGAAATTCAGGAAACAATACATTCATTTTAGAAATAATTATATTCGACTTTTTTACAAAATCTAAATATTCATCATTGGTTTTAGATCCAGAAATTTTAGAACTAGCTAAACTGTCTTTAAATGCTTCAATAGTAATTGTTTCATTTTCCATAAATATCCCTATGGCATCTTTCGTGTTATTAAGGAAAACACCATAAATTATAGGTTTATCAATTTTGCCATTAAATTCAAATTTTTCATCTATTACTATGGTTGAATCTAAAATCGTTAATTCCCCATTTTCTTGAGTTTTAAGATATACTTTATTATTATTTGGAATGTTTTTAATATTTCCAATGATAATAAAATTTTTGGCATTAATTTTCTCTGAATTTTTATTACAACCATAAAACAAAATGACTATAATACTTATGAATATTAATTTTTTCATAGCATTTTAAAAATAAATAAAATTTTATTATGAACTAAATAGGTGATATATTTGGCGCAAAGTACTTCTTATTTATAATAAACGCATGTAGTTTATTAACAAATTCACACTGTTTATTAACAAAACTTTACTGATCATAAAATCTTCAGATTTCCTTTAGATTTGGGAAATAGATTCGCAGCGTTTAAAAGGTATAGAGGTTATATATAACTATATTTTTTTAATGCAATTTTATTTAAATGTTACCGTTAAATGTAAGACTGCTTTAGAAAAGAACCCCCTATATTTATTGGAATGATCCTTTGTTCATTGATTGAATTCAATTGGAAGGAAAGAATGACTTTATGTTGTCTTATAATCACTGCTATGATGAGAGATATTGACTGTTAATTATTAAATGATTAATGAATATAGCGTAGATTATGATTAAAAAATTATTGTTTGTAACACTCACTTTAGTAAGTGTTTGTGTATATGCTGGGACTCCCTTATTATCCAATTTTAAAATTGAAGATTCCAAAACTAATAGTGCCAATAAATATAGAGTATATTTTGACAGTTCTGAGAATTTATCTGGTACTGTTACTACTACTGGCTTTGTAATTAGCGGTAAAACGATAACAGACCTTACTATTAATCCTAATAGTACAACAGGTCATTATTTTACTGTTTCTTCAGCCTTTACATTTTGGTCTAATCATACTATACGATACGAGGGTGGTAATGGTACTGTAAATGATTTTACATTAACTTATATTAAAAATAATATATCAGAACCAGAAGCAGCAATAAACACATATTATGTTTCTGAAACAGGGAATGATAAAAATGATGGTGAAAGTGAGGCAAAAGCTTGGAGAACTCTTTCAAAGGCTACTAATACGGCTAAAGCTGGCAGTACTGTTTGGATTAAGGCTGGTAACTATATAGATGGAAAAATAGGTGTAGAATATGAAGGGGAAATCGATAATCCTATTAAGTTCAAAGGTTACAAAGATACTACAGGTGATTTAGATGGAGTAATGTATTGGAATTATGGAGATAAATTAAATAGTGACGAAATGCCTTTGATCAATGGGAATAATCCCTCATCATTGGATGGAATAACATTTAGTAATAAACAGTATATAATATTTGAAAATATACAATTAACAGGTTTTTTAAGGCCTGTTTATTTTAAAAGTTCAAATATTATATTTCGAAATATTATTGCTGAAGGAGGAAATAGCCCCACTAACAAATATATTGGTGCTAGTATTCATGCGTATTCAAATGCTGCTCCTGATGCAACCAGTACAGAGAATAATAGATTTATAGGATGTAGATTTTTAAATGGGGGATTAGGTAATTTAGTTGTTTCTGGTAATTTTAATTTAATAGATAATTGCAAATCTTATTCGGACATTTTATCAGGAACAGGTTCAACTGATTATTATTACCTTTTGCATGGAAGTAATAATATAGTTTTGAATTCCTTAGCGCATAGAGTTGGGGCAACGTCACATCATGGACATGGTTTTAGTATTAAAGATGAACTCTATCCTAGTGAATATAACTTAATAAATAACTGTGAAGCTTTAAATATTGCTCAAGCTTATGAAGTACGTTGGGCTCTTACTAAATATAACGTTTTTAAAAATAGTAGAAGTATTGGTACAGGTTATACAAATAGTTCGAATAATGGCGGTGGATTGACCATATGGAATGGAGCTACATTCAATACTTTTGAAAACATGTTTGTGCAGAACGTACAGGTTGGAATTTGGTATATTGGTGTAAGAGAGGGGGGTAATGCGGTGAATATGGGTAATAATAATATATTCAAAAATTGTGTTTTTGATAAAGTGTACCATATGATAGAAATCTCTAATAATCTTGGAAAGGACATGCCTCTTGAAAATAACAAATACCTTAATTGTACATTTAGAGAAACTAATATAAATGGCGCATTTCTTAAGATAAATATGAATAATACGATTAGTTTTAGAAACAATCAATTTATAAATAGTACGTTTTCTGAAATAAGTAGGAGAGTACCAATAACAAAAAGCTACGATTGGAATACTAGTACCGATTTTGTTTTCGACACCAACAATTTTTACAAGACTTGGGGTTCTGAAGGGACTAATTATTTAACGGTCAACCCATTATTTGAGGATGCTTCTAATGGTAATTTTAGGCTTAAACCTGATAGCTCATTAATAGATGCAGGAAATAATTTAAAAGAAATAAGTGCCGACTTTGATGGAATTGCTAGACCACAAGGGGAAGGAATTGATATTGGAGCATTTGAAAAAAAAAACGACAATCCTAATAACATTACTGCTAGTGCTGGGGCTGATACTTCTATTTGTAGTGGTTCGAGCGCGACGTTAACCGCTTCAGGAGGAACTACTTATCTTTGGAGTACAGGAGAAACTACAGCGAGTATTTCGGTAAGTCCGACAACAACAACAACATATACTGTTACTGTTACTGAGGGAACTGAATCTGATTCAGATGATGTTATTGTCACAATTGATGAAGCACCTTCGGTTACTTTAGAAACTGATAAGGATATCTGTTTAGGAGAAACTGTGACCCTCACAGCAACCGGTGTTGGCAGTTTCTTATGGAGTACAGGAGCAACTACTTCAAGTATTTCTGTCAATCCATCAACAACAACGACCTATTCAGTCACCGCTACCAATTCTTGCAGTGCCACCAGTATATCTGATGAAATAGTTATAACGGTTAACGATGTGCCAAATATTGAAGCTGGTTCTGATGTAACTATCGAAGAAGGCTCAAGTATTACTTTAACAGCAACTGGTGAAGGTGATTTTTTATGGAGTACTGGAGAAACTACTCAAAGTATAAGTGTAAGTCCATCGTCAACAGTAACTTATACAGTAACTGCAACATCTAATACAGGATGTACAAATGAGGATACAGTAATTGTTACTGTTCAGGAAGCTGCTTCAAATGATGACAATGACAATAATAATGATGTAACTGTAACCGCAAATGCTGGTGAAGATGTTGAAATGTGCATTGATTCGCCAGGAGTTATTTTGAGGGCTAGTGGAGGTGATTCATACCTTTGGAATACCGGAGAAACCACCGCTAGTATTTCGGTTAATCCATTAGTAACTACTACCTATACCGTGACAGTATCTAATAGTTCTAGTATTGATTCAGATAGTGTAACCGTTTTTGTTGATGCGGAATGTTCAGAAACAGGTGGTCGAAATATAACTAATAGAGAGATGAATCTTTATCCTAATCCTACTTCAGGTGGATTGTTGAATATAGAATTAACAGGTTTTAACAATTCATTGAATATTATGATATATAGTTTGAATGGGAATAGGATTTATTCTGAGAATATTGATGATTATTCAGCAGATAAGGTTTTAAAACATCAAATAGATGTGTCAAGATTTGCAAAAGGAGTTTACTTTGTTCAGCTAAACAATAATGGGGAGAGTGAAACAAAAAAAGTGTTGATTAATTAAAATAATAAATACCAAAATTTCAAACTAATTTATAAAAGCACCTCTTATTTAAGAGGTGCTTTTTTTATTGTAAATTTTAAGCTTATATAGTTAATGAGTAATTTATAAATATTTTTAATATTTCTTAAGGTAAAAAATATTACATATATTTGAGCCGTTATAGAAAAAGAAAATTATGTTATCCTCTATCTGCCTTAATTGGCTTGTTTTCATTTATAGTTTTTATTAATGTAAGTTGTTCTAAGAAAGTAAAATTAATTTAATTTTACTTATATGCTAGTAGGAATAATCCATTATAAATTGTTTATTTATTAATAATAGATTCGTAATTTAGGAATCTAAATTTTTATTTTAAAATTCACTTAAGAAAACATGGGATTGAGAAGGGCGAAGCCGTATCTAAAAATCATAAATACTTTTAAATCTATAAGAGATAAATATGAAGAATTTTGCATTAATAGGAGCTGCAGGATATATTGCTCCTAGACATTTGAAAGCAATAAAAGACACCAATAATAATTTAATTGCAGCCTTAGATAAATTTGATTCGGTAGGTATTATGGATAGTTATTTTCCTAATGTTGATTTTTTTGTTGAATTTGAGCGTTTTGATAGACATATAGAAAAACTAAAAAGGCAAAAAAATATTCTTTTGGACTATGTTAGTATTTGTACTCCAAATTATTTACATGATGCTCATATAAGGTCTGCGCTCAGGAGAGATGCTCATGCCATCTGCGAAAAACCACTGGTATTAAATCCATGGAATATTGATGCCTTGACGGATATAGAGAATGAAACTGGAAAGAAAGTTTATACAATTTTACAATTACGCTTGCATCCTAGTATAATCGCTTTAAAAAATAAAGTTCAAAACGGACCAAAAGATAAGATATATGATGTTGATTTAACCTATCTCACTTCAAGAGGTCATTGGTATTATACTTCATGGAAAGGCGACATCTCCAAATCTGGAGGAATTGCCTCTAATATTGGAGTACATTTTTACGATATGTTATCATGGATATTTGGTAATGTGAAACGAAATAAGGTACATATGCATACACATGATAGAGCAGCTGGATTTCTTGAATTTGAAAAAGCAAGAGTTAGATGGTTCCTGTCTATAGATTATAATGTCATACCAAAAGAAATAAGAGATAAGGGTCAACGTACCTACCGCTCTATTCAAGTTGACGGTGATGAAATTGAGTTTAGTGGAGGGTTTACTGAATTGCACACCGCTAGTTATAAAGACATATTAACAGGTAATGGTTTTGGTTTATTGGATGCAAAACAATCTATAGAGATTGTTCATGAAATTAGAAATGCAGAAATTTCTCCTTTAAAAGGAGATTATCATCCTTTAATAAAATTACCTCTATCTCCGCATCCGTTTTTGAAAAATGGAAAAATTTAATATATAACCAACCTATTTTATGATTTCATTCATCGTTTTGTCCTATGATGGCTATGCTGATTGTTGGAATCCTTTTTTCACATTGTTGAAAAAATATTTTCCAGAATCTAAAGAATTCGAAATTATTTTAAGCACTACCACAAAATCTTATGAATTTGAAGGATTAAATATCAAAACACTGGCACATGGTAATGATGCCCCTTGGGGGAAAAGGTTAAAATCAAGTTTAGAACAGGCAAAATATGATATTGTATTACCGCTATCCGAAGATTATTTTTTGAGATCAAAAGTTGATTTTAATAAGTTTAGTTATTTTGTAGATTTAATTTCTAAAAATAAAGAAATAGATCATATCAGATTGTTGCGCTATCGTGTATTATGGAAAGCAAAAAATTCTAAGTACAATTATTTAGAGAAAATTGAACCCATAACTAAACATAGGTTTTTGCTTATTCCTGGTCTCTGGAAAAAACACACATTATTAGCCTACCTGACTGATTATGAGGATGCTTTTATGACTGAAAAGATTAGTGGAATTCGTTCTTGGATTAGGAAAGATGGGTTTTATAGCGTCACCGAAGAATTTGTTGAAAAATATGATCAGGTGTATAATACTTTTAATAGCGGATTTGTTTTTAAAGGGAAATGGGTACCATGGGGAATGGAATTTTTAAAAAACGAAAATATTTCGATTGAATTTTCTAAAAGAGGCATTCTATCTGGCGAAGAAATGAAAAAGACTAGGTTCAAATCTAAACTTGCTATTTTAAAAAATCCAAAATCTTCGATTAAATCATTTTCTAGCTTATTTTTTTTATGGGTGAAGTCATTTTTTTTTAAGTTATAATTATGAAAATAGTTTTAATAACACCTTTATTGGATCTTGGCGGAGGGCAAAGATATATAACTGAATTGGCAAATTATTGGTCCAAAATTGGTCATGACATCACAATAATTGTTTTAAGAGATGGCGAAATATTTTATTCAATTTCAGATAAAGTGAATGTCGTTAAACTTGATTATAAGTATTCCGGGAAATTGAGTAAAATATTCGCCGGCCTCAGAGTTTTTTTTAAGTTACGTAGAAAGATAAATCAACTTCAACCCGATTTTGTTTTAAGTATATTAAGTACCACGAATATCCTAACCCTCCTAGCAACGTCTTTTTTACCTTATAAGGTATTTATTGAAGATGTAATGAGTCCTATTAGAAGCCGTAGTAAACTAATCTTATTATTACGTAAAGTATTATATAAAAGAGCTACTGGTATAATTGCATTGACAAATTTGGCAAAAGAGATGTTAGAAAACGAAACCGGACATTCTAATATAAAGGTTATTTCGAACCCTGTTAATAAATTTCTTGTCGATGAAACCATAAAGAAAGAAAAGATAATAATTAATGTGGGTAGGTTGAATGTCTATAAGGGGCAAAAATATTTTTTGGAAGCATGTGCAAAATTGAAAGATAATGATTGGAAGTTTGTTATCCTTGGTGAAGGGGAGTTAAGAAATAGTCTTGAAAAGCAAGCCTTCGAACTTGGTATTACGGATAGTTTGATCATGCCTGGGGCGGTCAAAAATGTAAATGATTGGTTAGCTAGAGCATCAATTTTTGCATTTTCATCAGTATCAGAAGCTTTACCAATAGCATTAATTGAAGCTATGAATGCTGGGTTACCTTGTGTAAGCTTTGACTGTGTAACGGGTCCAAGCGAAATGATTGAAGATGGTAAGAATGGTTTTTTAGTTCCCGTTGGTGATGTTAAACTTTTTACCTCAAGACTTAAAGAATTAATGGATGATACTACTCTTAGAAATAAATTTTCATACAACACAAAGAATATAGCTGAAAAGTTTTCGATTGAAAATATATCGAAAGACATACTCGAATTCTGTGCTGTACATAATTCTAAATAGCATAACCTATGAAAATTTTACTGGTATTACCCTTACTCGGTCTTGGAGGTGGTCAAAGGTATGTTACTATAATGGCAAACTATTGGACTGAAATTGGTCATGATGTTACTATTATTTCTCTAAGAGAGACAGAAACTTTTTATTCTATTTCAGATAAAGTAACCGTAATTAAACTAAATTATGATTATTCCAGAACATTAGGTAAAGTCTATAGTGGTTTTATAACCATGCTTAAATTGAGAAACAAAGCAAAACAAATTCAACCAGATTTTGTACTTAGTATTTTAAGTACCACAAATATTTTGACGATTTTAGCTACTTCATTTTTAGGTATTAAAGTATTCGTTAGAGATGCCATGAGTCCATTTAGAAAAAGAACAAAAACTGATAAATTTTTACGAAGAGTTTTGTACAAAAAAGCGACAGGAGTTATTACGATGACTAGGACAGCTAAAGAGATTGTTGTAAAAGAAACGGGAGTTAAGAGCATTAAAATTATTCATAATCCAGTAAAAGAAATTTTGATTAACGAAAAGATAAAGAAAGAAAAGATCATATTGAATGTTGGAAGGTTGCACCAAGCAAAAGGGCAAAGATATTTATTAGAAGTCTGTGCAAGATTGAATGAACCCGAATGGAAATTCGTAATTCTTGGCGAAGGTCCTTTAAGAAGAGAATTAGAAAAAAGAATCGTAGAATTAGGAATAGAAAATCAAGTTGTATTGCCGGGTGCTATTAAAGATATAGATGAATGGTTATCGAAAGCATCAATATTTGCTTTTCCGTCTATAACTGAAGGTTGGGGAAATTCACTTAGCGAAGCTATGACCGCAGGATTACCTTGTGTTAGTTTTGATTGTGAAGTTGGACCAAGGGATATGATCAATGACAAAATTAACGGATATTTGGTGCCAGTTGGTAATGTTGAATTTTTTACATCTAGAATAAAAACATTAATTAATGATTTGTCTATTAGAAATAAAATTTCTTTAGAAGCAAAAAAAACTTCCGATAAGTATAAAATTGAAAACATTTCCAAAGAAATATTAGATTTTTGCACCATAGATTAAGAGAATGAAATTTACAGAAACTAGGCTAAAAAAATTATACATCATAGAACCGGAACCTTTTGTTGATGAAAGGGGTGTGTTTTTTAGAACATACTGTAAAGAGGAATTTAAAAAAATTGGCCTAAACAAAGATTTTGTTCAGATCAATCAATCGATCAACTCTAAAAAAGGTACTTTCAGAGGTCTACATTATCAAATTCCACCTTATGGTGATACTAAATTAATCAGGTGTATTTCAGGGAGAGTTTTAGATATTTTAGTTGATATAAGAAAAGGTTCAATAACTTTTTTGAATTATTTTGCAATAGAAATATCGGAAGAAAATAAAAAAATGATTTTTGTACCTGAAGGATTTGCCCACGGGTTTATGACACTGGAAGATAATTCTCAGTTAATCTATCATCATACCGCATTTTATCAACCAAGCTTTGAAGCTGGAATAAATTATAATGATCCAAAAATAAAATTAGAATTACCTATTAACATCAGAGTTATTAATAAAAAAGATGCTGATATACCATTAATTGATAATCAGTTTACAGGTGTTTAAAAAAATAAAATAAGCAAATTATGATTTGTAGGCATTGTAGTACAGAATTAAAACAAGTTTTTGCCGATTTGGCTTTTTCTCCCATATCAAATGATATGTTGAAAGCGGAGCACCTGAATCAGAATGAAAACTATTATCCTTTAAAAGTTTATGTTTGTCACAACTGTTTTTTGGTGCAGGTAGATGAATTTAAAAAATTTAATGAAATTTTTAATAATGATTATACCTATTTTTCATCAATGTCAAAAACATGGTTAAAACACACAAAGGATTACGTTGATATGATGATGGGTCGTTTTAATTTCGATTCGGAATCATTGGTAGTTGAAATTGCGTCAAATGATGGCTGTTTGTTGAGAAATTTTGTTGAAAATAAAGTACCCGTGTTGGGGGTTGAACCTACAGCAAATACAGCAAGGGAAGCTGAAAAAAAAGGGGTAAGAACTGTTGTTGAATTTTTCTCGTCTGATTTTGCTAGAAGTCATTTTGTTAATAAAAATAGAACAGCCGATTTAATTATTGGCAATAACGTACTCGCTCACGTGCCAGACATAAATGATTTTGTAAAAGGCATGAAGCTCACATTGAATGAAAATGGAATAATAACTATGGAGTTTCCTCATTTAATGAATTTGGTTACAGATTGTCAGTTTGATACAATTTATCATGAACATTTTTCTTATCTTTCCTTAATAGCTGTAATGAGTATATTTGAAAAGCAAGGACTGGAAATTTTTGATGTGGAAGAAGTGCCCACACACGGAGGTTCTTTAAGGATTTTTGCAAAGCATAAAGATAATACCCGCCATAAAATTTCAAATAGAGTTAAAAGCCTTGTTGATAGAGAAGTAAATGCAGGGGTAAGAACTATAGATTATTATGAAGGCTTTCAAAATAGGATTAATAAAGTCAAATATGATACCCTGTCCTTCTTAATAGACGAAAGACAAAAAGGTAAAAAAATAATTGGTTATGGGGCAGCTTCCAAAGGGAATACACTAATTAATTATTGCGGAATAAAAGGAACTGATTTAATAGACTTTGTCGTAGACTCTTCCCCTTTCAAGCAAAATAAATATTTGCCAGGAAGTCATATTCCTGTGGTTGCTGAGGAGAATATTGAAAAATATAAGCCAGATTATGTCATCATATTACCTTGGAATTTAAAAAAAGAAGTTAGTGAGCAATTAGCTTATATCAGAGATTGGAACGGAAAATTTGTGATTTTTATTCCTGAATTAAATATTTTTTAATGAATTTAACAGAAATGAATAAAGGAATTGATATTGGAGAAAAAGGTAAAGAAATATTTGACCTGGTAAAAACAATGTTTCCAATTAATCGAAGTATTACGGGAAACGGTGTAAGAGAGACTTTATCAATCATTTCTGAATTTTTCCCCATCGATATACATGAAATACCGAGCAAGACAAAGGTTCTGGATTGGGAAATTCCTTATGAATGGAATATAAAGGATGCATGGATTAAGAACCCAGAAGGTGAAAAAATTGTAGATTTTAATGTTTCAAACCTCCATGTATTGAATTATAGTATTCCAATAGATAAAAAACTAAGCCTTAAAGAATTAAAGGAACATATTTTTACCTTACCTGATACTCCTGATTGGATTCCTTACAGGACTTCTTATCATAATAAGGAATGGGGGTTCTGTATGGCCTATAATCAACTAAAAGATTTGGAGGAAGGTTTTTATGAAATTAATATCGATTCAACACTTGATCATGGGTCATTGACATATGGAGAATTTTTTATAAAGGGGCAAATAGAAGATGAGGTATTGATATCCACTCATATTTGTCACCCGTCACTCGCGAATGATAATTTATCGGGCATTGCCGTTTCAACTTATATTGCCGAAATATTAAAAAACACCAATAATTATTACTCATATAGATTTCTATTCATTCCGGGAACAATTGGTTCTATAACATGGCTTAGTTTAAATGAGGATAGTATTGATAAAATTAAACATGGTTTGGTATTAACTCTATTGGGAGATAATGGTAAATTTAATTATAAAAAAACTCGCAGAGGGAATGCGGAAATTGACAAGATAGTTGATTATTGTTTGAGTTCTTTAAATGAAGATTACGGGGTTTTAGACTTCTCACCATATGGCTACGATGAAAGGCAGTTCTGTTCACCGGGATATAATTTACCAGTAGGTAGATTATCCAGATCGATTCATGGTGAATTCCCGGAATATCATACATCAGCTGATAACCTTGATTTTGTTAAACAAGATAAACTGGAAGAATCATTTAAGCTAATACTTTCAATAATAGGAATAATAGAGAGCAATAGAACATTTGTTAATTTAAAACCTAAAGGAGAACCACAACTCGGGAAAAGAGGTCTATTTAAAAAGATTGGAGGAGAAAGTGAAACTAAAGATTTTCAAATGGCACTTTTATGGGTATTAAATCAATCTGATGGAGAAAATTCTTTGCTTGATATTTCAATTAAATCCAAAATTAATTTCAATATTATAAAAAAAGCAGCAGAGAGTTTAATGGAAGTTGATATTTTAAAAGAAATTAAATAATTTTACTAATATAATTTTATGTCTGATTATAAAAACATAAAAATATTAATAACAGGAACTTCTGGATTTATTGGCTCAAGATTGGCAGCGAGGCTATTGGAGTTGGGAGCAAGAATCTATGGGGTCTCAAGAAATGAACAGAAAACTGATGATGGAATTATATGGTATAAAGGTGATTTATCAGATTTAAATTTTGTCGAAACTACAATTCAACAAATTAAACCTGAATACATATTTCATTTGGCAAGCCATGTTTTAGGCTCCAGAGATATTAGAAATGTATTGTCCACTTTTAATGATAATTTGGTTACTACTCTCAATCTGTTAAATGTCATACAGAAATATCCTTGTAAAAGAATAATTCTAACCGGATCTTTTGAAGAAGGTTTACACAAAGGTAACGAAGTCGTTCCAAGTTCACCTTATGCGGCGGCAAAGATTGCAGCTTCAAATTATGCCAGGATGTTTTATAAATTGTATAACACTCCTGTTTGTATGGCATCTCTTTATATGGTTTATGGGCCGGGGCAAAGAGATTTATCTAAACTTGTTCCATATGTTATATTAAAAACTCTAAAAGGAGAACCTGCCCAAATTTCAAGTGGCGTACGCAAAATAGATTGGATTTATGTTGATGATGTTGTATCTGGGTTGATAGCTATGTTAACAGCTCCTAGTATTGATGGGAGGACAATAGAACTTGGCACAGGAAAATCAATATCCTTAAAAGAATTTGTAAATTTATTAAGTCACATGATTGACCCAGCCACTAAACCAAAATTTGGAGCCATTAAAGACAGGCCTTTAGAGCAAGAAAATAATGCTAATGTAAATGAGTCAATTCGAAAAATAGGATGGAAGCCGGTTACAGAATTAACTATTGGACTGCAAAAAACGATTGACTATTATTCCAAGCTTCAGCATTCCTAATTTTTTTAAACATTCAAATTTAAATATTAATTTAAAAAACTAAACAATAAAATATGAAAGTTATTATTTTGGCAGGAGGATTAGGGTCTAGATTAGGCCATATTACTGAGTTAATACCTAAACCAATGGTTGAAATAGGCGGTAGGCCTATATTATGGCATATTATGAAAATTTATGCCCATTATGGTTATAAGGAATTTGTGATTGCATTAGGATATAAAGCCAATGTAATTAAAGATTATTTTTTGAAGCTTCAAAATTACAATAGTGACATTACAATTGATACTGCAACAGGCAATATTACCTATCACAATGGTAATTCTGATGATTGGAAAATTACCTTGGTTGATACTGGGATAAATACTTTAAAAGGGGCGAGAATTAAAAGAATGGAGCATTATTTAGACGATACAAATATGCTGACCTATGGAGATGGAGTGGCTGATATTAATATAGATCGGTTGGTAAATTTTCACAAAGAACATGGCAAGATGGTAACAATTTCGGGGGTAAAACCTCCATCGAGATTTGGAGAATTGGTTGAGAAAGAGGGAGAAGTACTTTCTTTTGAAGAAAAACCACAGTCAAGCAAAGGATTAATAAATGGCGGATTTATGGTTTTTAATAAAGATTTATTGAATGATTTGACAACGGATGAAAATTGTGATTTTGAATTTGGTGCTCTTGAGAACCTAGCTAAAAATGGTGAGGTTATGACATATAAACATGATGGTTTTTGGGAGTGTGCTGACACTATTAGAGATGTTAACCATTTGAATAAGATATGGCATACGGGTAAGGCAAAATGGAAATTATGGACTTAAAATCTTTGTTAAGTATATATAAAGGGAAGAAAGTGTTAGTAACCGGTCATACGGGTTTTAAAGGATCTTGGCTTACAATATGGTTACTTAACTTAGGAGCCAATGTTGTTGGGTATTCTTTAGACGAAACAGATAAAAAAAACAATTTCGAATTGTCTAAAATTTCAGGTAGAATTAAAGACATTAGAGGTGATATACGGAACAAAGAAAAATTAATGCAACTTTTTAAAACTGAAAGGCCCGAAATTGTTTTTCATCTTGCGGCCCAAGCTTTAGTAATTGATGGTTATTCGGACCCCATTTATACCTATGAGACTAATATAATGGGAACTGCCAACGTACTAGAAGCAATTAGACTAAGTGATTCTGCCCGTACAGCTATATTAATTACTACAGATAAGGTTTATGAAAATAAAGAATGGATTTGGCCTTATCGTGAGGATGAACCCATGGGAGGATATGATCCCTACAGTTCTAGTAAAGGTGCGGCTGAATTGGTTATTGCTTCTTATCGCAATTCGTATTTTAATCCAAATAATTATCCAGTTCATAAAAAGTCAATTACATCAGTACGGGCGGGTAATGTTATTGGAGGTGGAGATTGGAATAAAAACAGAATAGTTCCAGATTGTATAAAGTCTATTGAAAATAATGAAGTAATTGAGGTTCGAAATCCAAAAGCCACAAGGCCATGGCAGCATGTATTGGACCCTTTGGGAGCTTATTTATTACTCGGTTCAAAAATGATAGAAGAACCTACAAAATATGCTGAAGCATGGAACTTTGGTCCAGATAATGAGAATATAATAGATGTTGAATCATTGGTTAAAAAAATAATCAAGCTATATAAAAAAGGGAAATGGAAAGATAAGTCTGATCCTAATGCCTTACATGAAGCAAAATTTTTAGCCCTAGATATTAATAAGGCCAAATATAAATTGAATTGGCAACCTGTTTTAAATTTTGAGGACACAGTTAAATTTACTATCGATTGGTATAAAAATTATAAAAATGAAGAGGTATTTGACCTTTGCAGTAAACAAATTGAAAAGTATTTTAGTTTGTTCGAGATAAACTTTGACAAGAAAAATTAATTCATTAATTATTTTAACAAAGTGGATTTTTTTTGCATTGACATCAGTGAATTCAAGCAAATATTGTCTATTGTGGCTACATACTCATATTGTAGCCTTTTATTTAAAAGACTAGCCTGGAGATAATTTTAATTTCACATTCTCATTAGTTTGATAATAAATGAATTAGTTGCCCTTATGAAGAATTTGAAGATAAAGGAAAGAATAATTAAGATACACATAAAAATTTATGAAAATCCTTAGGTATATCTGATAAATTTAGAGAAGGTAGAAATCAACTATTTTATAATAATTTAATTTTGAATACGATATCTAATAAATACATTCGTTTTATAGTTACTATCATTTTATTTGCACCATTATTGTCATATGTTACTTTAGGTGTATTTAAAAAAGATTTTATGACTACAACAATGATATTATCTATTTTTGGCATTGTACTTTTAATCTTTTTTCGGGATGAAAATAATCCAATTATATTTCCTAAATACTTATTATATTTATTTTTATTTATTCTATATATTACGTTTATGGATTTTGTAATATTAGGTAAAAAGTTTGATGCTAAATATTTTTATGCAGATAGGGTGGTTGGAACATTTTATGTGTTTTTTCTTATCGAAAATTTTAAAATTTCAAAAAAGTATTATAATTTTATTATAAAATATAGTAAGCCCATTTTAGTTATCGCGATTTTGGTAATAGTGTTACAACAAGGCTATAATGATAGTTTTTTAGTGAATCCGTATTATCAAAAAGTTTGGGGATCAATTGGAGAAACAGAAAATAGATTACCTTCTATTTACTCTTATTTAGGTGGAGGTCTTTCAACCGGGTTAGGATTTGTTCCTATTTTTATAATTGTTGTTGAATATCTTTATAAGAGAAAGAAAAATGTAAGTCTCTGGATTTTAGGAGGTTTTATTTTTGCTTTTCTTTCAAAGTATAGATGGATTATGCTTGATTCATTGTTGGTATTATTTGTCTTAATTGCAAATAATAAAAGTAAAATGAAACAAGTATTAAAATACTCTATTATTCTACCTTTTTTCTTAATTGCGTCATTGTTTGCTTTAAAAGCTGTAGGTATTAAGGCTGATAAAATTATTGAAGAAAGAATATTGGAAAGTGATAACAATAATAATACTACTTCTTATAGTACAAGAATACTAGCAATATATTCTTTCAATAAAGTATTTTGGGACAATCCTATTTTTGGAGTAGGAAATATTAAATACGGATTTGGAGGATCTGGTAAGCAAGATTACAAATTAAGAAAGTTATTACGTGGTCATTCTTCTCAATTACATATCGGATATTTGTCTTTGTTGTATTATTATGGAATAATAGGTGGGGTATTATATTTTTGTTTTTTGTATTTTTTATTATATAAAAAATTATTCAAAAACGCAACAAAAACAAGAATGTATGGGCCTTTTTTAGGAATGTTATGCTTTGCTATAACCAATTTAGCCATGGTATCATTTGCCTTATTAGAAATAGGTTTAATTATTTCTCTTGTCGTTGATAATTACTATATAAATGATTACAAAAATAAATTAAACTATAGAAATATTGTCGGCAAAAAATAAACTAAATTTTATTCAATCTTTTTTTCAAGGCAATAAAAGAACAGTAAAAGCTAAAAAAAACATTGTTGCATCTTTAATGATTAAAGGTATAAGTATTGTTGTTGGCTTTTTAACTATTAGAGTGACATTAGATTACCTCGACCAATCAACATATGGCATATGGCTAACCCTATCTTCTTTTTTAGGGTGGTTTGGTTTTTTCAATATAGGATTAGGGAATGGTTTACAAAATAAATTGGCAGAGGCACTCTCATTAGAAAACCCAAAATTAGGGAGAATATACGTCAGTACAACTTATGCAATATTAACTATAGTAATTTGCACGGTTGCATTAGTTTTTTTTATTGTTAATTTTTTTATTGATTGGTCAGTAATTTTAAATACTGATGCAGATATGGCTAAAGAATTATACAATTTATCGAATATTGTGTTTGGCTTTTTCTTTTTAAGATTTGTCTTAAAATTAATAAACATAATATTGATGGCAGATCAACGTCCGGCAATGGCAAATTCTTTTGGGCCAATAGGTAATCTTATTACTTTATTAATTATTTATATATTAACATTAACAACAGATGGTTCTTTGTTCTATCTTGGTTTGGTTTTAAGTATTGTTCCTACTTTAATTTTAATAATTGCATCAATATATTTTTATAATTATCATTATAGTTTTTTATCACCATCATTAAAATATGTCGATTTAAAATATGCAAAAGATTTACTTGGATTAGGAATCAAGTTTTTTATAATTCAGATTTCTGGCCTAGTTGTATATCAATCAAGCAACATTATAATAGCTCAAATGTTTGGTACTGAGGAGGTTGTAACTTACAATGTTGGATACAAATATTTTTCTTTAATTGCTATGGGATTCACAATTATTATAAGTCCCTTTTGGGCTGCATATACTGAGGCTTGGACAAAAAAAGAAATTGGATGGATAAAAAACTCAGTTTCAAAGCTGTTATATGTTTGGGCAGGAATTAGTTTTATTGGTATAATAATGTTAGTCTTTGCAAATCCATTTTATAGTTTTTGGTTAGGAAATAAAATTGAAGTACCATTTAAATTATCATTAACTTTATTAGTATATTTTATAACATTAACTTTTGGAGGAGTTTTTAAAACGTTTCTTAATGGTGCTGGATATGTTAAATTACAAATGTATAGTTCAATATTAGCCTCAATTATTTTTATTTTGTCAAGTTTACTGATGATAAAATATTTTAATTGGGGCATGGAAAGTATTTTGATTGCAATGATTTTAAGTAATTTTTACGGAATTATTATAGCTCCTATTCATTACAAAAAAATAATTAATAATCAAGCTACTGGAATTTGGAAGTTATAATTTATTTTGCTTTCAAATTAAATAATAATTAGGTAAAATAAGATATAAAAATGTTTAAAAATAAAATACTTTTAATAACAGGAGGTACAGGTTCGTTTGGAAAAGCCGTACTTAATAAGTTTATCAAGAATAAGACCTTTAAAGAAATTAGAATTTTTAGTAGAGATGAAAAAAAACAGGATGATTTAAGAAAACAATTAAATAATTCGAAAGTAAAATTTTACATTGGCGATGTACGGGATCAACGATCAGTGGATAATGTTGTGAATGGAGTTGATTATATTTTTCATGCAGCAGCCTTAAAACAAGTGCCTTCTTGTGAATTTTTTCCAATAGAAGCCGTTAAGACTAATGTTTTAGGTACTGAGAACGTTTTAGAAGCCGCTATTAGATTTAATGTTGAACGCGTCGTGGTTTTAAGTACAGATAAGGCGGTATATCCAATTAACGCTATGGGGATTACAAAGGCATTAATGGAGAAGGTTATGGTGGCTAAATCCCGAAATGCAATGAATACGGTATTATGTGGCACAAGATATGGCAATGTTATGGCAAGTAGAGGTTCTGTAATTCCATTATTTGTTGATCAAATAAAAGAAGGTGAAAATCTAACAATCACAGACCCTAACATGACACGTTTTATGATGACTTTGGATGATGCTGTTGATTTAGTATTGTTTGCCTTTAAGCATGGAAATCAAGGAGATATTTTTGTTCAGAAATCACCTGCATCGACGATTGAAGACTTAGCCAAAGCTTTAATTGAATTATATAACGCAAATAGTGATATTACGATTATCGGAACAAGACATGGCGAAAAACTATATGAATCTTTAGTAAACAGAGAAGAAATGGTTAAAGCTGAAGATATGAAGGATTATTATAGAATTCCAGCGGATAACAGAGACCTAAATTATAATCAGTTTTTCTCCGAAGGCCAAATAGATATGAGTGCTGTTGAAGAATATCATTCGCATAATACCCATAGACTTGATATAGAAGGAACAAAGAATTTATTATTAAAATTAAGAGAAATTAGAGCAGACTTAGACAATTAGTTATGTATGAATCTTCAACACCGATAATAATAGAAGGTGGCATTTTCACTGATGATAGAGGTAAGATTGAATTTGTAAACAAATTTGATTTATCAGTTGTGAAGAGAATGTATTTTTCTTCAAATACTAATACTGAAATTATTAGGGCTTGGCAAGGACATAAAATAGAATCTAGATGGTTTTATTGTGTACAAGGTATTATTGACATAAGAACTGTTGCTATTGATAATTGGGATAACCCGTCTAAAAATTTAGCTGTAGAACAGTTTATTTTAAATTCAAATTTACCGCAAGTGTTATTTATACCTAATGGGTATGCAAACGGGTTTAGAGAGGTTAAACCTAACTCTAAACTCATTATTTTTTCCAATTATTTGTTAAATGAAATAACTGACGACCAACAGAGGTTTGATAAAAGTTTATGGACGAATTGGAATGTATAGTTTAAAAAAATAATAATTTATATGATTAGAGTTGGTATAACAGGGCAATCTGGTTTTATGGGATCGCATTTATATAATTATCTTGGACTTAAAGACGATATTGAACGTATCTATTTCAAAAAAAACTATTTTGAAGATGATATTTTGTTACAAAGTTTTGTAAAGAATTGTGATGTTATAGTTCATATAGCCGCAATGAACAGACATGATGATCCACAAGTAATTTATGATACCAACGTAAATTTAGTCATGAAAATTACAGAAGTGTGTGACAAAATTAATGTAGCCCCTAAAATAATTTTTTCGTCATCAACACAAGAAGAAAGAGATAATTTTTATGGAAGATCAAAAAAAGACGGTAGACTGTTTTTGGAACAATGGGCTGAAAAGAATAATACTTCTATAGCCACACTTATTATTCCCAATGTTTATGGGCCATTCAGCAAACCCTATTATAATTCAGTAGTTTCAACTTTTTGTTTTCAAGTCATCCATAATGAAATTCCCAGAATAGATGTAGACGGTCAACTTAATTTAATTTACATAAATGAATTATCTGAAGTTTTTTATCAGAATATCATCAAAAATGAAAAAGGTATTACTTCCCATATAGTTAAACACTCCGCTACAAAAAAAGTAACCCAAATATTAGCTTTGGTAAATTCCTTTAAGTCTGATTATTTTGACGAAGGTGTAGTTCCGGATTTAAGTGACCCTTTTGAAATTAACTTATTTAATACTTTTAGAAGTTTTATTCCGATTGATTATTTTCCAAGAAAATATACACGACATACCGATCAACGAGGCTCTTTTGTGGAAATTATGAGAGCAAATACCTCTGGTCAATCGTCTTACTCAACAACAAAACCGAATATAACAAGAGGTAATCATTACCATACTAGAAAAGTTGAACGTTTTGCCGTAATTAGAGGTAAAGCATTGATTCAGCTAAGAAAAATTAATACCAATGAAGTTATTAATTATTATATGGATGGTAACGAACCGGCTTATGTTGACATGCCGGTATGGTTTACGCACAACATAAAAAATATAGGCGATATAGAATTAATTACTTTGTTTTGGATCAATGAACCTTTTAATCCCGATGATCCTGATACTTATTTTGAAAAAGTATAATTTTAATAAATAGAACTCACATCAAGATGACATATAAAAAGTTAAAAGTTGCAACCGTAATCGGAACCAGACCGGAAATTATTCGTTTAAGTTCAACTATTAGGCGTATTGATGAATATTTGGATCAGATAATTATTCATACTGGTCAAAATTACGACTATGAATTAAATGAAATATTTTTTGAGGACCTAGGATTGCGTAAGCCCGATTATTTTTTGAAAGTTGACACTTCATCGCTCGGTCATGTTCTAGGAGAAACATTAATTAAAAGCGAGGAAGTCTTTAACAATGAGAAGCCAGATGCAGTTCTAATCTTAGGTGACACCAATGCAAGTATAGCCGGTATAATAGCAAAACGAATGCGTATTCCTATATTTCATATGGAAGCAGGTAATAGAAGTTTTGATATGAATGTCCCTGAGGAAATAAACAGAAGGATTATTGACCATATAGCTGATTTTAATTTGGTTTATACTGAACATGCCCGTAGACACTTGTTGAGTGAAGGATTACCACACAGAAGAATCTATTTAACAGGCTCACCCATGTATGAGGTTCTGAATGAGAATGAAGAAAAAATTAATAATTCTGATATTCTAGAGACATTAAAATTGAAAAAGAAAAATTATTTTATTGTATCCGTTCATCGGGAAGAAAATGTAGATAATTCAAAACATTTAAGACAAATTTTGAATGTTTTGAATAAATTGGCAATAAACTATGATGTTCCAATAGTAGTTTCTACTCACCCCCGAACTAAAAATAGATTAGAATTATTAAAAAATGAGGCTATTATTGATAAAAGAATTCGTTTTTTAAAACCTTTTGGTTTCTTTGATTATATAAAATTACAAAAGGAATCTATTTGTACAGTTTCTGATAGTGGAACAATTAGTGAAGAAAGTGCTATACTTTCTTTCCCTGCAATAAGCTTAAGACAAAGTATGGAAAGGCCTGAAGCCCAAGATGCAGGTACCATAATATTGACTGGTTTTGATCAAAATGTAATATTGAATTCTATTCAAATTGCTGTAGAAGAGCATAAACTTGGTAACTATAATGATATTCCTATTGAATATAAAATAGAAAACACTTCTTGGCGTGTTTTAAAATTGATTATGGGTAATACCAGATTAAGTAATATATGGTGGGGAATAAAGAGAAAGTAAAATGAAAATTTTAATTTTAGGTAATAAAAATATATTCTATGTTGAAGGAGCTTATTCGAATAGACTCAGAAGTCTAATTGAAGGTTTAGCGAAAAGAGATGTAGTTGTTCATGTTATTATTACGCAAGGTAATTGGGAACCGAAAGAATATATCTTTCATAAAAATTATAATTATCCAAAAAATATAGTTATTCATTATCTAGGTTACCCTTATCAAATAAGAGTATTGAAAAAGTTAAAATACCAGGACACGATAAAACGTTTGTTAATTAAAAAACAAAGATCGTTACAAAAGCAGATAAAATTTGATTATGGTTGGATAAATTTTGGGTTTGCACATGATGTTTATTTAGAATCAATTTCTCTTTTTAAAAGTGAAGGGATTAAGATAATTCAAGAAATTAGTGAGTTTCCAATGTTATTTATTTCAAAACCTGAATATAAAAAATATTTGGATTTGATTTGCCCTCAAATAGATATAATGTTTTTAATGACAAAAGATTTATTAAATTTTTACAAGAAATTAATAAATAGGGATACAAAATTATTCCATATACCAATGACGGTTGATTTTAATAGGTTCAGGAACGTTAAATCACATGATAATAAGAATCATATTGTATCTTATGTTGGATTAATGAATAATAAAAAAGACGGAGTTGATTTATTGATTAAGGCATTTATATTGGTCGTTGAAGAATTTCCAGACGCTCGATTGCAATTAATTGGCCCTAAATATCCGCAAAAAGATTATTTAGAACAACTCGAAATTATTGAAAAAAGTAACTTAAAAAATCATGTTAAGTATTTAGGTAAAATATCAAGAGAGAAAATCCCCGGATTATTGATCAATTCTGATTGTTTGGTTTTGGCAAGACCTGATTCTAAACAAGCGCAATATGGGTTCCCAACAAAATTGGGTGAATATCTTGCTACTGGAAACCCGGTAGTAGTAACTTCAGTTGGTGAAATCCCATACTATCTTAAAGATAATTTTAACGCCTATGTTACTGATCCTGATAATGTTACAAATTTTGCATTTAAAATATTATCAGTTTTGAGAGATAAATCTGGTGCAAAAAAGATAGGTGCAAAAGGGTTTGAGACAGCAAATGAGCATTTTAACGCTGATAAGCAATCAAATAAGATAATGAAGATATTAGAATACAACTTAAATATCGAATAAATTATGAAAATAGCTATACATCGTAGAAATGGTTCCTTCAGTGATAGATGGATTGAATACTGTGAAAACAATAGGATAAATTTTATAATTGTTAACGCATATTCTAATAGTATCGTTCAAGATCTAGAGGGATGTATTGGGTTTATGTGGCATTGGCACCATACAGATTATAAAGCACATATTCTTGCCAGACAATTAACACATACATTAGAAATTAAAGGGATTAAAATTTTTCCAAGCTTAGATACTTGCTGGCATTTTGATGATAAAATTGCTCAAAAATATCTCTTTGAGTCATTGAATCTGCCTTATATAAAAACTGAGGTGTTTTACGATAAAAAAGATGCAATTAAATGGGTAAATGAAACTACTTTTCCAAAAGTGTTTAAATTAAAGGGGGGGGCAGGATCAAGTAATGTTGTTCTAATTAAAAATAAAAATGATGCTATAAAAAAAATAAATATAGCTTTTAAAAGAGGTTTTAACCTAGTAGAGAGAAGTTCATATTTTAAAAGAAAATTATATAATTTTAAAAATGATAAAACATGGAAGAATTTTTTAAAATTAAATAAAGGGATTTATAAATATTTATTTCCGAATAAAGAAAATTATTTACTCCCTGTCCAGAAGGGTTATGTTTATTTTCAGGATTTTGTTGACAATAATACTTATGATACAAGAACAGTAACAATAGGAGAAAGAACCTTAGGTGTAAGAAGATATAATAGGCAAAATGATTTTAGAGCTTCTGGAAGTGGAAAGGTTAGATTCACTCGAGAACTAATAGATATTGAGGCGGTTAAATTATCATTTAAAATTGCAAAAAAATTAAATTCACAATCACTTGCATGTGATTTTATTTATGAAAATGATATGTTAAAGATTGTAGAAATTAGTTACGGTATCAAAGCTGGTTTGCCATCTGAGGATTTCATGGGATATTGGGATGATAGTTTAAACTGGTATGAAGGCGGATTTAAAGTTGAATATTGGATGATTGAAGATTTTATCAATTCTTTAAAAAAATGAGATTATTAATTCTAAAATTGTTTATTTATGAGTGCACTGTATATAGTTGAATCATTGGGTTGGATTCAAAAAAAGAATACTACTCTCACGAATTAATAACGTACTGAATAATAACTTTTAAATAAAGTTCAAAAAAAAGTGTCATATTGTTTTAATTAGTATATGAAGTTAAGTAAACTAAATATAATTTCTAAAATAGATGAAATTGATTTATACGCTTGGAATCTTTTAATACAGGAATCTGACGAAAATTGTGAATTTCAGTCACATGAGATGTTTTCTTTTTGGAATAATCAAAAAGGATATCAACCTTTTGTGTTTGCAGTAAAAGATGAAAAGGGGATGTTAAAATGCATCTGTACCGTTGTCATTATAGAAAATGGAAAGGGGTTAAAAAAGTACATCAGTAGAAGAGCGATTGTATATGGTGGTCCAATTTTTAAGAAGGGAGAGAATAAAAAGGAGGTACTTCTATTTCTATTAGAGAAAATGGATACTGTTTTATCCACAAAAGCAACCTATATCGAAATTAGAAATTTTCAGGACTACTCTGAATTTAAAGAGGTTTATGAAATAAAAAACTGGAAATATATTCCTTATCAGAATTATAAAATAGCATTGACGAATGAGGATGAAGTATTCGCTTTATTTAATGCCGAAAAAAGAAGGCAGATACGTAAAGCGTTACGTGAAGGTATCAGTATTTCCTACGGAAATACTGAAGAAAATATTATTAATATATATGAAGTAATTGCAAAAATATATAATGATAAAGTTAAAAAACCATTACCTTCACTATCTTTTTTTAAAGATTTAATGAAGCTAAATAATACGAATGCAGCGGCAGTAGTCTTTGAAAATAAGGTTATCGGAGGAGCTTTTTTTTTATATGATGATAATGAAATTTATGATTGGTATCGTGGAGGGTTAGATTATGAGTATAAAAAAAAGTACCCGAGTACTGTTGCAGCATGGGCTGTTATGAAGTACGGGTTAGAAAATAAAATATACAGTTTTGATTTTATGGGAGCTGGAATAAAAGGAGAGGAATATGGTGTACGTAAATTCAAATCCCAATTTGGAGGAGAATTAGTGGAATATGGAAGGTTCATCAAACTTTACAAACCGACACTTTATAAAGTTGGAAAATTTGGATTAAAGTTATTGAAACGTTTACGATGAAAATACTTTATGTAATCGAGTCTTTAGCATCTGGTGGTAAGGAGAGAAGATTAATTTCTCTAATAAAAGAATTACTGAAAATTGAGTCTAATGAAATAGAAATTGTGTTGTTGTCAAATATGATACATTATAAAGAAATATATGATTTTGATATTAAAATTCATTTCTTAAAAAGAAATATCTTAAAAGATATCCGTTTAATTTTTAAATTCAATATGTTTTTGGTGAGATTTCAACCTGATCTTGTCCATTGCTGGGACAATATTGCAGCCATTCATTTTGCGCCTTTATGTAAGGCAAAGAAAATTCCTTTTATCAATTCTATGATTTCCACAGCTCCTCCCATCTTATCACGCTTTTCAAAAAGGTATTTGTTAAATGCAATTTCGTACCCGTTTAGTACAATTATATTAACAAATTCTAAAGCTGGATTACATTCATTTCGAGTCCCCTCAAAAAAAAGGTATTATATTTATAATGGTTTTGATCTTAATCGAACCAATGTTAAAAGATCAAAAAAAAGCATAAAAAATAAACTCAGTATTGGTTTAGAAAAAATTATTGGAATGACGGCTTCTTTTTCTGATAAAAAAGATTATGAAACCTTTGTGTGTGCAGGCAAAAACATTTTAAAAAAAAGGAAGGATGTGATATTTCTTGCAATTGGAGATGGACCCAATTTTGCAAAAGTAAAGAATAGTGTTGAGGATGAATATTTATCAAATTTTCGATTTTTAGGAAAACAAGATGATGTTGAATCAATCGTAAATATATTTGATGTTGGAGTATTAGCTACATTCACAGAAGGTATATCAAATGCAATTATGGAATATATGATTTTTGGAAAACCAGTAATTGCCACTAATGGTGGTGGAACTAAAGAATTGGTAGTCAATAAAGAGAATGGGTTTTTAATTGGAGAACAAAATGTTGATCAACTTTCAGAAAAAATAGAATATTTACTGGACAATCCTGATATAGCTAAAACTATGGGAGAAAATGGGAAGAAAAGAATTGAGCAATATTTTTCGATGGATGCTATGGTTACAAAAACACTTGAGTTATATAGGGTTGTATTAAATAAAGGGCTGAATTAAACTGTTTAGAATAAATGCGCAAAAATTATTTGTTTATTAATGAATATACTATTTGATATAAATCACCCTGTGGATGTTAATTTTTTTAAGAATGCAATGTTGAGCTTAAAAAATGATGGGCATAACGTAAGTGTTATTTTTAGAAGAAGAGGTAAACTGGAAAAAATATTAAGGTATGAGCTTAGTATGTTTCCAATAACTATGATTGGTGGACACAAAAAAGGGTTCTTAAATAAAATTGTATCACAGTTATCTAGAGATTGTAAGATTGTTCCATATATCAAAAAAAATGACATTGATTTAATCGTATGTTTTGGGGCAACAGCGGCGATTTCTTCATGGTATTGTAAAATACCATACCTCGCTTTTGATGATGACTTTGAGTATAAAATTCCATTTTATCATGCCAATTGGTTTTCTACAAAACATATTTATCCAGATATGATTGAATTTTCTAATCGTAAAACGGTGAAATATCACGGGTTCAAAGAACTTGCATATCTTCATTCAAAATATTTAGATGTTTCGGATAAAATTCTTAATGAATATTTAATAAAACCTAATACATATGTTTTTATTAGGGAGATATCAAATGTAAGTCTCAACTATCAAGATAATAATTCGATTTTAAAACAAATTGTAAATAAGTTAAAAGAAAAAGGTTTAACAATTGTTCTATCTTTAGAAGATAAAAGTATTCAAAGATATTATGACGATGATTGTATCGTGTTGGAAGAACCGGTTACCGATATTTATTCATTGATGTATTATTCCCTTTTTGCAATATCCTCAGGAGATACTGTTGCACGAGAAACGGCTTTGTTAGGAATTCCGACAATATATACAGGTGGAAGAACAATGTCAGTAAACAATGCATTAATTAAAGCCGGTGCAATGTTTGAGGTAAATGATTATTGTAGCGTTGAAGAGCTCATTGATCTATTAACTATTGATAAGAAAAATGAGAATAGAAAAAACATTGCAGATCTCATTAATAATAAATGGGATGACACTACGTCTGTAATTTTAAATCAAATTAATGCATTTAAATAAGGTTTCATCAAAAATAATATTTATAGAAAATGAAGATTTGAGCAGGAATTCATCAGGAGGAGTTATGAGCTATATCCTGAATTTATCATCATATTTTGTAAAAGAAGGGTTTAGAACGGTATTAGTTGGAAGTGGCGACACTACTGATGAAGCCTTTTTAAATAACAAGTTTTCTGAATTCTTTTCTATATCCCATAAATCATCCTTAAATAACTTGAATTTTTTCTTAAAGTTATTCAAGACAGACATATTAAAAAGAATTAATAAGGGTGATGTAATCCATGTACATCGTCCGGAAATGGTAATACCATTGGCTATTAGAAAAAGAAATAAAATTATCTGTACACTTCATGGCGGACAGGATATGGCTGTTTTTAAGAAGAAAGGAAAAATGATTGGCTTTTTTTATTCAATATTACAGTTTATTTCTTTTTTATTGGTTGATCAACTCATCGTGGTTGATAAAAAAAACTTAAAGAGATATTTAAAAAAATACTCTTGGATTAAAAAGAAGATAAATTTAATTCCCATATCTGTTGATATTAATAGATTCTATCCTAGAAATAAGTTAGAATCCAGAAAGAAATTTGATTTACCATTGGATAAAAAAATAATACTTTATATAGGTCGGTTGGAATATGAAAAAAATGTTGGGTTTATAATAGAAAGTTTTAAAGAAATTAAAAATCATGTAAGTCAACTAGTTATAGTTGGATCTGGATCATTTTATAATGAACTTAATGAAGCTTCAGTTTCGCATGTAGAACAAATACTCTTTTTTGGAGAACTCGATAATTCATCAATTCCTGAGATAATTAACAGTGCAGATGTTTTAGTTTTAACTTCATTTTTTGAGGGTAGCCCAACCGTGGTAAAAGAATCTCTATGCTGTAACGTTCCAGTCATTTCTACAGATGTTGGTGATGTAAAAGAAGTACTCGAATCTGTTAATGGAGGTGAAATTATAGATCTTATAACTGATAATTTTATTATTGCTATAGATAAGATATTTTCAAGGGATCATATGGATATTAAAGATGCTCCAAGTTTATTTAACCATAACTTAATGGGTGAAAAAACATTAAATATTTATAATAAATCATAAAATGATTAATAATACATTTTATATTGCTGGACCTGATGGTAGTGGTAAAACTACTTTTTTAGAGGATTTAGAAAAGCAATTATTAGTTCATAAAAATAAGACCAGACATATTTGGATTCGTTCACCCAAAATTTTTTCAAAACCTTTAATGGCATATTGCCGTGTAGTGGGGTTAACAAAATATAAGACTATTGATGGCATTAAATATGGCAAGCATGAATTTTACCGTTCTAAGTTTGTTTCCTTCTTGTTTCCTATTTTACAATTAATCGATTTTAAAATCAAATGGTATTTTGAAAAGAAGAAAATAATGGTTGATGAAGTTACTCTTTTTGACCGTTTTAATGTAGATACACTTTCAGACTTGATGGTAGATACAAGAAGAATTGATTTACACAAATCATGGATTGGGAAAGAATTTCTCAAATTGACACCTGAAAATACTAAAATTATTATTTTAAAAGTGGATGAAGAGATTATTAGAAAACGGAAATTAGATACCTTACATGATGAACTACTAGAAGATAAAATTAAGGTTTTTGAATTGTTAAGTAAAGATTTAAATATAAAATTAATTGAAAACAATAATGAATATGTAACAACTAAAGCCCAAATTTTAAATTATATGTTGAATGGAAAGATTTAAGAAACTAATATTAGAAAATAAATTTTTAAGTTGGCTTCAATTTTTTAGTAACTGGCTAATGCAAGGTATTTTTCATGCTGATAAAACAGAAAGGATATATAAAATACTTTTTACTATTTTTTTTTCGAGTATATTTTTGATAATTTTATTTTTAGGATTTAATGTTGCTTTTTTTGACAGTTTAATTCTTGGGTTTTTAATTGCTCACACTATAAACTGGGTTGTCAATTGTAATTTATTTGTTTTATTGGTACATAGAATAAAATGGTTAAAAACGACTAAAACTGAACTTTTCAATCAATTATTTTCTATTCAAAATAGATTAGAAAAACTATCAAATAAAAATTGGATATTATATTGTGTTTCACATGGTGGAATTTGTAATGGAACGCTTAACAGTCACTCGGATATTGATGTTTCATTAATCAGAAAACCAGGTTTTCGAAATATGATCAGTGCGATTATATTTTATGTTAAAGAGAAGAAGTATGCCGATTTTAAAGGTATTCCTTTAGATATTTTTATTTGTGACACACCAGAGAACTGCATCAGCAGATCAAAAAAACAGAAGAATCCAATTGTACTCCTGGATCATAATAATAAAGTAGACATTTACTATCCCGCTAAGTTAAGTATGAGTATTGAAGAAGCCAAAGTTATAAATGGGGAGATAACCGAAATTAATTAAGAATTAAGTTGAAAAAAGTTATTTTAATAACAGAATATATAGACCCTCCATATGATGAGGGGATAAAAAAAACGGTGTATAACTTATTTTTAGAATTGGATAAAAACTATCAACTGAAAGTTATTTGCAGATATGGTTTTGAAAAAGAAAATATACATATAGTAAATTCCAACCCTTTATTTTTATCTAATAAAATTAAATTAATTATTAACCATTTTAAACCCGATTCACTAATCTATCTACCCTTTCAATCAAGTACTTTTGCAAGTTATTTACGATTAAAAGTTTTGTCATTATTCTTCAGAAAAGCAGGAACCATATTTATCGCACTGCAACCCAAAGTAATTAACAGTTGGCAACAATACTTGATACAATTTATAAAACCTGAATTTGCCTTAACTCCTTCACCAACTTTGCATAAATTTTGGAATCACAAAACAATAGATAATAAATTAATCCCTTTGATTACTGATTTGACTGTATTTAAACCAATTACTAGTTCAAATACGAAAAAAAACTTAAGAAAGAAATATGATCTTCCTTTAGAGTCTCTAATTGTATCTCATATGGGACATTTAAATGAAGGAAGAAACTTAAAATCTCTAATTCCATTACAAAATGCAGGGATACAAGTCGTAATTGTAGGGAGCAGTTCTACACCTATTGATGCCATGGGCCAAGTATCTATGAAGGATAAACTTACAAATGCAGGAATAATAGTATTAGATGATTATATTGAACACATTGAAGAGGTATATCAACTGTCTGACATTTATGTTTTTCCAGTTATGAAAAGAAACAGCTCTATTGGGATGCCATTGTCAATTTTAGAAGCAAGGGCTTGTGGCATACCAGTGTTGACTACTGATTACGGTAGTGTTAAATCATATTTAGGATCAGATTCTGGAGGAATATTTTACGCAACTCCCGAAAAGTTTCTTTCAAAAGTATTAGTGATTAAAAATTTGATAAATTTGAGTTATAACAAAACAAATGTGAATGAATTGAATAAAGAATTTTATAAAGTTATAAATGAAATTATTTAAACTATTAAATTTATTCTAATTATATATGCTATGAATTTTTTTACAATAAATAGAGGGCTTAATAAGAGATTACATAATTATTTTTCTTATCGATCAAGGCAAATACTTTATCGAAAGAAGATTGAGAATTTAAACAAACAATTAAGATGTCATAAATTAACTAATGCACAAGAAATAGAGGTCAAAGAGTATTTCGCATCTTTTGGCTTTAAAAATATAAATACTAGTTGGCATAGGTTTTTTACACATTTAAGTGGTGAATTTTATAAAGAATATATTCCTGAAGATTTCTTCTATAATTTATTTGAGCCTAGTTATAATATGCTTAAAATGTATCCCGCATTAACTGATAAAAATTTATTAGGAAAACTATTTAAAGGTGTTAAACAACCTGAAAGCGTTTTAAGGAACATTAACGGCGTTTTTTATACGGGAGATGGATCTGATATTATTCGAATGAAAGACGGGATAGAAGAATGTAAAAAATATTCGAAACTGATTATAAAGCCATCATTAGAATCTGGAGGTGGAAAGAATATAGTTGTTTTTAACGTTAATGGTAATCATACAGATCATAATAATATGTTACTGGAAGATTTAATTAAATCCTATAAAACCGATTTTATTGTTCAAAAATATTTAGTTCAACATGAACAAATGAGTTTGTTGAATCCCAACTCAGTTAATACCTTAAGAATAAAATCCTTATTAATTAATGATAAAGTAGAAATTCTAGGAATTTTTGTTAGAATAGGCGGTTTGAATTCTTTTGTTGACAATACTAGTCAAGGTGGTATGTATTGTGGTATACAACCTGATGGAATATTAAGTGAAAAAGGCTATCTGGATTCTGGAGAATTTATGTTTGAAACAGAAACAAAAATAAAATTAAAAGATTTTGTGATTCCAAATTATAATAAAATAAGAGAGGATATTATTGAATTACATAAACAGATACCTCATTTTAAATTTATTTCCTGGGATATAGCTATTGATCAGAGTGGAGAATCTGTGTTAATAGAAATTAATGTGTTTGGTCAAGCAATGGATAGTCAGCATGTTATTGGACCACTTTTTGGTCAATTTACAGATGAAGTTTTGAGTAATTGTAAATTATATAAATTTTCTAATCAAACTTTTTGAGAGTTGAATTTTTACACAATAAATAGAGGGCTTAATAAGAGATTACATAATTATTTTTCTTATCGATCAAGGAAAATTGTATATGGTAATAAGATAAAAAGAGAAATTAATGAATTAAGATGTCGCAAGCTAACTAATTCTCAAAAAAAAGAGATCAAAAAGTATTTTGCATCTTTTGGCTTTAAAAGTATAAATATGAGTTGGCACAGATATTATACACATTTAAGTGGCGAATTTTATAAAGAATATATTCCTGAAGATCTTTATTATAACGTATTTGAGCCGAGTTTAAATATGCTTAAGATGTATCCCGCATTAACTGATAAAAATTTATTAGGAAAACTATTTAAGGGTGTTAAACAACCTGAAAGCGTTTTAAGGAACATTAACGGCGTTTTTTATACGGGAGATGGATCTGATATTATTCGAATGAAAGACGGGATAGAAGAATGTAAAAAATATTCGAAACTGATTATAAAGCCATCATTAGAATCTGGAGGTGGAAAGAATATAGTTGTTTTTAACGTTAATGGTAATCATACAGATCATAATAATATGTTACTGGAAGATTTAATTAAATCCTATAAAACCGATTTTATTGTTCAAAAATATTTAGTTCAACATGAACAAATGAGTTTGTTGAATCCCAACTCAGTTAATACCTTAAGAATGAAATCCTTATTAATTAATGATAAAGTAGAAATTCTAGGAAGTATTGTTAGAATAGGCGGTTTGAATTCTTTTGTTGACAATACTAGTCAAGGTGGTATATATTGTGGTATAGAACCTGAAGGAATATTAAGTGAAAAGGGTTATCATGGTGATGGGAAATTTAAAATAAAAACAGAAACAAAAATAAAATTAAAAGATTTTATGATTCCAAATTATAATAAAATAAGAGAGGATATTATTGAATTACATAAACAGATACCTTATTTTAAATTTATTTCCTGGGATATAGCTATTGATCAGAATGGAGAATCTGTGTTAATAGAAATTAATGTATTTGGTCAAGGTGTACATGCTCAACATACTTATGGGCCGTTATTTGGTAAATTTACAGATGAAGTTTTGAGTAATTGTAAATTATATAAATTTTCTAATCAAACTTTTTGAGAATTAAAGTTGATTTTATTGTTATCGTTAATTAACTTAATACTAAATAAATTTTTTTTGAGTTAAAGAGGTACTTTATTTATATCCTCAAAATAATTGAAAATTATGGATTTTACACTTAAAAAATACAAGGAGCTAGTTTCAACTTTGATTTCTACCGGATATACCTTTCAAACATTTGAAGAGTTCGTGAAAAATCCGAATTCAAAGGTTGTAGTTTTACGCCATGATGTTGACCGTAGAGCAATTAATGCCACTTGGCTTGGTGAAATAGAAAAGTCGTTAAACATAAAAGGGAGTTATTATTTTAGAATTGTTCCTGAAAGTAATAATAAAGATGTAATAAATAAAATTGTTTCCTTGGGACATGAAGTTGGATATCATTATGAAGATTTGGGGATGACTAAAGGCAATTATGAAAAAGCCTATAGTAACTATCGAAAAAATTTGAAATATTTTAGAACTTTTTATCCAGTATCAACGATTTGTATGCATGGGAGTCCTGAAAACAGAATTGATAATAGAGAAATTTGGAAAAAATATAATTACAAAGAGAATGGTATTGTAGCAGAACCTTATTTTGATGTTGATTATAATAAAGTTTTCTATATCACAGATACAGGTAGGGCTTGGAATAAAAAAAGTGTAATTATCAGAGATAAAGTAACTACTAATATTAATATTCCAATCAATAGCATAGATCATATGATGGATTTAATAAAAAACGGTAAACTGCCTGATCAATTGATAATTAGCACCCATCCACATAGATGGTTTGATGTTGGTTTTTTATGGTTTAATGAATTAGTAATGCAAAACATTAAGAATATGGTTAAAGCTATTTTAGTGAGATATAGAAAATAGTATGAAAAAATATTGCTTGTTATCAAATGATGTAGAGACTACATCAATATGGCACAACACTTTAAGAGATGAAACTGGCTATAAGGTTCTTACCGAAGGTATGCCTTTGTTATTAGATTTATACGAAAAATATAATGTTAAGTCAACTTTTTATTTTACAGGATATATTGCTAAACTATATCCTGAAATTGTCAAAATGGTAATACCATATGGGCATGAAGTTGGAAGTCATGGTCTATCTCATAAAAAAGAGCATGGCTTTGATATAATGCCGATAAAAGATCAAATTGTACATTTAAAAGAATCAAAAGATATCCTTGAAGAGATCCTTGGTGAAGAAATTATTTCTTTTAGAGCTCCAGCGCTTCGCGTAAATAATGATACCGCTGTTGCATTAGCAGAATGTAATTATAAAATAGATAGTTCTGTGGCTTCTCAGCGTTTTGATATGTTTATGTCGTTCGGAGGATTAAAAAAATTGAATTGGTTAACGGCACCTAGATTACCTTATAAAACATGTAAAACCTCCTTGTTTAAAAAAGGAGATGGTGAAATTATTGAAGTGCCTTTGAGCGCATCGCTAATTCCATATTTGAGCACCACCATGAGAATATTTCCAAAATTAACTGCTATTCAACGCAATATCATGGCTTATGAATCTTCAAAAACAGGAAAGCCAATCGTTTTTGATACACATCCTAACGAATTTATTGATGAAAGTGCTGAAGAAAGGAGAATAAATAAAAGATCAAAAAACATATTAGCTGCTTTTTTACAAGATACTTTACGATCAAAATTGAAGGTTAAGAATTTAGGAATTGATGGATTGAGGATATACGAAAGAGAAATTGAGTATTTTAATAAAAACGATTTTAATTTTTGCACTATAAAAGATTATTGTAAACAAACAGGATTATTATAATGAGAATTTATATTATTACAATGGATGACCCCATTCAAACTTATGATTTTATCAAAGATATTATTGATGCTAAAGAGAATGAAATTGTTGGTTTAGCTGTTCCTAAAGGTAATAGATTGACGATTTCTAAAGGAAAATCAAAATACACATATATTTTTTCATTACTGCTCATAATGGGATTTTGGCATTTTTTCAAATCCTCTTGGACAACTATTATATTTAAAATAAAAAAGAAATTACATGGTTTTGGAATTTTAAAAAGCCCTTCAATATCTGCTTATGCTACATCCAAAGGGATTCCTATTGAATTGATCACTACACCTAATAGTAAAAAGTTTAGATCATATTTAGAAACTCTTGATATTGATATAATAATCAACCAAAGCCAGAATATTATTAAAAAAGAATTGTTAGAAATTCCGAAAATAGGTATCTTAAATAGGCATAATGCTTTGTTGCCAAAAAATAGAGGTAGGTTAACTCCTTTTTGGGTAATGCTTAATGGAGACAAAGAAACAGGTGTATCTATACATTTCGTAGAAGAGGGTATTGATTCTGGTGACATTGTTGTCCAAAAGAAATATAAAGTGGGTAAAAAAGATAATTTCAATTCGATTGTAAAGAAAAATTATGATTTGGCTTCTAAAGCAATGATTGAAGCTATTGATTACTTAAATAACAATAATAATTATACTCTAATTACGAATGATGATGATCGTGCAACATATAATACTACACCAACTTTAAAACAAGCTTTAACTTATAGAAAAAAAGTAATCAAAAACATTTTTAACTAATCTTTAGAATTATTGATTTACATCAATAGATTTAATTACTATTGTTAATTTAGATATAAGTTAAATGGCTGACAAACAACATATTAAAAATAAAATGACATATTTAAGTATTTAATTTTAAGTTATATAAAAAAAATAACTTATATTTGTATAGCTATAAAAAGAAACCCCTAAGATGTCAATATCCCCTATATACAGACATTATTCATCTAGAACATTTTTATTACCTTTTATTTTGTATAAAATAAAAAGGGAATTAGGAATTTCAATAAATTTTCGAAAAGAGAATAAATTGAAATATGAATTCCATTTTATCCGTATTTGGAATTTTTCTTTTATAGCAAATTTTTTAAATTTTAAAACACGATCTGTACTTTTAAATAATAATATAGGTTACGTTGCTAATTAAAAATTATTGCTATGCTAAAAGATTACTTAACACAGACATTCTCAGAAGATGACTCATTTGATAAGGATTTTTTCCTTAAAAATGATGTAATTCTTAATCATGATTTTAATGCCGATTCAAATCGAGTTAAAAGCAAGAATAAACTTTCCTCTAATAGAATAATTAATGGTAAAAAACCATCAGATTTTTCTTCACTTGATAGAATTAGAATTGTTGTTGATGGTTTGATTGGCGATATAAATGAAAAAGATTTATGTAAACAAGAAGGTATATCCTTTAAAGTTTATTTAGAATGGAAAGAAGATTTTTTAGAATCATTTAATAAATATTCTGAAATTGAAATTTTAGAAAAAGCAATTTCTTCAAAGAATAGAAAGCTAATACTTAATGAAGCTGGATTAAAAGCGTATAATTTTTTCGGGAGATATGTCGATGATGTTACTTCAATAAAGAATTTAGTAATTCCTAAAGGTAAAATATTATCTGGTTATAGTAATTTTAATGAAGTAAAAAATATTATACTACTTAATAGAGTTAATAATTTTAGACAAATTAATAAACAGTTCGAAGAAGTAAATTGTAAGTTACCCGAGAACGGAATATTAATGGGAAGTTTTGAAGCATTTTCTGCAAGATGTAAAACTAAATTTATTAATAATAGTCCTATTTTAGAGAAAATATATTGTGGATTTGATTTTGTAATTAATAGGGTACTGCCTAAGTTACCATATCTTAAGAGTTTATACTTTTCTGTGACAAAAGGTCGAAATAGATCGCTTTCTAAAGCAGAAGTTTTAGGTAGGTTAGTATCATGTGGATTTGAAATAATTGATTACGAAACTATTGGTGGCTTGAATTATTTTGCTGCTAAGAAAGTTAAAGAACCTTCTTATGATATGAACCCGAGTTATGGTCCTCTATTTAAGATGCAAAGAGTCGGTAAAAATGGTAAAATAATAGGTGTTTATAAGTTTAGAACAATGCACCCTTACTCTGAATATTTACAGGATTATGTGCTAAAGTTAAATGGATATGCTGAAAGTGGTAAACCCGCAAATGATTTTAGATTAGTGCCATGGGGTAAAATGTTACGTCGTTTTTGGTTAGATGAATTACCTCAGCTAATAAACGTAGTTAAAGGCGAATTAAAATTAGTTGGTGTTAGACCTGTATCTCAACGTTATTTTCAAGATATCCCTAAAGATATTCAAGAATTAAGGTTAAAACAAAAACCTGGATGTATACCGCCTTATGTTGCTTTAAATAGAAAGGGTTCTGTAGAAAGTGTACTGCAATCTGAAAAGGAATATCTAGAAGAAAAAATTAAGAACCCATATTTTACAGACACTAAATATTTCTTTAAAGCAATATATAATATAGTATTTAAAAATAAAAGAAGTGCATAATAAGTTTTAATGACTTAGAAGATTATAAAATAAAGCCTGAGAAATAAATTCTCAGGCTTTTTTAATAATTATTTTGAAATTTTATATTGACGTTAGGTTTGATTGAAAGAGCAATGCGTAAACGTATTTTTTGTTCTAGCATTATTATTTCACAAAAAAAAAGATTAACCAATTGAAATGTAGAAGATGAATTTTCGGCATAATTTGTATATTAGTTGGATAATGTTTTAAAGATAGCTTGAAGATTAATAAGCTATTGTGTAACTTGAAAGGCTATAATATTATAATCAAACGTTTTTTTTGATATTAGATGAAAAGTATAAAAATTATTGATCACAACTCAAAATTTTAAATGGAATATGAAACTAGATATCATAGCAGGGGCTAGACCTAATTTTATAAAAATAGCACCAATTATTGAAGCGTTAGAAGATGTAAAGGATAAGATACAATACAGACTAATTCATACAGGACAACATTATGACAAAAAAATGTCAGGCAGTTTTTTTGAACAATTAGATATTCCTGAGCCACATGTAAATCTTGAGGTAGGATCGGGTACACAAGCAGAACAGACTGCTAGAATACTAGAACGTTATGAAGCTTTGCTATTAAAAGACCCAGCTGATTGGGTATTGGTTGTTGGAGATGTTACTTCAACAATGGCATGTAGTATAGCCGCTAAGAAGCTGCAAATGGGTGTTATTCATGTGGAAGGTGGTATTCGATCTAATGATTTGACTATGCCTGAAGAAATTAATCGTTTGGTCACCGACGCAATTACTGATGTTTTTTACACTACTTCTGAAATTGCTAATGAGAATTTGAAAAATTTAGGTCATAGTAAGGATAAAATAAGATATGTAGGTAATACGATGATTGATACTTTACTAAAAAATATGTCTAGATTTAAAAAGCCGAAAGTTTGGAACGATTATAATCTTGAGAATAAAGAATATTTTGTAATGACATTACACCGTCCGGCCAATGTAGATGAAGAAACAAAATTAAAAAGTTTGATAGATGAAATAGTTAGAGGAGCAGAGGGAATGCCCATTATTTTTCCGGTACATCCACGAACGAAAAAAATATTAAAAGGAATCGGGATTAATGCCGAAAACTTGCACATGATTGGTCCTTTGGGTTACTTAGAATTTAATTATTTGGTACAACATGCATTTGCTGTGATAACTGATTCTGGAGGTATAACAGAAGAAACAACGGTTATGAAAATTCCTTGTATGACTTTGCGTGACAATACCGAACGTCCGGAAACTATTACCATTGGTACAAATGAATTGGTAGGTACCAATCCAGAAAATATTGCACCTTATATGGAGAAGTTGCAGAAAGGTGACTGGAAACTAGGAGAAATACCTCATTTATGGGATGGGCATACTTCTGAAAGAATTGTAGAAGATTTATTAAGATTATAAGAAATTATAAATTCAGTATTCACGAAAATTTAATTGGTATTTAATTTTTAATATTTAAATGCCAATTAATTCTATCATAAAATCATTATTTTTAATTGTTCAAAAACCAAATTTCCACCATTTCTTTTTATACTTTTCAAATATTGACCCATATCCATATCCATATCCATAAGTTTTTTTATGATCTAAACCATTTATTAGAACTGACATTTTTGGTAGCCTTTTATCATTGTATAAAGATTTGATGAATCTCAACATCCGTTTATCAAGAAAGTTAGCTCTGATTACATAAATAAATGCATCTGCAAAACCACTTAGTATTAAAGTGTCAGTCACCATGCTATATGCCGCAGTGTCTACAATTACATAATCATAATTTTCCCTTCCATAAATAAATAAATCTTCCACTCTTGGATGCATTAACAACTCTGAAGGGTTTGGAGCTAAATCTCCTGAAGATACTACATCCAAGTTATCCATTTTTGGTGTTTTAAATAGAATATCTTCAATTGAAATAGTAGGATCAACTATATAATTTGTAATACCAATTTTCCCTCTAATATCTAAATATGGTTCAATTTTCGGTGCTCTAATATCCATACCTAAAATTATAGTACGTTTTCCAGCCAATGCCAACGCCATTGCTAAATTTGTTGCAACTAATGATTTTCCCTCATGAGCTATTGTAGAAGTGACAAAGAATACCTTTCCTTTTTCATTGGTATCTGAATCTGATACTACAAAATTTATATTTGTTCTTAATATTCTAAAGGCTTCTGCAACACTAGAATAATCTTCTTTTGAAATAAGATACCTTTTGCTTCTAGCTTCTAATTTTGGAATATCGCCAATAATAGGAACATTTAATACTCTTTCAACTTCTCCTCTTGTGTGAATTTTTGTATCTAGTAAATCCAACAAGTACAAAATGATAAAAGGAACTAATAAACCGAATAAAATGGCTAATAAATAAGCCAATTTCTTTTTAGGGGATTTAGATGAAGGAGAACTTTGTGCAAAATCAATAATTTCGGCATTTGGTTCTGCTGCTCCTAAACTGATTGCAGTTTCTTCTCTTTTTCGTAATAAATATAAATATAATTGTTCTTTAATTTGTTGTTGACGTTGAATATCTCGAATTTGCTTTTCTTGTTTAGGAGCAGCATAAATTCTCGCATTATAAAGACTATTTTGTTTATTTAAATTATCTAATGTAACTTTTTGAGTAGACTCTAAATTATTCAAACTTTGAGTGAAATTTTGCTTTAATGCACTTAACTGTTCATTAATGTTTACTACAGTTGGATTTTTTTCAGTTGAATTTTTAAGCAATCTTTGCTTTTCAATCATTAACTGATTGTATTGATCTTTAAACGTTGATGAATTATTATCACCAACTCCTAAATCTGGTATTAATTCATTCCCATTATTTTGCGCAACATAATCTTTCATTAATCCAATAGTTTGCAATTGGGTACTCACATCAACAACCCTACTTTCAAGATCTTGACTACTTTGCATATTCAATCCTATTTGTGATGCTTGATCAGAGAGTTTATAACGTGTCTTAATTGATTGTGCAGTTAGATCTACCTCGCCTAATTCATTAGATATAATTTCTAATCTTTTAGAAACAAAATCAGAGGTGCTTTGAGATAATTTATCTTTTAGAGATACGGCACGGTTATTATATTTTTCAATTAATTTATTTAAAAAATCTTCAGCTTTTTTCTTTCTTCCATCACCTATTTTAAGATTAATTATACTTGAGAATTCTGAGTTTGGCTCAATTACAATAGATCCAATGTAACCGTCTACAAGATTTTTTATTGGAGATATATTTACTTGAATGCTTTGGTTAATGAGACCTTCCTTTTTGAAATCAACATTAGGCGTTATAATTAGACCACCAAAGTCAGTTATTATTTTTTCTCCAAACGCCTTTTTTTTGGAAATATCATATTCAGCATCATAGTATGTATATTCATCTGGCGAATTTATCGTTATAATGAACTCTTTACTTGTTTTATGAAGGATATTATCTTCAATAAAAAAATTTAATTTTAAAGGAGGGTTTTCATAGCTTTCCATTTCATAAAAAGAAGTGCTCATCCCTAAATTATTATCTAAAAAATCACTAATTGTATTTTTTTTAGTAAAAAATCTAATATTTAACTGGAGAGATTTTATAACTTCACTAATTAGACTTCTAGATTTGATGATTACAATTTCATCGTTAATTTCGTCCTTATATCCTCCAGAAATACTTCCAATATCCTGAAAAGCTGATAATGTAGATTTATCTCCTCTTTTTTCATCCTTTATTTTAATACTCGCATTAGCTTCAAATTGAGGCCTTGTAAAATTTAATTTAATAAAAGCAAAAAAAACACAAATTATAACAGAAAGAGCAAACCATTTCCAATTCCTTAAATATTTACTTATGATTTCTCTAAAATCTATATTACTATTGCTGGGATTGTCGTCTTCTATTGTGTTAATGCTTTGACCAAACTCCATTTGTTTATTGTTAAAATTTAATTTCTTGTTATACTAATGATTAATGCCGCTACTGTCACAAGTGTAGAAATGACACCTAATGTTGTACTGGTACTTGGCCCAATTGTTGAAGACTTTACTCTTGAATTATTTGGTTCTACATAAATGACATCATTTTGTGTAAGGTAATATGCGGGTGAATTAAATACACTCTCAGATGTCAAATCAACTCTTGTATATGTTTTATTTCCATTTTCTTCTCTAATAACTAAAACATTCTGTCTTCGTGCTTGAATTGTCATATCGCCAGCTAAACCAAGTGCTTCAATTATAGTGATTCGCTCATTAGATATTGTATACGCGCCAGGTTGTGCTACTTCACCTAAAACTGTAATTTTAAAATTTACTGTTCTAATGTTTACAATAGGGTCTTTAATGTACTCCTTTAACATTTCTTTTATTAAGGTAGTCGCTTGAATTCTGTTTAAGCCTGCTAATTTAAGAGTTCCTAACACAGGGAAATCTATATTTCCATTAATATCCACCAAGTAATTTTGCTGAGTTACTCTACCCATTCCACCATCTTCAGCTGTAAAGGCAATAGACGTCAAGTTAAAGGGTCTAACTGCGTCTTGATCTAAAGCAGATACAACTATGGTCAAAATATCATCAGGCCTGATTGTAGCAACATAACTATTAATTGATTTACTCACACCCATGGTATCAACATCTTGAAAATAAACAACATCTTGCTTTGATCCACAAGAAAATAACAGGATAGAAAGACTTAAGAAGAAAAAGTATTTTTTTAGGTTTGGGATTATTGATTTCATGTTCATTTTATTAAAATTTTACGAGAATTAGTTATGTTAATTTTACATCAAATGTAATATATTAATTATTATTTAATATTAGATTATTTATGGTGATTTTAATATAATTCAAGCGTTGATAAAATATATGACATGGTTACAAAAGAAGAAACTTTATATCTTTTAAATATAAGTTGAATAAACTTATATTTATTATCACCTGTATTAAATGAAGAATATTCCATATTAATAACTCATAGCATTTTGATTTTCCCTTTCAGCAAATATATAAAAAAATAAGAATTTAGCACCTTCTAAATACGTGATAATAAAATAACCTAAAAAACATAATTTTAGCTTTATTCAGAAATAATTAAGCACTGTTTATTTTTTTTACATAACCCAATGGAATGTTCACTTCAATTATATTTTCAATACCTTGAATTCTTACTATGACTCTGTGTTTACCATTTAATTTAACACATTCGGCTATTAAACCTTTAAACAATCCTTTTTCAACGATAATTGAGTCACCTTTATTCAGTTTAATATTATCAATGAAATTAATACTATCGGTATCAGATAATAATATCTTTAAATTTTCAATTTCATAGTCTTGTATTATAGCGGGCTTTCCTAGATGTTTTAAAATTCTTACTACGCCATGTATGGGTAAAACAGTATTCAAATTTTTCTCTTCAATTTTTACAAAAATGTAGGAGTTTATTAGCGGAAGTTGAACTTTCTTTTTTCTATCACTCCATTGCCTGATAGTTGTGATAAGGGGTAAATAAGCATAAAATTTATTCTCAGTCAGTAATTTATGAACTTTTTTTTCAGATCTTGGCCGTGTATAAATAGCGTACCAGTTTGTCTTTTCTTGATCAGATGATTTGGTCATTTATTAATTATTTTGCATTTAACAAAAAACAAAAATAAACTTTTTAAATAAATTAAGATTGTTATTTTCCGATACAATAAATAACAATCCTTTTAAAACAAAGGGCTAGGGGATTTTGAGGTGTAAAAAAGGTGTAGTCTTTTGTTTTCTTTTAGTAGCATTTTACTGCTGTTGATATGTTTCTTCTTCTATTATTATAACATAAAAGGTTCAATAACTAAACTATTAAAAAAATAGAAAATAAGGCTACAATTCTATAGAGGTTTATTTCATCTTTAGAGTTTTGGTAATCGACCGTTTTATGGAACTGCAAGATTATATTTTTAACCACTTAACTCAAATAGAACACCACTTACTATTTTTAGCTTTAAAATGGTCACCACTTACCTTTTATTTGAAGTATAAATATTTAAAAATTAGACTTTTGGCTAAAATTAACTAAATTTGAGAGGGATACTTCACTTAATCTCCATTATGAAAAAACATAACTACACGTTTATTATAATCTTCTTCATATTTTTTACGAATAAAGGGATAGGACAAAATCAGCAAAAAATAGATAGCCTGAAGAAAGAATTAAGATTGGTTCATCCAGATTCCATAACAACCAATATTTTGAAGAATCTAAGCTGGTATTACGCTACCACAAGAAGTAAATTGGATTCGGCAAAATTCTATGCGGACAGTTTAAAATCATTTTCTTTGAAAACTAATAATGAAGGAGGTATTGCAATATCCTACTTTTATTATGGCCTGATCGAACGTTTTAAAGGTAACCATTATCAAGGTTTAAAACATCTAGATAATTATCTTGAATATTCAAAAGACAGTATGAATGTAGCTGCTGGGTTATTCCAAATGGGGGTTATTCACAATGCAATTGGAAATTATGATGAATGTTTGAAAATTTATTTTCGAATTCTATCTATTTATGAAGAAAACGAAATGAAAAAAAGTATAGCCACCACACTGCACTCAATAGGTCATATACAGAGAAAAATAGATAAGTATCAAGAGGCCATTGAAAGTTATCAAAAATCCATAATTATTAAAGAAAAACTTAAGGATACAATTGGTTTAGCAATGAGCTTGGCAAGTATTGGTAATACACATCGAGAAATGGGTAATTTTAACTTAGCAAAATATAATTTGTTAAAAGCTCATGAACTTGCTAAGGCCAAAAGAACCCCTTATTTGATTGCATCCATATCTGAAAACTTAGGAATTCTTTATGGTAAAACCGATGATTATTCAAAATCTTTAAAGTACCATTTAGATGCCTTTAAGATAAGAGTTGATTTACCTTCAAAAAAAGAATTAGCACAAAGTTTAAACAAGATAGGGCTAAGCTATCTTAAGTTAAATGAGTTTGAAAAATCTCACGACTACCTCACTAGAAGTCTCTTGATTGCAAATAAAATTGATGCAAACCCCATCATATTAGTTAACTACGAAACCTTTGTAGAGCTGCATTCGGAAACTAAAAATTTTAAAAAAGCGTATGAATTTCAAAACAAATTTGTCGCATTGAAGGATTCTATTTTTAATATTGATAAAACCAAACAATTATTTGAATTAGAAACAAAATATGAAGTCAAACAAAAAAACAAAGAAATAGAATTACTTACCAAAGAAAATGAACTTCAAGAGGCGAAATCAGATAAAGAGACCACTTTTAGAAAAGCCTTGGTAGCTGGCTTGCTACTTTTGATAATTATAGCCAGTCTAATTTTTTACACCATGCGACAACGATTACGAAATCAAAAAATATTGGTTGAGAAAAATGAAGAAATAAAGCGTTCGCAGTATCGAGAACAACTACAAACTTTGGAAATGAAAGCATTGCGTGCACAAATGAATCCACACTTTTTATTCAACAGTCTCAATTCTATAAACTCAATGATTATTAGTGATGAGAATGACAATGCTAGCAAATATCTCTCTAAGTTTTCAAAGTTGGTGCGTTTGATGTTAGAAAATTCTGAGCAGCCAAGGGTTTCTTTAAAAGATGAAATCAGTATGTTAGAATCCTATGTGCAATTAGAAGCGTTGCGCTTTAACAATAAAATTGAATATAAAATAGAAGTCGATGAATTAATAGATCAAGACTCCACATATATTCCATCTATGGTATTACAGCCATTCGTAGAAAATGCCATTTGGCATGGTTTACTACATAAAGACACCAAAGGGATGTTAACTATAACGATTAAAGAAGATTCAGATAATTTATACTGTAGTATTATAGATAATGGTATTGGTAGAGACAAGTCACTTACTTTACAAAAAGAAGGAGGATTAAAAAAGAAATCAATGGGTATTAAGATCACTACAGACCGTCTTAAATTATTAACACGGCAAAAAATAAATGAAATGATTGCTATTATAGACCTAAAAGATGACAATAATAATGCGCTGGGCACCCAAGTAAATATTCAAATACCTTTATCTTAATATGATAAAAGCACTAATTATAGATGACGAGGCAAGAGCTAGACAGGGTTTGCGTTTAGTGCTGGAAAAATATTGTCCAGAAGTAGAAATACTTAGTTTATGCGAATCGCCACAAATAGGATTAGAAAAAATAAATGAATTACAACCCGATTTAGTTTTTTTAGATGTACAGATGCCAAAAATGTCAGGATTTGATCTGTTAGAGAGAATAACCAACATTAATTTTGAAGTTATTTTTGTAACTGCTTATGATAGATATGCTATAAAAGCTATAAAATTTAGTGCTTTAGATTATTTACTAAAACCTATTGATGTTGACGAGTTAGTTACAGCTGTTCAAAAGATTTCAAAAAAACGTAAAAACAGGACCATAAAATATCAATCGTTACTAAGCAATGTAAAAACAGATTCAAAAAAACTATCACGTTTAGCAATACCTTCAGATAATGAAATTATTATGCAGCCCATAAAAGATATTATCTACTGTGAAGCAGATAGTAGTTATACAACACTTCACCTAATTAATGATAAGAGAATAACCGTAGCCAAAACATTAAAAGAATTTGAAAATATGTTATCAGAAACTGATTTTTGCCGTGTTCATCACTCAACATTGGTAAACATTGCCCATGTGATAAAATATATAAAAGGAGAAGGAGGTTATATTATCGTTTCTAATAACAAACATTTGAATGTTTCTCGTAGAAAAAAAGAGTATTTTCTGCAATTACTACAACAAAGCTAATACCACCAATCGAGTTAGCCATACCACTTATTATTTTAAAACCGCCACTTACTAGATTGCTCTAAAATACAGATAGTTACCATATTAATTTTACAGTATAAATTTAAAAACATACTGTTATGAAACTATTTAAAAAATTTAATCTGTATTACTTATTTGCACCTTTATTAATATTGTTCATTGTCTTTTCTTGCGAAAAAACAGATGATTTTACAGAAGACCCAGACCCTAATCCTATATTACAGGGAGATCCAAATTTAATTAATGAAAGCCTCTCTTTTAAAAATGGCACCACAATTCAGGGCACTATACCAACAAATACATCTGGATTAGCATTAAAAATGGACAGAGATACTATTGCTTTGGTAAAAGATGTAGAGCCATTTGTTGGTATAAAAAAGGCAGATGGTTCTATACTACAAACAAGTACAGCCTACATACAAGTAGCAGGTAGTGACACCTATTTTGAAGTGGAATTTGAAGAAATAGAAAACGACACTTTGGTATATCTAAATATGGATTTTGATATAACCGATTGGCAACTTCCGGTGACTTTCGATTTAAATATTGTACCCATAGACGACAGTGGTACACCTATTGATATAATTACAGCACCTGTTATAGTAGAAGAAGAACTAGCCCAAAATAGTGGCAATTGTAGTATAGAAGAATTTTTAAACGGTAAAGATTTTCAAACGTATAGATGGATAGTAACTTATGATAATGTTGGCTTACCAGTAAGAAGAGTTTATGGGGAAGAATTTTCTGTTTCCCAAGTTGTAAATGGGTGCTGTACAAGTTCAGGTAGTTATTATGGTGATTGTATTGGTTTCCCAACACATGCAATGGTCACTGGTGAAACGAAAACAGTTATAGGTAGTGCTTATATTAGATTTTTTAGAGACGGAGCTGTAGCTGGTTCATTGTGGAATAAAGTTACACAAAATGTAGATCCTATCAACTTTGATTTTTGTAATGGAGTTCCTGCTTATAATATCAGTAGTATTACTAATCATTACGTAGGTACATATACCTTTAACTCGGCTAATTGTACAATTACTATCGATAATTTAATTGGCGATTCAGATCCAATTTACGATAACAACGGTAATGAAATAGGGCAGTTTCCAAGACCCATTCATGCAGGACAGGGATTCAATGTTACTTATTTAAAACTTTCAGACCACACTTTACTGGAAGAGCATTCTGATGTAGAAACAGGAGAAGACGCAACCTATATGCAAGTCTATAGGAGGGAGGAAGAGTGATAATAAATAGTAATCAACAATTAAAAAATAAATATTTTTCATAGCAATTTGTTTCCATTGGGCATATGCATTATTTCAATAAACTAAAACTAATAGTGTGCTGCCCAATGTTTTTATAAAACTAAAGATTAAGAAAATGAAAACTAGAAGTATAATATACATCACATGTCTTATTTATTTTTTACTAACGCAAGTAGCAACTTCTCAAAACGATGAATGGATATTTGGCATCGGAAATATTGACGATGATTATAAATCATAAGCCAAACCAACCAGACCATTCCTATGCTTCATGGCTGGAACATTAGATCACTTTCAACCATTCCATAAAACGAACGTTTTATGGAACTAATTTTTACTACTATCATATAAAGTTTAAATTAAAATAAAAAATTACGTAACATATTGATTATCAATATATTAAAATTATTTTCCAATACAATATCTTTCTAACCGCA
>Ga0209633_10000421_pt1 | contig 49998 bp, 39 predicted proteins | sample Cruoilmetagenom1_FD_187290 | JGI IMG/M metagenome (GOLD analysis project Ga0209633, IMG submission 187290) | Oil polluted marine microbial communities from Coal Oil Point, Santa Barbara, California, USA - Sample 1 (SPAdes) (version 2) | ecosystem: Environmental > Aquatic > Marine > Oil seeps ... | reverse complement strand
TCCTGAGTAAGTCGGATGTAGTATTAGATTTCGCTTGTGCATCTGGTGAGATAAGTTTTGATATAGCACCCAATGTGCAACGCCTTCAAGGTGTCGATTCCTCAGCAAAAATGATCGAACTGGCGAAGTCCGAGGGGATATCAGTTCTTGGTGTCATCGTTGGTGGCGTCACTGACGTCGTTGAAGGTTGTGCCGCTGATGTAGGTTTGCAGGACTGGTGCGGCTGTGGCGACGAGATCGGTGATTTCGGTTTTGCGCAGTTCTTCGATGCCGAGGAGTTCTCGTGCGAATAAAATGCCGATGAGGTGACTGCCGATCAGTGCTGCCCGGAGCGCCGGGTTGGGGCCCTCAATGATTTTTGCGCTGTGCTCGATGAATGCGTTGCTGATGAATTCTTGCAGCATGGTGGCGGCAGCGTCGTTGGTTGCGGCAGCTCGGAGCATGGAGAGCGCGGGGGAGCCGGGTCGGGTGAAAGCCTCGAAGTAGGCGGTGGTGAGGGCCTTGGCGCGCTGTTCGATTGGGAGCTGGGCAACCGCAGCGAAAAGCTCAGATGGGTCGAAAGGCAGCTGGTGGGCTTCCACGAAAAGCTGCCGTTTGTTTTTGAAGTAGTGGATGATGAGTGCCGGGTCGACCCCGGCTGCGCGGGCGATGGCTCGAATGGTCGCCCGTTCGAACCCCATATCGCCAAATTCTTTCCGGGCGGCGGCGAGAATGGAGTGTTTCGTCAGGTCGGAGTTTCCTGGACGGCGACCAATGGGCTTGGTGTTCATGAGGCCAGTTTTACGATTGTTTCGTCGAGCGTGGCATCGACGAGTTTCACGTCGGCGTTGATTCCTGCTTTGTCGAGCTTGTCACGGATTGTGTCGATGCTTTGAGACATGACCCGAACTTTACGTCCTGCAAGCGAGACGCGGGGAGTGCTGGAATCGGGACTGTCGCAATCGAGCAGGTTGAAGGCGTCTGCCCAGCGGTCTGTCGTGATTTCCACCGTCTTCCTCCCCGCAACGATCTCATTGGCACTGCCGTCTGCCAGGATTTTTCCTTCGGCCATGACGATGAGGCGATCAGTTTGCAGGGCTTCGTCCATATAATGTGTGGAGACGAGGACTGCCGTTTCGTTCTCGGCGCGCGCGTGAATCTGATCCCACAATTTGCTGCGGGCCAGCGGCGAAACACCTGAGGTCGGCTCATCTAAAATGAGCAGTTCAGGCTGGTGTTGGGTGGCGGCAGCGAACGCGGCGCGGCGTTGTAGGCCCAGCGGTATCGACCCGACAAGCTTGTTGCCGAACGGTGTAATGCCTGTGTTTTGGGCTGTAACCCCGAAGATCTTGGTCCGGAATTCCAGGTTTTCCTTGGCGGTCAGGTCGGGGTAGAGGCCGAGATTTTGTGGAACGTAGCCGATGCGATGGCGTTGCTGCCGGCTCTGGGGCCGGCCGAAGAGTCGAATATGACCGGCAGTTGGGATGAGGAGGCCGAGGATCATTTTGATGAGCGTGGTTTTTCCGGCCCCGTTTGCTCCGAGCAGACCTACAACCTCTCCAGTGTGCAGCGTGATGTTGGCGTTGTTGACCGCGGTGAATGTCCCGAAGGTGCGAGTGACCCCGGTGGCCTCGATTGGTTTCATGCGGGGTTGCCCTCCTGTGTACGCTCCTCCGCACGTTCTTGCGCGAGCTCCAGGACGATCGCGGCGTCTTCGAGCGTGATACTGGTTGTGTTGTCCGGTGTGCCGTTCGGGTCCCATTGCTGCCATTGTCGTCCGCGACGCCAAGCGAGTGATCGGTTTGTTGGTGTGTCTTGTGTGATGATCGATCCTTGAATGGCAGCGACGATGTCTTGAGGTCTGCCCGAAGCGAGCACATGCCCGTTGTGTAACAGTAAAATTGTTGCAGACCGTTCGGCTTCGTCGAGATAGGTCATTGCGGCCACTACTGCTGCGCCGTCAGAAGCCGCCCTGGTGATGAGCCGCCAGAGTTCCATGCGGCTCACGGGGTCAACGCCTGTGGTGACTTCGTCGAGGATGACGAGGCCTGGTTTTGGGAGTAGTGCCATTGACCCTGCGAGCTTCCGGCGTTCGCCACCCGACATTTGCCCCGAGATGCGGTCGCCAAAAGAATCGAGCGCGCAGTGTTTGAGGAGCATTTTTGCGCGGGGCTTCCAGTTTTTCAGTCGGTAGGCCTGTGCGACGAATTCCATGTTTTCCTCGACGCTGAGATCGCCGAAGATGCCTCCGCTTGCAGGCACGAAACCAATATTTTCCGGGGTTGGCAGGTGGATTTGGCCAGTTTGATGGAGATCGAGGCCGGCAAGCACCTTGAGTAATGTTGATTTTCCGGCGCCGTCCCCGCCAATAACGGCGTGTATGTTGCCCGGTGTGATCGTCATATTGACGTTGGTGAGGGCGTTGACGTCTCCGAAACGCAGGCTTAGGTTCTTGACTGTCCAGCTCATGATTCCACTGCCGCTGCCGAAACCGGACTTGTTGGGTTGCTGCTTCGTTTTGGTGCAATGTCGCGATGGAATCGGAATACGGCAATCCCGAACACCACGATTGCCATGAGGACAAGAATTCCGAGAGGGAAGAGTAGGGTCGCGGGATCGGTGCCTTTGAGGAGGATGCCGCGTGCGCCGATCACGAACCAGGTTAATGGTAAGAAGTAGCCGATCCATCGTACTTCTGCGGACATGGATTCGAGCGGGAAGATCATGCCCGACAACATGATCTGGGGCAGTAGCAGCATGATTGCGAGCTGGATTGCTTCACTCTGACTTTTCGAGACTGTCGAGATTGCAACTCCGAGTCCCAGCACAACAAAAATGAAAGTTAGGCTGAACAGGGCGAACATTGGGAATGAGCCTTTGAATGGAACATCGAAGAGCCATAATCCGGCCAAAGTCACGATTGTGATGTCGAGCAGCGCCACAACAAAGTACGGAGCGATTTTTCCGACTATGACGTCAACTGCACGCAGTGGCATGACCGCGAGCTGTTCGAGTGTTCCCTGTTCGCGTTCGCGCACAACACCAAGGCTGGTGATGACAGTGCCAATGAAGAGCAGCACAAGCCCGATCAGTGCCGGCACCATCACTTTCGCGGTGTCGAGGTTCGGGTTGAACAATAGGTTGGGCTGGAAACCCGGTGGGACCCGGCGCAGGGCTGATTGCGCCATGAATAGCTCTGTCCCATCGATCAACATGGATTGGCCAGAGTCGGTGTGTACGAACACAACCCCCGCCTCGGAGTTACGTAACAAATCCTGACCGACGTCTGCACCGGCAAGTTCGTTCACTGTGACCACGTTGAATACCGGATCGAGGGTGGTGGCCATCTCGACAGCACCCGGCCCGAGAAGAGCAGTGTCGATTTCGGTGACGTCGAAGCGAGCGGCATAGCCGAACACAATCAGTAACAACAGTGGGAGTCCGGCCATGAGGGCGACCGTGCGGCGGTCTCGCCGCATCTGGCGGAACTCCTTCACGATCATGGCTTGCATTATTCGCTCCAGGGGTCATTGTGCGGTATTACGAGAGTAATTCTACAGCTGTTGAATTACTCGTCAACCCCTTCGTTTGTCCCCCCCGTTTGTTCCCCTTCGCTCCTTGTTCTCCCTCTCAGTTCTTCCTGTTCATGGGAGTATGGGGCAGATTGCTGAAGGAACTGATGGCAATGCTTCCCGTTTCGCAGTGAAAATGCGGATATGATGCACTGCGTATGCGCTATGTTCCGTTTTCGTTACACGCATGCTGTGCGAATGCTGCACTGAAGTCGCAATATGCTTGTGTTTTGGTTGTCGTGCGGGTGCCACCCTGCCTGCATTCTGTTTGTACTGTGTTGTGTTTGGCAACGGCCTGTCTCGGTCTTGTGCTTGTTTGCCCGGTAGAATGGGCTTGGTCTTTGCTTCTTTGCAGACTTGCCATGGGAATTTTGTTGTGTTTTGCATTCTTGTGACACCTGAGATTTCGCTTTCGTAGCGTGCTTTTTTGTCGTGACGGGTAGCCGTATCGGGATGCGGGGCGACAAAACGGGAACGCTTTCCCCGCCAGGTTGGTCAGGGCGGGGCCTGCGGTTGGAAGGTTTCTTTTGCTTACTTCTTGTGTCCGCTCAGTTTTTACGGATTATGACGGGACTTTGGCAGAGATTGTGGCTCGTCCAGAGGACGCCTGGCCGGTGGCGGGGGCGGTCGACGTGCTTGCTGGGCTCGTTGCTTCTGGGGTTGTGGTGGGGGTGCTTTCTGGGCGCCCGACGAGTTTTTTGCAGGAGCGTCTTGGTCTTGACCAGGTTATCTATCGTGGTTTATACGGGTTTGAACGTGCGGTAGGGCTGGGTGAGGTTGTTGTGTCGGCCGCGTTGGCAGAGGCGTCCGGCGACCTTGCTCTTGTCCGTGCGCGGCTCGAAACGCTTGCTGCTGACCAAACAGGTGTCACTGTTGAAGACAAGACGTGGAGTGTGACGCTTCATTATCGCAATGCTCCCGCACCGGCGGCGATAGAGGATCGTGTGCGACAGGCGACGCAGGAGGCTATTTTAGATCTTGCGCTTGACATGCATCCTGGGCGCATGTGCTGCGAGGTTTTACCGCGTGTGAAGATGGACAAGGGAATTGCTCTCGAAGAGGAAGCCCACCGTGTTGCCGCGCAGGAAGTCGTGTTTTGCGGTGATGACTTTGGGGATCTTGTGGCTTTTGATGCGCTTGATCGTCTTGCTGCGCAGGGGAAAAAAGTAATGCGTGGGGCGGTGGTTTCTGCGGAGGCTCCTCCTCTCCTGTTGGAACGGGCCGATCTTTTGCTTGCGTCTCCTGCTGCGGTTGTGGAGAAGTTTCATGCCTTTTCAGGCCTCTGACTGTGCGACGTGCCGCTTTTTCCCGCTCTTTCCGGCGGTTTTTTCGTCTGTCAGCTCTTTTGTGTGTTCCCTATTTTCTTGTAGGGGAAAGTGCCGGATGATTTTCCATTGGGAACAGGATGCGTCGAGGGAGAGTTCTGTCAGGATCACCTCCTCTACTTCGATTGTGCCGAGTTTTGTGTGGGCAATAGGCGCGAGTGCTTCTTGCACTTCTTCTTGTGAGGCGTAGCCGTTGGCATAGCCAAGCGTGAGGTGGGAGACGAGTTCGTGGCGGCGTGGATCGGGAGGCAGTTCTCCGACAGGGCCGAGCAGTCGGCGTGTGAGGTCGGCGAATTTTCCGGTGAGGTCAGGGTCTGCCCACACGACGGTAGAGAAGGTATGGAGGTTTTGTACGCGCGCTGTCCAGCGGGGAGTGGCGGCGATAATATTTTTAATACCTAAGAGTGTTTGTTCTTTGACGCAGTGTGCTTCGCCTAAATAGCGCAAGGTCACATGGAGATGGTGGTCGGGGTGTGGAACAAGCGGAAGTCGAGTCAGGAGAGAGCGGACCTTTTCGAGGCCGGGCAGGCGAGACACGTCTACTGCCACGATTAAGTTCCAGGAGGGAGAATCATGCGGTTTTTGTGGAAAATGCGAGCTAGGGCGGAGTGCCATCCAGCTCATTGCAACCCTTCCAATTGGGCGGTGAGCCATTGGCCTGGAGGGTGGGCCATGGCCTGGTGACGCAGCGCTTGCGCGCGACGCTCCCGTTCATTCTCCGGCATTTCCAGCGCAATTTCAATGGCTTTTGCTGTGGCGGTGATGTCGTAGGGGTTCACGCCGAGACACATCTCCGCAAGTTCTTCGTACGCGCCTGCTTCAGTGGAGAGAACGACAGGGGCATTTTTTTCGTTGAGGAGTGGTCCTTCCTTTGCGACCAGGTTCATGCCATCGGAGATGGGGTTGACAATGAAGACATCGGCGAGGAGAAAAGCCGCAAGCGAGCGGGGAAAATTGTCGTCTTCGAGGAAGATGATGATTTCTTCCCCAAGTTCGTCATTGGCTTTTTCTGCAGTTTGTCGGCAATGGTGAAGATATTCGCGGTATTCCTTGAGAGTGAGACGGGATGGGTTGACGAGGATGAGATGTGCAGTGGAGGAGAGGAGATCCGGGCGTCTCCGCATAAGTTCTGTGTACGAATCTATGCCCCTGATGATATTTTTTGAGAGCTCTGCCCTGTCGACCCGGACTACTGCCCGTCTGCCTTTCAGATGTTTTTCCAGGATGGCGCGTTCGGCACGCACTTTGGGGCTGTCTGCTGCGACCTGAAGGCTTTTAGGGTCGGGGCTGAGCGGGTGAACTTCAATTTTTGGGGCAATGCCAGGGGTAAGGTCGGGGGCTTCTTGCTGGAGTATGGCGCGAAAACGGGCGGCCCAGCGTTGCGTGTGAAAACTACAGAGGTCGGCGGCGCCCATTCCTTCGGCCAATTCCTGGCGCCAGTCTGATGGAAGCACAGAGAAAGCAGACGTGTGTGCGAAGGGGGTATGAGAAAAATGTCCGACGGGGATCTCTGGGGCAAGCTGCTTGAGAAGTTTTGGCACGAGCGCGAGATGATAGTCCTGTACGAGTACGACTGGAAGACGTGCGGAAGACGAGGTGCTCTGAAGATGACGGGCTTCTTTTATGGCCGCTGCCGCAAATAGCTTGTTCACCTTGCGGTAGGAAGACCAGGCCGCGTGTGTTTTCGCGTCGAAGACCGGCCCATAGGGGCGGTTCCATAGGTCATGATGCGCGAACCAGAGTATGCGGTTCGAGATCTCATGCAAGGCCTGTTCTTGCTCTGCCGCATCGAGCGTGAGCAAGCGAACCTGATACGGCCCGTTATCTTGTTGTCCTTCTTTTGCTGCACGGCGGTCTGACTCTGACTGTGCCGCGGCAATCCAGGTGCCGCCTGTGGCGGTGAGACCGGGGCCCAAAGCTGAGACCAGCCCTCCTGCTCCACGTCGAGATACCAGAGCGTCGTTGACGCAGGACCAGGAAAGTGGACCCCGGTTTGAAAGGACGATGAGTGGATACTGCAAGAATTTCCTTTTCCGTTCGCCGGAACGGGTAGGTTCTAATCTTGCAGGGAGACGAAGAGCTGTAACCAGTTTTCCAAAAGGGCTGTCATGGTGAAGTTCTCGCGCACGTGATTATGTGCTAGTTCTCCCATTTTTTTGCACTGGTCGAGATTTTTTAAGAGATCTATACAGTGCTTCGCGCAAGCATCGACATCGTCAACAAGATATCCCGTTTTCTCATGTTCGATCTGGAGCCGGATCCCGCCAACGTTTCCTCCGATGACCGGTGTTTGCTTCCACATTGCTTCTGAAACAGTAAGGCCAAAACCCTCACGTGTTGATTTTTGGATGACGACTGCCGCCGCTCGCTGGAAGGCATTTACTTCAATTGCCCCGACTCCATGTGCGTTCGTCAGAATGAAGATGTCGGGGTCATCCTGGGCATGGGTCTCTGTGCGGGCAAGGTAATGCATGCCCTCAGGGTCATCGCTGGCCATCGATCCGGCAAGCACAAGCTGTATCTCCGGGATTTCTTTTTTCACGATGCGATAGGCATCAATAACACCGAGAGGGTCTTTCCAAGGGTCAAATCTTGAGATTTGCACAAGAAAAGGACGGTTCGGGTCTATGCCGTAGCTATCCACAATCGCGTGATTGACCTCGTCGCCCAGTGAGAGATTCTTCAAGGAGATTGGGTCAATACAGGGAGGGATAAGGGAGATTGGGGGAAGAGGACGACCGGTTGGAATGAAGTCCTGCATCGTGAAAACTGCAGCGTCATAGTTCTCAATGAATGGAAAAACATAGTCCGCGACAGGAGCAAAGGGGCGGGAAGTGTCGATATGGCAGCGCCAGATCCACTTACCGGGAGGTCGGTGACCATGCTTTTTGATGTATTGATCGAGAAAACCCGCTGGTTGCGGGTCATGCACGACAACGAAGTCGTATTCTTCTGCCTCGAGACGCTCGATGTTGGCAATCTGTTGGTCGTAGTAGATCTCTTCCATTTGAGGCGTCCAGGCCGTCTCCATGCCCTGGAGAGAGTTGTGGATTGCCTTTGTGACATTGTAGAAGTCGTCTGTGCCGTACATCACTTCCCATTGGGCATCAACCCCGATTCCTCGCATCATTGGAATGAGGGTTGTGAGAATTTCCGCGACACCTCCTCCGTATGCTGTCGCATTGATTTGGAGAACACGTTTATTGTGAAGAGACTTCGCGAGGGTTTCGATGCGCTCGCGCGCTGCCGGGGTCATCACTTGCATATAGCGGTCGAGGGACCGAGGCTTGAGGGGAACGGGTTCGAGCATATGGGTCCAGGGGGGGTCAGGGGTTGGTCGCTGGTGTTCATATCCTATGGCGACCTTCCCGGGTCAGGTGATGTACGCATGCAGGTCCGAAGTTTGACCTAGAGGAATCCCAACATGGAGAATGTTGGTGCCTGACAAGGCTAGCGTCGCGGAGACCTGTTGTCTTTTCTCCTTCTCGGCAAGCTCGTGCTCTTCGTGAACTGCTGTTCACCCGTTTTGGCATTTGTTGCCCTGTCGGGATGGGAAGATGAGGATTCTTGTTGCTCCGTGTGCTTTTAAAGGTGTCGCTTCGGCGGTAGAAGTTGCCGCGGGATGGGCTGCTGTTTTAAGGGATCAAGGGTTCTCTGTCGATATCTGTCCTATTGCTGATGGAGGGGACGGTACCCTGGATGTGCTCGAAATGGCAGTGGGGGGGCGTCGGTTTTTTTGCGAGGTCACAGGTCCGCTTGGAGAACCAGTCAAAGCCTATTGGTATCTGTTGCGCGATGGCACTGGATTTGTTGAGTCTGCTGTCGCCTATGGGATGCGTGTGCTACCGGAAGGAAAAACGGGGGGGCTCGCTGCCACATCGCACGGCGTAGGGGAACTTGTGTGTGAGGCCCTGCAAAAGACTTCGCGTGTGATAGTGGGCGTAGGCGGGACCGCGGGAACAGACGGAGGCCGGGGGGCGTTGGAGGCACTCGGAATTTTTCCACCGGTTTCATCTGGGCAGCAGAGCATTTCTTCTCTTGCCATGCAGACTTTTCCGAATTTGCCGTTTGGAATTGCTGGGGATCGTTCTCCCCACAAGTGGGATCGTGCGGTGCCTGTTCTGCGTGCTGTGGCAGAAGCAGGCCTTGAGATTACGATTGCGTGTGATGTGTGGAATCCGCTGCTCGGACCGATGGGGGCAGCAAGCGTGTATGGTCCCCAGAAGGGTTTATCCGCTTATGGAGTGAAACGGGGGGAAAAGCGACTGTTTGAGTGGGCGAGCGCCTGGCCCGGAGGGCTGAAAGCGGCTTCTTTGCCAGGAGCCGGCGCAGGCGGAGGTCTCGCTTTTGGCCTGTATATGGGGCTCGGCGGTCGTCTTGTGCCGGGTGCTGCACTTGTTGCAGAAGTGATCCAGTTGAGAGAACGCCTCTCGCGTGCCGATCTTGTGATTACTGGGGAGGGAAGCTATGACGAGCAGTCAGAGTACGGCAAGGCCACCGGTTTTTTGGTGGGGCAGGCGCGTCGCATGAGAAAGACTGTGGTGATTGTGGCGGGCACCTTCGCCAGAGAAGAAACTCCCAGAGAAATATCAACACTTTTTCGAGGGAAGGCTTTTTCTGCGGGTTGGGATCAGGGGGATTTCGATGCTCGTGCGACACCGGAGGATGCGGCACCAGAGGGGGATGCCAACCTCGTACGGATTGCCCTTACCGAGGTTGCGGGGCCCAAGACAATCGAACAATCGATGGCGCAAGGTCTTGATCTGATTGTTGACAGTGTGCAAGACCTGTCAGGAAAAATTTACTCAGCAGGGTCAGGGTAAGGATGCCGCGTGGATGAAAAAGGCGGGAAAGACGGAGGTGGTTTTCCCCTGCCCCAAGTAAAAAACAGCGAACCCGATACCAGCGATCAAGTTCCCTGGCCTCTCGGACTGGGGAAACTGGGATGGGTTATCCTGATTGGTTTTGTCGCATGGGCTCTTGTTGGAGTGGTTTGGCTTGGGGAAGAAACAGGTCGGGCGCTGCGCCATGTGGACATTATTTTCACCCCACTCATTTTGGCACTGTTGATTGTTTTTCTTTTACATCCCCTGGTGACCTGGGCAGATAACAGAGGTATCGGTCGCTTGGCGGGATCTTTGGCGACCTATGCGCTTTTCATTTGTGGGCTTATGCTTATTGGGGTTTTTCTCGCGCCTGTGATCGGAAGAGAAGTGCGGAACTTCCGTGATGAGCTTCCCGACTTGCGGAAAGACATTGAGAGCTGGCTTGAAGATGTCTCTACGGAATACGACTTTTTAGAGTTTTTAGCTCCGGAAAGATTACGTGACACCCCCATGCGTTCTCTTTTGACAGAGGAAGAAGAGAACGGTGATGGAGAAGAAGATGCTGAAAACGCAGAGACCGATCTGGATTTTGGGCTTTTCGTAGAGTACGGCGGGAGTGTGCTGCGTTTGCTTGTGCAGATCGTGCTGGCCCCGATCATTGCGCTTTACCTTTTGATTGATCTTCCGCATCTGTTACGGGCCGGCAGAGCGCTGATTCCTCCTGCAGCCCGATCTGAGACAGAATTTGTGCTGCAGGGAGTGGCCCAAATCCTTATGAGCTTTTTTCGAGGACAGCTGGTAGTGGCGGCTATCGTGGCGACGATGTCTGTTGGGGCTTTTTTGCTGGTGGGTGTGCCTTTTGCCGTCCCAATCGGGCTTGCGGGTGGATTGTTTAACATTATTCCCTATGTGGGTCCCTGGATTGGTGGTGGGCTTGCCGTGCTTGTTTCCCTTGTCGTGGATGACGGTTTGAGTTCTGCTTTCTGGGCAGTATTGGCTGCTGTGTCCGTGCAGCAAATAGACAATCATTTTGTGTCACCCGTTGTGATGCGTCGTGCGGTGAAAGTGCATCCGGCTGCGGTCGTCCTGGGGCTGCTTGCCGGGGGAGAGCTTGCTGGTTTCTGGGGTCTGCTTTTGGCGGTGCCGGCGATTGCTTCTTTCAAACTCATGGCCGGCTATTTCTGGCGTACGCGCATCCTCAATATTCCCAAGGATGTGGCGATGGCATTCCAGGCAAGAGGGCTCGGTGCCGGGATCGAGATAACCCTGCCAATGGTTTCACTGGATGTGGATGCGTCTGGGGGTGCCGTGTCTGGGGGTGCCGTGTCTGGGGGTGCCGTGTCTGGGGATGCCGCGCAAGAGACCACCCCATCGGGTGGAAGGCCTGCGAGGCATCGAGATGGGCGTGCCGTCGGGGAGCAGGCAAGCGACGAAAAAGGTTCTGGGGGAGAAAGCCCGGGGCGAGAAGACGATCAGTAGGCGGAGAGGCCACCATCTGCGGGAATAGTGGCGCCGTTTATCATGCGGGACTCCTCGGACGCCAAAAAGAGGGCAATAGCCGCGATGTTTTTTGGCATGCCGACCCCAAATGGATAGCGTTGCATGCCCATGTTGTCAGCGCTCGGCATTTTTTCGCTGTCTGCGTCGGATCCAGGCTGATCTTGTGTGGGGTTGTTGAGGCCGAAACGTTTTTTTACTCGGTCTGTGAGGATGACACCTGGGCAGATGGCGTTGGCGCGGATATTGTGCTTGGAATACGCGCCGGCCAAGGCCCGTGTAAAGGAGAGAATCCCGCCTTTGGCAGTGGAATACACGTGCGCAGGAAAGTTTCCTTGGAGGGCTGCTGCGGAGGCCACGTTCACGATTGTTCCGCCCCCTGCTTCGATCAGGGCGGGTATGCCGTACCGGCAGCAGAGGAAGGGGCCTTTCAGGTCAAGATCGATTGTGTGATCCCATACGGAGAGGTCCACTTCTGTGACGGGAGCATCGGCAGCAACCGAGCCTCCTGCACAGTTGAACAGGACGTTGAGTTGCCCATAGTGCTGTTGGGCCTGTGTGATGGCGTTTTGCACACTCGTGTGATCTGTGACGTCGGTCTGCACAAACAGGGCATCGCCGCCTTGATCCTGCACTTTTTTTTCGGTGTTGCGTCCGAGTTCAGGATTGATTTCTGCGATCACTACCTTGGCGCCTTCTTGCGCGAAACGGGCGGCGGCAGCCTGAGCGATGCCCGATCCAGCGCCTGTAATAAAGCTGACTTTGCCGGTAAGATATCCCATATGTTCCCCCTTGGTGCGTTCTTCTCTGTGATTCTATAAGAGAGGGAAAGGAAGAGGGGTGAAGAAGAATGCCGGTTTGGTCGCGGTGGCTGTCGGCTTTTTCTGTGTCTTTTGCGGTGTTGTGGGGGTTCTTTTTCTATTGTTACAGATGTTTCGTGCGCGTGATGTTCTTTGTCGAGGATCGGGTTTCGGGAGTTTTGCTTGCCGGTTTTGTGGGGCGCTCCTCTGGTTTTTGTGCGACATGTAGGAAATGTGGAAGAGCTGCGAAGAGTTTGTTGGGTGCAGGGAAAACAGGGTGATTTGCCCGTTTTTTCTGAGAGTAGGGACTTCTCCGGGTTCCCCGTCCGCTTGCTTCCGACGCGTTATCCTACGGTTCTAATCGTTGTTGATGGCATGTGAAATTGATGGCATGTGAGTAGGGTGTGAGACAGGGTGAGGAAAAGACGTGTACGTGTTTTCTGGCTGATTAAAGGACTGGGTCCGGGTGGGGCAGAGCGTCTTTTAGTCTCGTTTGCGCGTGTCCGGGACCGGGATCGCTATGAATATGAGGTGGGTTATCTTGTTCCTGAAAAAGATGCTTTAGTTCCTGAGTTGGAAGCGCTTGATGTGCCGGTGACTTGTCTTGAAGGTGGGGCGTGGCACGACTTGGGTTGGGTGAGGCGTTTGCACTCATATCTCGATAAGGGAAATTTCCAGCTTGTACATGCCCATTCTCCTCTGCCCGCGGGCATGGCCCGTCTTGTTGGTCGTGCCCTCCCCAGTGCGCGGCGTCCCCGTGTGCTTGCGACTGAGCACAATTTATGGGATCGCTACGCGCGCCCGACGCGTTGGGTGAACAAGCTGACGGCACCTTTGGGTGTGGGGTCTCTTTCAGTATCCCAGGGTGTGCATGACCATTTGCCTTCCCGTTTGCGCCGACATGATCAAGTGCTTTGTCATGGGGTGGATTTGGATGGGATCGTTGCGCAGCGAGGCGAGCGAGAAGCAGTACGGGCGGAGCTTGGCATTGCTTCAGGGGAAGTTGTTTTTGCGCATGTTGCCAATTTCCGTGTGCAAAAGGCGCATGGCGACATGTTGGCGGCAGCGCGCATCCTGCTTGGCAAATGCGAGAATGCCCGTTTTCTCTTGATTGGGCAGGGGCCATGCGAAGAAGAAATTCGTGCAACACACGCCAAGCTCGAACTAGGGGAACGCTGTCGCATCTTGGGTTATCGTCCTGATGTCGTGAGAGTGATGGCCGGGTGTGACGTTATGGTGCTTTCCTCAGTGTTTGAGGGTATGCCAGTCGCAGTGATGGAGGCTTTGGCGCTCAGCATGCCGATTGTGGCAACAAACGTTGGGGGGTTACCAGAAATGGTCTCCGATGGAACCGAGGGTTTTTTGGTTGCCCCTTCTCGCCCTGAGGAGCTGGCGAAAGCGATGCTGGAACTTGCCGTGGAACCCGGCGCGAGTGTGCTGCGTGCACAGATGGGAGAGGCAGCAATGAAAAAATCTGCTGTCTTTGATATTCGGACGACCGCTCGCATCCTCGAGGACCTCTACACGGATTTCGTGTCATGATTGAGCGCGTGCCATTGGAAAAAAAGCAAGAAAACAGCGCCGAAAGTGACATGGAAATTCGACCGGTAAAGGCATCTGATGCCGATGCTGTGGCTGCGCTGCTCATTTCGGTCATGGGCTGGATTCCCGATGATCGTATTCGTGCTTTTCTCGAATGGAAACATAAGGAGAACCCCTTTGGGACGTCTCCCGAGTGGGTAGCGCTCGCAAACGGTGAGGTAGTGGGATACCGAGCTTTTCTCCGTTGGGAGTTTCTGCTTCCGAATGGAGAAACCCGGCGCGCTGTGCGTGCAGTTGACACCGTGACAGACCCCGCGTGGCAGGGCAAGGGGATTTTTCGCCGTCTCACGATGACGGGAGTGACCGCGCTCACAGAGAAAGGCGTGCACTGGGTGTTCAATACGCCAAATGAGCAGAGCCGCCCTGGCTATCTCAAGATGGGCTGGCGCGATGTCGGGCGTCTTGGGGTGGGAGTCCGGTTTCTCTCTCCGCTTGGGGTCGCGCGTGCGTTGCGGGCGCGTGTTCCCGCAGAAAAATGGTCGATACCATGTGAGGTAGGCCTCGTCGCGCAAGAGGCCTTTGCCGATACTGCAGGCGTGGAAGGTTTACTGGAAAAGCTCCCTCCCCCGCGCGGTGTACGAACACGTATCACCCCTTGCTTTCTCAGCTGGAGGTACGGTTTCGATCCGTTGCATTACCGTGTGTTGTATGCGGGAACGTCTCTGGAAGACGGCCTTGTTGTCTTTCGTGTGCGTCGTCGTGGCGCCGCGCGCGAGGCAGTTGTTCTTTCTGTATTGGTCCCGGGAGACGATAAGAAAACGAGACGTACTCTATTGCGGAGAGTGGCGCGCGAAGTTGAGGCGGATCATCTTTTGTGTCTTGGTAGTAGGGGATTGTCAGAGGGGTTTGTGCTTGTCCCAGGGCTTGGACCGTTTTTTACCTGGAGAGCACTGGCAAATGACACCATGCCGAGTTTGCCTGATTGGGATCTCGGTATGGGTGATGTCGAGCTTTTTTGAGCTGTGACGTGCTAGTGCGAGAACTGACCCGCTTCGCGTCCTGGCCCCGGAGGTCCGGCGAATGCCTGGGCAATCTGCAACCATTCTTGGGCGAGGGGCCCCTCCGCTTTGATCTCGGTGTCGTTCGGATGGCGGCGTTGGGTAGTCACGAGACAGAAGTCCAGGGCGGGTCCGTACACCCTGTTTTTTGGTGTCGTTTCCGGCGTGTTCTCCGGGGCGGTTGCTGCGCTGTGTTTGCCCGCGGTCCAGCTCCAGTGGTCGCCTGTGGGGCCGGTCAGTTCGACGAGGATAAGTGCCGGTGGCGGGGTCATTCCGCGTACCGCATAACTCCAGTCGCGGGTTGTCACTCCTATATGGGCGATATGGCGGAGTCGGTTTGTAGGGGGAAGCGAAATTTCCAGGGTATCGAGGATATCGATGCCGTGTGCCCATAGTTCCATAAGGCGCGCGGTCGCGAAGGAGCGGGCACTCATTGGGGGACCGTACCAGGGTAGACGCGTTTTTGGAGGAAGCCGGCTGAAAACCTCCCGCATTTTCGCGTTTTCTTCGCGCCATGCGGTCAGCAGCTCGGGAACGGACATGCCACGCGCCAGTGCCTGGCCTCCATTGGCAGTCTTTTCAATATCTTCTTTGCCGGCCCCTTTTGCGATGGCCTCTGCGAGGGCTTTCTTTTCTGCGAGGAAGGCCTCAGGATCTGTCGCAGTTCCATATGCCTTGCGGTCCACGAAGAGCAGATGACCGACCTGGTCGCGTACCGTCCAGTCGGGGGCCGGAGTCGGAATATCCCAGCTTTCTTCATCAAGCTGGGAGAGGACCCCATCCAAGTCGGCTTGTTCGGCAGCGATGTCCGCGCAGAGTTCTTGCATGAGGGTCGTCTTCCTTGTGCGTTCCCGCTGTATGACTCGTGTGCTGAGTCCTTTGTAGCAGCCTGTTCCGAGAATTCTGTGGTCGCTTCCGAGTTTTTCTTTCGTGTGCGTCGTCGTGGCGCCGCGCGCGGGGCAGTTGTTCTTTCTGTATTGGTCCCGGGAGACGATAAGAAAAGGAGACGTACTCTATTGTGGAGAGTGGCGCGCGAAGTTGAGGCGGATCATCTTTTGTGTCTTGGTAGTAGGGGATTGTCAGAGGGGTTTGTGCTTGTCCCAGGGCTTGGGCCGTTTTTTTACCTGGAGAGCACTGGCAAATGACACCATGCCGAGTTTGCCTGATTGGGATCTCGGTATGGGTGATGTCGAGCTTTTCTGAGCTGTGACGTGCTCGTGGCAGGACAAGGGGCGGGTACTCATCCGGGATGTGTGCTTTTCGGGAACTATTTTCGGGAACTATTGGAGAGAGGTACCTGCTGGGCTGTCTCCGCCTTGTTGTGCGCGTTTTCGTGCGATGTGGGTTGCTGCTCCTCCGGCGACTGCGAGGGCGGCTCCTGCTGCTGCAATGGGGAGGAGTGTATCGTTTGCGCCTGTGCGGGGTAGGCCTGGGATGGCTTCGCGTGAAGTGGAGGTTTTGGATTTTGGGGGAGGGCTGGCTGCATAGGCGGGGGTTGGGTTGATGGCCATGATGGCGGGAGTGGCCCATACGACGGTGCCTGCGACAGTGCCGGAGCGGCGGAGGAACTGGCGGCGATCTATCCTTGTTTGTTTTTCCCGGGTGTTTTCTGTGTGGGTGACTGGGGGGTGTGTGCTTTCGCCCTCTGGATCCTGGGCTGTGGAGAGGCCTTCTTTTCCCATGTTGTTCTCACGTTTCTTCTGTGCGTTCTGTGTTGACGTTTTATCGTCAGGTGCACTTGAGTATTGCCATGAAGTGGCCAAGTTATTTGTCTGTGGTGGAAGGGGTGGGGAAACTCCAGTGTGCGTGGGCTGATTATTGGGGAGCCGGCAGGCTCGAAAAACGGAATATGGGAACATTTTTCTTTTTTCGGGGGGGTCCTGTTACGGAAGAAGGCAAGACACCAGAGTGGTGTCTTGCCTTCTTTTTTGTTTGGGAGGAATTCCTTGAGGGTGCGGTCGGATTCCTGTCATTTTCTGGAATTTCTTGATTTTGAGGGAACGGATGATCTGTACGTGTCATCTAGCTTTTGGGCCAATTGAGCTAGGGGATACACGAGCCTGATCCGTTTCACCCAGGAGGAGTCGTGAACGATCGAAATACCGAAAACGCATACGATACTGCGACTGCTGCATACGCGGATTGCTTTGAAAACGATCTCGCCGTCAAGGAATTTGACCGCGCACAACTACAGGCATTTTTGCCTGCCGGTGACGAAGAGCGGGCGGGACTGATGGCCGTCCTGGGACGAGCTACAAGCCCAGGTTGAAAAAAGCGGCGAGCATATGCCAGGAAATGCCGGGATCAGTATGAAGTTATGAAATCGGCATGTTGTGGCAAACGCGCGAAGCCGGTGAGAGGACAAGGGAGGTGAGTGTGGAGGTACGCGCGATTGTCCAGCTGGGGGAAAGGAGGGTTTTACAGAAGTTCTCCTTGGAACTCTTCAAAGCGCAAGCGGCCTTTTGTGTCGAGCAGTATGCGGGAATGGTTGCGGATGTCGTCGTAAGGAAGGTTGGGGTGGTCGACAAGGAGAATGACGAGGTCTGCTGTTTCAAGTTCTGTTTTTGTGCAGCTGACGAGGGGGACAGAAAACGGAATGTTGGTGTCTATCGGTAGGTGGGGGTCATGGGCGCGTACTTCTGCGCCGAGTTCGGTGAGCTTTTCGGCGACTGCAATAGAGGGGGACTCTCGCCAATCTGAGGTGCTGGCTTTGTAGGTCATGCCGAGAAGAAGAATGCGACTGCCGTTTATTGCTTTTCGTTCCCGGTTCAAGAGGGCTGCGATACGGGTCACGACATAGTCTGGCATGTGGTTGTTGATGTCGTTTGCGAGCTCGACAAAACGGAAAGTGTGTCCGAGCGACTTGTGCACGCGCCAGGCGAGATAGGAAGGGTCGACAGGCAGACAGTGTCCACCTACTCCGGGGCCGGGGGTGAAGCGCATGAAACCGAAGGGTTTTGTGGATGCTGCGTCGATGGCATTCCAGATATTGATATCCAAGTCGTTTGCGAACATGGTGAGCTCATTAATGAGCGCGATGTTGACATGACGAAAGGTGTTTTCGAGGAGTTTTACGAGCTCTGCTTCAGCAGTAGAACCTGTATATATGATTTTGTTGACAATCGTGGAATAAAAGGCATCAATACACCGCAAAGACTCTGGGTTGATGCCGGAGACTACTTTCGGGGTGTTTTCCAGCGTCCAGATGCTATTTCCGGGGTCGATACGTTCCGGGGAATATCCCAAGAAGAAATCTTTTCCCGCTTGTAATCCTGACTGTTCCAGGATGGGACAGAAAAACTCGTCTGTGGTTCCTGGATAGGTAGTGGATTCCAAAACGGTGAGTGCGCCAGGTCGTAGGTAAGTGGCGAGGGTTTGTCCAGCTTTTTCAATGAAACTCAAGTCGGGAGTTCCCTCTTTGAGAGGGGTGGGCACTGTCACAACGGCGATATCGAAATCGGCGATATCTTGGGCTTGGTCAGTTGGTGTGTACCCGGAGAGGAGCGCGGCTTCGATTTGCGCGCTTGGAACGTCTTCCACATAAGAGACGCCGGCTCGGAGCATACTGACCCGTCGTAAGGAGGTATCGTAGCCAGTCACGCGCATGCCGGTGTCGGCTGCTTTCATTGCAAGAGGAAGGCCAACGTAGCCTTGTCCAACAATGACGACATGTGCAGTGCGAGATTGAATCCGTTCCGTGAGCTGTCTGGCAAGTATGTTCATGAAGGCTGCTATTTCCTTGAAAAGAGGTTTCCGTGTTCTTGATGCCAATTAACGGTTTGTGTGAGGCCATCGCGGAAGGAAATTTTTGGCGTGTAGTGGAGGCGGGATTGGGACTTCCCAATATCCGCGTGGCTGTGCATGATGTCTCCTGGCCGCTGGTCTGTGGAGTGGGGTGTGGGAGTTATATCGAGAATATCGCCAAGAGTGTTGAGGAGTTCTCGCAAAGTGTGGACTTCGCCGCATGCAATATTGAAGATTTCTCCGGCGCAATCAGAAGTGGGAGTAGTGGCGGCGAGGAAATTTGCTTGGACAGTGTCTTCGATATAAGTGAAGTCGCGAGATTGCCGTCCATCTCCATATATTATCGGAGATTCTTGAGAGAGAAGACAGCGGATAAAGAGTGGGATGACAGCGGCATATTGACTATCAGGGCGCTGTCGTGGACCGTAGACATTAAAGTAGCGGAGCACGACGGTTTCAAGCCCGTAAATCTCCCAGAAAACGCGACAATAATGTTCTGCGGCGAGTTTTGATACAGCGTAAGGGGAACGAGGATAGAGAGGAGCTGACTCTGGGGTCGGGAGTTCTTCTGCCCCGCCGTAGACAGATGAAGAGGAGGCTAAAATGAAACGTTGTGCCCCTTCGTCTCGCGCGGCGATGAGCATATTGAGAGTTCCTGTTACATTCGTTTCGTTTGATATTAGTGGGTTGTCTATTGACTGCAGGACAGCCCGACATGCTGCAAGATGAAATATGATGTCGCAACCGGTCACAGCTTTTCGTGCGTCGGAAAGAGCAGTGACATCTCCTTCGATAAAAGTTGCTGATGGGTGGAGATTCTCTCTCTTTCCAGTAACGAGATTGTCGAGGACAACCACTTCAGCGTCTTTGCGAATCAGGAAGTCCACTAGGTTGGAGCCGATGAAGCCTGCTCCTCCGGTCACGAGTGCTCGCACATTGATTCCTTTTTTGCGAGAAGGTTTGTCTCTCTTGGCCGGGTAGAAGGCCGGGGAGAATATGCTGAAGGCCAAACCGTTTCATTCGGAAGCTCAGAATACTTGTTCTGTGGGGCGAGTGTGTCGAGAAGATTCGTTGCGAAGCCTGTATTCAGTTTTATCGAGAGATATTGTTTTGGAGAGAACAGGAAAAGAAAAGCATCGGCAGGTTGAGGGAAAACTTTTTTCAAGAAGGATCGATGGTGAGGAAATCGGGAAATTTTTTGGAATTTGGAAAATAGATTGATTCGCGTTGTTCTCGATGTTTTTTCTGCTGAAGGGGGAATAGAACTGGCGCGTCTGGTCGATCGATAGCCTAGGCCATGATAGGATCGTTCGTGTCGAAGAGCGCTTTCTGGCGAGGGTACCGAGTGGGTCCAAAGGACGCGCGTTTTTGTTTCCACCAAAAATGGTACGGAAGTTTTTGTCAGATCTTTGTGGTTTTTTCGAGGGAAAATGAAGAAGAAATGAAGCGTTTTTTACGCTTCATTTCTTCCTATTTCCTTCTGCAAAGGGATTTTTTCAAGAGGAGGCGAATCTTCTTGTGAATTCGCGTTTTCCCGAATCTTCGATTCGGGAACGTGCTTTTTCTTGTGAGCCAGTTTGTTCTGGGTTTCCGTTCTTCTCTCCCCAGGAATAGATACTTAAAAGTATTTCCTGGTCAAAGGTGGCGGTTCTCTGCGATGTCGTGTGGTGTGCAACATTGGCGACGAACCGGTTCACGGCCTTTAAAGGTGACAAAGTGGGTGTACTCCTTGCGGGGAATGTATTATGCATTGCCAGTGGAGATAGGGTCGGGGATAGATTTGAATACGGTACCTCAATGTATCTACCAGCGCGTAAAACGCTACGAGAGCGTCGTTTTTCTTTTTCTCGACATGTCGATTCTTCTCGTTGCATACGTTCTTGCTTTTGTTTTGATGAAGCAGGCTGGTGTCGGGTTGGAACATTCTGCTGGTCCAGCGCTTTCGGTGTTTTTTCCAGCGCTTTTACAACTTTGTCTGAATAAACTTTTCGGTTTGTATGGACATGTGTGGAGATATGCTTCGATAGAAGAAGCGCTACGGATCATCAGTGCGGTGTTTGTGGGGTTTCTCGTGAATCTCACCTATTGGTTTGTGTTGTGTGGCCTGCTGGACCAGCGCTTTTCTTGGCCGCTTCCCGTTTTTGCCTCCGGTTTTGTACTTATGGGAGTGGGTGGAGTTCGTTTTCGGGAACGCCTTTTTGCGCTGGAGCGCGGGAAGCGCAAGAGCTTCCCAAGCGCTCGTGGCGTGATTGTTGGTGCTGATGATATTGGGGTCGAAATTGCGTTGGAGTTTATGCGTAATGCCGATGCCGGTATGGAAGTGGTCGGTTTTGTGGATGAGGACCCTTGGAAAGTCGGTCGATCAATTCGGGGTATTCGAGTTCTCGGTATATCCTCGGAACTTCCTGCAGTAGTCGAGCAATACGAGATTGACTACATTGTGCTGTCTGCTGGGGCGAGTGAAAAGACAGACTTCATGGAGATGCTTGATCTTGCGCGTAGTACACAAGCCCGCGTTCAGGTTGTGCCATCTCCTGCAGAAGTCGCGAGCAGGACTCTTCTCGGTGGGATTGGGGATGTGGATATCCCAAGATTGCTCGATCGAGAACAAGTACAGATTGATTTTACGGAGATTGAGCAGTATGTGGAGGACAGCGTTGTTCTCGTGACGGGAGCGGGCGGTTCTATCGGGAGCGAGATCGCCCGTCAAGTCGCGCGTTTTCGTCCGCGTTGTCTGCTCATTCTGGATTGTGACGAGACACATCTCCATGATTTGCTGGTTGGAGAGGGGCTTGATGCCCTGCCTCTTTTGGCAAATATTCGCGACCAACAGCGTGTGGAGCGTATTTTTTCGGAGTACCGTCCGGATGTGGTGTTTCATGCCGCTGCCCACAAGCACGTGCCCTTGTTGCAACAGCACCCAGAAGAAGCAGTTCTTACAAATGTGATCGGCACCCGGAATCTCGTCACTGCCGCTGCTGCACACGAGTGTAAACGTTTTTTGCTTATTTCTACCGATAAAGCGGCGCGTCCTGGATCTGTCATGGGTGCCACGAAACGTCTCGCGGAGATCCTGGTGCGAGAGACGGGCCGGCAGGAAGGCCTCGCTTTTGGCGTCGTGCGATTCGGCAATGTGCTGGGTAGCCGGGGAAGTGTTGTTCCGACTTTCGTGCGTCAGATCATGACCGGTGGTCCGGTCACTCTGACGCATCCTGATATGACTCGTTACTTCATGAGCATCCCGGAAGCTGTCTCGCTGGTATTGCGTGCGGGCGCCTTGCTTGGAGAAGGGGACACCTTTCATCTGGATATGGGAGAGCCTGTACGCATCCTGGATTTGGCGCATCAGCTGATCCGGCAAGCGGGTCTGCGCCCGGGAAGCGATATCAAGGTGGAAATTACCGGGCTGCGTCCTGGAGAACGCCTGTCCGAACAGCTCCATGATGAGAGTGAGCAAGCCTTCCCCACAGACTGCTCTGCCATTGTCATGCTCGACTCAACTGTAAAGATTGGCCGGGATGAACTGCGGCCTCGTGTGGAACAGCTGAACCGTTTTTGCAAGGATGGCGCGCGCTGGGCGGCGGTGTCGTTTTTGCAGCAGATCCTTGTTGATGCAGGAGTACCTGCCGGTTTGGACATCGAGTATCCCGCCGAGATGTTTCTTGTAGAACAGCGAGATCGAGAGGCGAGCAATGTACTGGCCTAAAATTTCCGTTTTCCCAGGACATACCGGCACAGGGACCTGGCAAAGCCCAGGTGAAAACGGATGACCGCTTTGCGGGTTTTGCATATTGTGCCTTGCGACATCACTCGTGGCGCGCAGGTTTACGCCAGAATGTTGCGTGAGGCGCTTGACGAGGCTCCATCGACGCACCGAACGATGAGTTTGTTTCGCACCCCTCCTGCTGCGCTCGCACCGGACTTTACGCTCGACGTTCCCCTGACCTGGCGTCGCCGCTGTGGAGTGGATCCGAGTGTTGTCCGCAAACTACGGCATTTCCTGAGAACCTGGTGTCCGCATGTGCTCGTGGCGCACGGGGGAGAATCCTTAAAGTACGTCGCTTTTGCGCGGCAGAAGCAGACTGTCGCGGTGTATTACAAAATCGGCATGAGTGCGCAAGATTTGCGAGGATTCGCGCGTCGTGCTTTGTATCGAGCCTGCATTCGACGGATGGATGCGCTTGTTACGGTTTCCGAAGAGACGAGAACAGAGCTTGAGCGTCTCTTCGGGGTTTCGCGCTCCGACGTGAAGGTGATTCCAAACGCACGCGATGCCGACACCTATTGCCCTCGCTCTGATACGAGAATCAGTGTCGTGCGCTCTGAGTCTGACGCAGATGCCAGGGAAACTGTGCAGATTGTGACTGTCGGGCAACTTGTGAAAGAAAAGCGTCCTGCTCTTTTTCTTGCAGTCGTGCGGGCGTTGCGAGACGAGGGGCTTCCCGTGACCGGCGTTATGGTTGGGGAAGGACCACTCTTGCGGGAACTCTCCCCTCTCGCAGAAAAGGCAGGCGTCTCTCTCCTCGGTCGCCGCGAAGATGTGCCGGCTCTACTCGCCGCCTCGGACATTTTTCTTTTCACAAGTGAGACCGAGGGACTGCCTGGTGTGCTGATTGAGGCAGGATTGAGCGGTCTTGCCTGTGTGACGACAGAGGTACCTGGCGCGCATGAGATTGTTGCCCATAAGGTGACTGGCTTTGTGGTCGAAAAAGACGACTTTTCTGGTTTGGTGAATAGTGCAGCACAGTTGGTGTGTGACGCTGGATTGCGGCGTCGTTTTGGTGCAGCAGCCCGCACGCGCTGTCGGGAGAAGTTCTCTTTTGACATGGTTGCTGCTGCATGGAATGCCCTTTTCGCAGATATTGTTGAGGATAAGGCCGATGATATGGTCGGTGTGTCTGCTGTTTTTGCGGCAGCTGCCGGACAAGAGTCTTTTTCTGAGGAAGGAGTTGAGGTAGAAACGAAGAGCGACCAAGCGGCAGCTGACGAGACGGCTGACGAGGCGGCTGGGGGAGAGGCAGAGAGAGCCGGAAAGAGAAGAGCCCAAGGCCGGGATGGGAAGGCAGGTCCTGTCGAAACTTCGTGTGATTTCTCCGTTTTTGATGAGGACGTACGGCTGCGCGTGCGTGAGACTTCTCGCCGGTGTACCGGAGGCGTGTTGTATGTGGCCAGTGCGCCTCCTCGGACGAATGTATTGCGTGTGGCAGGAAGTGCTGTGACACTGTTTGAGTATTTGGACGGAAGCAAGACCCTGGGTGAGGTGCTGCAGGAGGCTGCCCGGGTTTTTCACGTTGACAACGATATTGTGTGTCCTGTGTTACGTGATCTTGTTGCCCAGCTCGTGGCGTGCGATTTGGTTGTGCAAGGATGATGGGGACTGCAGCGTCTTGGGCTGTCAGTTTGGCACGAGTGGGTTTTGTGCCGGATGATGAGATCAGCGGTTTGTGCGGGCCTCCCTGGAGTTTTTTGGTTGACGAACTTGTGAGGACAGGCCTGTCGGGTCTTTTTCTTGAAGCAGTGGCTCGTGACCTGCTTGAGGTGCCTGACGCGGTGTATGAGCGGGTGCTGGGAGGGCATCAGAACTTGATGTCTGCTGCGGTTCGCTATGAGGCTGAACTCGCGGTTTTGCTGCCCCTGCTTGAAAGTGTTGGGGGACTTGTGTGGAAAGGCCCAATCCTGGCGCATGGCGCGTACCCTGACGCTTTATGGCGGGGTTTTACGGACTTGGATATTATTGTTCCCCGTGTTTGTCTTTCCCGGTTCACTGGCGCGTTGCAGGACGCTCGATATCTGGTGGCCTGGCCTGAGCCATGTCCTGGTTTTTTGCTCCATGTTGCAAAGGCAGTGACGATGCGGGGACCGTCCGGTCTTTTGCTTGACGTGCACGGGACTTTGGCTCCCGGTGTCTCGGGAGACACCGTTTTTGTGCAGGAGATCATCTCGAACGCAATAAAAGTGCGTGTGGGTGCTGTTGAAGTGTCTGCTCCTTGCTGGGAGCACCATCTTGTGGCATGTGCAATGCATGCTGTTTTGGGACATGGAATGGGTAGACCCCTCGCCTTTCGTGATATGGCGGAGATCTCGCGCCGGCATTCTCTGTGCTTCGATATTGTGGCCGACACTGTGCAGCGCTGGGAGGTAGGCCATGTTTTTGCCTCAGCAGTGATGAAATGTGTGCTAGATTTTGGAGCAGATTTCCCAGCAGAAATCTTCGACCGGTCCCAGTCCGAGTCTCTCTCTCGACGAGAGCGTGATGAAGAAGCCGCGTGGAAGAGTGACGCGTCGCGAAGTGCGAAGCTGCGTTTGGCAGAACTTCGCCACGGCAGCTTGCGGCGTCGAATGTGTCTGGCACAGGCACTTGTGTTGCCGAGGCCGTCGTTCTTGCGAGCCTTCTACGAGTTACCTGAGGAAAAGTGCGCAGTTCCCAGGCTCTATATGAGACGGTGGCAAGATTTACGGAAACAGGCGGGGCATAGGGAGGGGCTTTCCTAGTGGTTGCAGCGACAAAGCCGGCGCCTTTTTTTTCTGCGAAAAAACGCGAAAAATTGTCTCGGGGCCTGCTCGGGGCGGCGATTTTTCTCTGCGGTGCGCTGTTTTTGTTTATCCTTGCTGGGGCAGTGGCGACCCGAAACCCTAGTAAATATGCTGCCCTTCTTATTGTCTCTCTTTTTGTTGTTATTGGTGTTCTTCTTTTTCGTTTTATCTCTCTGCGTCATCCTGAGGAACCCTGGTTATTTCAATTTGGCGTCCTAGGGCTGTTGAGCAAGCTTCTTGCGTCGTTTGCCCGGTATCAGATTCTGATACAGGTTTATGGGGGAAACGGGGATGCCACTCGGTACGACAAGGCCGGTTCCGAGTATGCGTGGGCGGTTGTGTCTGGGGGAGACATTCCCGAACTGACTGAGCTGTCAAAGACTTTTTTTGTTGAGCGATTTACGGGCTGGGTGTATTTGGGCGTGGGGCCTGACATGCTTGCCGGGTTCTTTATTTACGCCATACTCGCTTTTATAGGCACATATTTGTGGTATCGCGGGACGGCAGAGGTGCTCACTGTCGGTTTTAATCGGCGACGTTATTTTCTTCTTCTCATGTTCATGCCGAGTCTGTTGTTCTGGCCTAGCTCCATTGGGAAAGAAGCCTTGATGTTGTTTGGGCTTGGTTTTTTTATCTGGGGTGCATCTCTGGCAATGCGGCGGCGCTATTTTCTTGCCTTGATTTTGTGCGCGGCGAGTGGCTGGTTTATTGGGATCATCCGTCCGCACGTGGTGGCTCTCTATGCCGCCGCTTTTGTTTTTGCTTTTGTGTTTGGGCGTCTCGGGCCGAGCAAGTCGACTGGGGGTGGACTTGCGCGCGGTTTCGTGACGGTGCTTGCGGTGCTCCTTTTGATCCTGGTGTCTTCTCGGGCACTTGATTTCCTGGGGGTTGAGGATCTTTCTACTGATGCGGTGCAGGCACGAGTGGTTGAGCAGAATCGCTTGACGTTTCAAGGCGGTTCTTCTTTTGGTTCCGGACCGGTTTCTCTCGTGCCAAGTGATCTTGTTGTCGGAGTATTCACAGTTTTTTTCCGGCCGATGATCTATGAGGCGCATTCCCTGCTCATGATGATCACGGCACTGGAAAGTACTTTTTTGCTTTTGTATCTTGGAGTGCGTTTTTCCTCTGTATGGCGTGGTCTCAAGAACTTGCGTCGCCGGCCTTTTCTCCTCTTCATGCTGGGTGCAGCATTGCTGTATGGGGTGGCTTTCTCGTCGTTTTTGAATTTCGGTCTTCTCGCCCGACAACGTTCGCTCGTGCTCCCTGCTCTTTTTGTTTTTGCGTGCATAGTGCCTGCGGAGCGTTCGGAAGAAGCAGAAAAAGAAAGGTCTTCGGGTTCGCGGGGGGGCGATCTCTCTCCTGTTTTTCCAGGACCTACTCCTTCTGGACCTGGACTCTCCCGTGGTTTTCACTCGCGTGAGAAACTGACATACAAGGATTCGGGATGACTGTGATTGGCCGTGAGGGTGGGGTTGGTGTGATGAGCAGTGCACGTGCGTGTGCTCGTGGTTTTTTGCGGCGTGGAGTGAAGGCGGTGGCGGCAGGGGTTGATCTTCTTCGACCGCCTGCACCGGGTGTTGTCGTGTTGATTTACCATCGTGTGGGCGGGAAGTCTTCGGCTGAGATTGACCTATCAGTGGATTTGTTTGCGGAGCAGATGGCATGGCTTGCGGACACAGGCAGGGTTGTGAGCCTGGACGAGGCTATGGGCTTTTTTGTGGGTTCTGCGTATCAGAATGGGTCTCGTGCAGATACATCTCGTGCGAGTCTGCAAGAAGGCAGCGTGGAGGCGGGAAGGTCGGACGAGCTCGCAGGAAAAACAAGAGGCCGGCTTACGAGGAAGCGACTGGGAGAAGCAGGGGTTTCTCCGAGGCAAATGCCTGTGGTAGTGACATTCGACGATGGCACTTTGGACTGGGTGGAGAATGTCCAACCTGTGCTGGAAAAGCATCGTGTGCCTGCGACCTTCTATGTGGCGACCGATTTTGTGGAGCGAGGTCAATGTTTTCCAGACGGGGGTGTTCCTGTATCTTGGGCAGGGTTGCGAGACCTTCTCTCGTCTGGTTTTGTGACGATTGGTTCGCACACGCACCGGCATCTGTTGCTCGATCGCTTGTCTGCGCGTGAAGTGGGTGATGAACTTGATCGGTCTATTGGCCTGATTGGTGAACGCCTTGGGGTACAGGCTTCGCACTTTGCGTATCCCAAAGCCGTCGCACCTTCTCCTGAAGCAGAAGAGATGGTGCGGCAACGCTTTTTAACTGCAGCTTTGGCCGGAACAAAAGCCAATCCTTTTTATGGCAGTGACTTGCATCGTCTGCAGCGATCTCCTGTGCAGACAAGCGATGGTATGGGGTATTTCAGACGAAAAACGAGTGGGGGAATGAGTGCCGAAGATTATCTTCGCCGGCTATTGAATCGCCGTCGTTACGCGGATGCCGCGTCATGAGTTCTGTGACTTCTTCGCGCGCGCGGCCACGTCTTGTGCATGTTGCGACGACGGATATGAGCTTGTCTCTTCTTCTTGGTCCGCAGCTTGTTGCCTTCCAAAAAGCCGGTTATGAAGTGATTGGCATGTCGGCGCCAGGATCTCATGTGGCAGACCTTGCGGCAGCCGGTATTGCGCATGTTGCTTTGGAGAACACGACCCGAGCGATGTCGCCACGTCGCGATATCGCGGCTTTTTTTGAATTGCGTCGGGCTTTTCGTGCGCTGTCCCCCGATATTGTGCATACACATAATCCGAAGCCTGGGGTTTATGGGCGCTTGGCGGCGAAAGCGGCGGGTGTGCCGGCGATCGTGAATACCGTGCATGGTCTGTACGCACTTCCCGAGGATGCTTTTGCGAAACGGGCAGTAGTGTACTCTTTGGAACGGCTTGCCGCTACTTGTTCGGATGCGGAGCTTGTGCAAAATCCTGAGGACATGTGCGTCTTGGAAGGCCTTGGTATTTCCGCAAAGAAACTTCATCTTCTTGGAAATGGCATAGATTTGAAACGGTTTCATCCTGGCACAGTGTCCGCAGAACGGGTAGTTTCCTTACGTGCCTCCTGGGGCGCCGATTCTGACACTGTGGTTTGTGGTCTGGTCGGTCGTCTCGTGGCGGAAAAAGGATACCGTGAGGTGTTTATGGCGGCACGGGAGTTGAGGAAGTCACAGACAAATCTGAAATTTGTCGTGATTGGGCCTACGGATCCCGACAAGTCTGATGCGATTTCCGCGAAGGAACAAGGAGCCGCACGGGTTGATGCCGGTGTAGTTTTTTTAGGTTTTCGTGATGATGTGCACGAACTCTATGAAGCAATGGATCTTTTTATCCTGGCCTCGTGGCGAGAGGGATTTCCTCGTTCGGCAATGGAAGCCGCTGCAATGGGACTTCCTTTGGTGGTGACCGATATTCGAGGGTGCCGTCAAGTCGTCGACGATGGCGAAACGGGACTGCTTGTCGGAGTGCGTGATCCGCGTGGTCTCGCGAGGAGTATTGCTGAGCTGGCGGGAAGCGCGCAGAAGCGCAAAACCATGGGAATGGCATCTCGTTGCAAGGCAAGTGCGGAATTTAATCAAGAGCGTCAAATTGAACGTACGCTTTCGGTCTATCATGAACTTGGGGTGCCGCCGCAAAAAACGGCAGGCGCTAGTGGCTAAGTTCTTGGAATGTGAATGGGTGGGTGGCGATGATTCTTCGTGATGCAACGCCGGCAGACGTTGCAAGGGTGGCAACGCTCCATGCGGAGCGTATAAGTGACGGTTTTTTATCGTCTCTCGGTGAACCTTTTTTGTGCCGGCTCTACAAGAGGATGCTGCATTCTCAAGATTGTCATTGTGTGGTGATGGCATCTACTGAACAGCCGCAGGTCGTTTTTGGTTTCGCGGCTGCCGCTGAATCTACAAGCCGGTTTTATCGCAGATTTCTCGTGCGTGATGGGGTTGTGGCGGGAGTGAGGGCGTTCCCTGTTCTTGTACGCTCTCTGCCTCGCATGTGGGAAACTCTGAAGTATCCTTTTTCGGATTCAGATGCACGCATGCAGCGAATACCTTCTGCTCGTGCCGGAATGCAGGGCGGGAAGGGCAGCGTAGGGATTTCTTCTTCTCTTCTCACTTCAACGGGAAATTTTTCGTCTCGTGATCTTTCTGAGGAAATTTCCCGTGCGCTTTCTTCTCCAGGAGAGAAAACGCGACAGCGCGCGCGACGTTCTGGTGGGACTTCGTATGTTTTGCCTGCAGCTGAGATTCTTTCTGTTGCCGTTGCTCCTGAGTGGCAGGGGCAGGGCATCGGGGCGAAGTTGATAGGAAATTTGCAGGAAAAGTTGGAAGGTCGGCGGGTTTCCGGGGCGAAAGTAGTCACCAGCGCGGACAACCTTGGCGCTCAACGCATGTACCAAAAGTGTGGGTTTGAGATAGTGCACCGTTTTGAATTGCATCGGGGGACAGAATCGGTGGTGTTGGCATGGACGTGAAGCTGGCCTTTCCTTTTGCTTTTGCCGTTGCACTCGTTTTCACGCCGGTGCTCCGTCATCTTGCGATCGCGCTCGATATTGTTGATCATCCTGGTGTCTTGAAGACACAGCGGCGTCCTGTGGCCTACTTGGGAGGCTTCGCAGTTTTCTTTGGGATTGCGCCTGTCCTGTGGACCGTCTCTCCCCCGCTCATTGTGCCGCTTGCCTTGGCCCTTGCGCTTGGCGTGGCTGATGACATCTGCGATATTCCGCCGAAAATCCGATTTGCTGTAGAAGTTTTGATTGGGATTGCCGCAGCAAGTGTGCTTCCTACCCGAGGTTTGTACGAAGACCTTGCTCTTGTTGTGCTTGTCGTCGCACTGCTCAATGCAGTGAATTTGCTTGACGGTATGGACGCGCTGGCAAGCACTGTCGTGACAGTCGGCGCTTTTGGTTTTGCTGTTCTCCTTGGAGGCAATGCTCATTTGCCCCTGGCTCTTGCCGGAGGGCTGTTGGGCTTCTTGGTGTATAATCGGCCTCCGGCCAGCATTTATTTAGGTGATGGTGGTGCTTATTTGGTGGGCACTTCGCTGGCCCTTTTGTTGGGACTGGCTGCGGCGCCTGGAGAGCATCCCGCTCCTTTTATTGGCGCAGTTCTTTTTGTGGCCGTGCCGGTAGGCGACACCACTATCGCGATTTTGCGGCGCGCGCGGACTCGGCAACCTCTCTTCCAAGGAGACCGGAGCCATCTGTACGATCAGCTGCGAAGTCGGGGATGGAGCTTGTCGCATGTTCTGGGAACATGCGCGGTTGCTCAAACAGTTTTCGTGTTTTTTGGGTTGTTTGCTGGGATGCTTCACCCGATAGCAGCTTTCGCCACTGTGATTGCTGTCGTTGTTTTTGTCGGTATTGGCACAGTTGGTTTTGGGTTTCTTTCTCCGGAAATGCCGGCTGATGCTGCAGTTCTCCTTCTACCAAGGGACTTGCGGGCCGATCTGGAAATTCCAGAGCTTGATTTCTCGGAGTTTGATGAGGTGACCGGAGGATCACTATGAGGAAACCCGCGATTCTCGGTGGCATGCCTTTGTTTCCTGAGGGCTTACCCTTTGCCCGTCCGCCTTTGCCATCTTTTGACAAGGTTGTTGAGCGTTTGCGACCGGTCTATGAGACGGGAATGATCACCAACAGTTTGCTTGTGCGCGAACTTGAAGAAAAAGTCTCCAGCTATTTTGGTGTGGCGCAAACAGTTGCTGTTTCGTGTTGTACGAGCGGTCTTCTCCTCTGCGTGCAGGCGCTCTGCGATGGTTTTGCTGCAGCAGTTCGTTCGCAGCCCCGGGTGGTTTTGCCAAGTTTTACGTTTTCTGCGACAGGCCATGCTGTTGTCTGGAATGGCGGTTTTCCTGTATTCGCAGAATGCAATCCTGAGACTTATCAGCTTGACCCAGAGGACGTTGCGACCCGACTTGACGGCGCCGGCCTTCTTATTGGTACGCATGTAGCTGGGGCTCCTTGTGATACGGAGGCACTTGAGGGTCTTGCGAAACAAGCAGGGATCCCTTTTCTTCTTGACGCTGCGCATGCTTTTGGTGCCTGCGCGCGTGGGCGCCGGGTTGCGAGTTTCGGGAATGCCGAGGTGTTCAGCATGAGCCCGACGAAGATTGTCATTAGTGGCGAAGGCGGCTTGATCACAACAGATGACGAGAACCTTGCAACGCATTTGCGGGCGGCTCGCGACTATGGGAACACTGGTGATTACAATCCGGCCTTTGCAGGGCTGAACGCGCGCATGTCGGAATTGCACGCGGCGGTCGCGCTCGCTTCTTTCGATGAGCTGAAAGAACATCTCGACAGGCGTGTCTTTCTTGCCGAGAGTTACCGGGATGGTCTGGCTGAGCTTGCCGGCGTGCGGTCGCAACGCCTTCTCGACGATACGACAAGTACGTATAAAGATTATTCTGTGACCATTAATGCGGAAGAGTTTGGTGTTTCTCGTTCGTTCGTTGCGACTGCCTTGCGCGCTGAAGGAATCGACACGCGTTGCTATTTTTCGCCGCCACTCCACCAACAAAAATGTTATTCCCCCTATAACCCGGGGAAGCTGGCAGTGACCGAAAAACTGTCAGCTGAAGTGCTGAGCTTGCCGATTTGGCGGGACATGAAAAATGAAGATGCTGAAAAAGTGATAAGCGCTCTTTGGTCAATTCATCAGGATAGGGAGGAGATCGAGGCGGCTTGTGCCGTCTGATAATCCTGATTGCACGGAGGAGAGTGCCCAATATTTTCCAGAGAGTGCTGCGGCGCACGAAGTGCGGCATGGACCAGAAGAACGACCCGAGGTAATTGAACTTTGCCTGCCTGGCGTGCGTGTGCGCGTCATTGTTGAGGACGTGCAGTTGCGGTATTTATGCGCCCGCTTTCTGTATTTCTTGCGTCCGCAACGAGGTTCATCTGCTGCTTCTTTTACTGCTGATCAGGTGAGTGACTGTGTGGAAGCAACTATCCATGTAGTGTGCCTGCCTTCTCAGGGGAAATCTGAGGATTTCTTCTGCTTTCTCGGGAAGCATGCCGGGAAAAATCCCAGCGGAGGGGACGGGCAGGGAAGCGCGCCTTTTCCTCGAAAAATAGCCTTGCCAATGGTCCTGTGGCAAGTGAACCGTTTGGCGGGACAGAGTCAGACGCATCTTGTGCTGCACGCGGCCTGTCTTGTGCGCAATGGTCGGGCTGTGCTCCTTGTGGGACAGTCGGGGGCGGGGAAGTCCACCTTGACCGCGGCGGCAATTGCCGCTGGTTTTCGGTATGCCAGTGATGAACACGCGCCGGTGTCTCTCCTGGACGGAAAAGTCGCGCCTTACTGCCGTCCTTTGGGTGTGCGCTTTGGAGGTCGTCAGGCTTTAGTCGCTTTTGCGCCCCATCTGGAGTTTCTCACAGAAGAAAATGCGGCAGGGGTCGGGGAATCGTGTGTCCAGCCACCTGGGGCAATGCCCGGTCACCTGCCTGGGATGGAGGGACGCGAAGATGCCTGGTGTGTGGGGGATACAGACGGAGACATGCTGGTGATGCCGGCTGTTTTCGGTGGGGAAGTCATGTCCCAGGCAGTTTTTCCGGCAGCGGTGGTCTTTTTAGTATCCCGTACCGGAGAACCGACACGGCTCTCATCTTTTTCTCGCGCCCAAGCAGTGTGCCTGCTCTCACAACACGCGTGGAATTTTTCTTCTTGTGGGGAAGCGGGATTTCGTGCTTTGGTCTCCCTTGTGAGCAGGTGTGCGGTGCGGACTTTGCGTGTCGGTTCTCTTCATGCGGCAGTGGCTCTTTTGCGGGGTCTTACCTGCGCTCAGGAACAAGTGCCTGTGAGATTTTCGGTGCAAGAGCAAAGAACTATGGCTTTTCTTGGGGATGAGACTGTAGTGAGCGATGTGTCCCAGAGGAAGCTGTACTTGTTGAACGAGACAGCGGGAAAAGTCTGGGGGTTATGGAAGAGCGGGTTTTCTGTAGAGGATCTTGTGGAGAGCATGTCAGGCCATTATCAGGTCTCTTCGGACGTTCTGCGTGCTGATCTCATCGCAACCCTCGAACGTCTCGAATCTCTCGGCCTGTTGTCCCCAGGGTTTGTATCCCGTGGGGTGTCCCACTGAATAGGGTCTGCAAAGATGGGCAATACTGTGCAGCTTTGCCGAGCGAGCCTGTCTCTCGGGGGATGACTGCTAAGAGCCGTCTCTCACAAGGTGGTGCCTCGTGAGGATAAGGCCGTGCGCGCCTACGGCTGCGAAAAGTGCAGCGAAAGCTATTGTTCCTGCGAGGACCGGGTCTTCCTGTAAACCGGCGATACGTGAGATGATGCCAACGGTGAGACAGCATATAAGCATCACAGGGATGGCGAGGCGACCCTGGATTTCCCTTTGATACCAGGGGGCGGAGAGCTTGCCCTGGCGGGTCTGGCGGGTCTGGCCGGTCTGGCCGGTTACCAGGAGTGCGAGAAGGAGGGAGACCGCCACTCCTATACAGGCAGCTCCTCCGACTATGGCCCCTTCGCGTGCTGCTCCATCCTGGAGCACAATCCACGTGAGCAGCCCGGCGAGCCCGGCGCTTTCTCCGCTGAGACGGGCAAAGGGGAAAGGCCAGCCGGTCATGCCTGGTATTACGGTCATCGCGAAAAGAAGGACTGCATGTTCTGTGTCAGGAACGCAGAAAAAGACTCCTCCTGCTGCCAGGGTGAAAAGAACGGGGCCGAGCTGGCGCATGGAATGTCTCGTGAAGGCAAGCCACCCTGCTCCGCCAAGTAGTGCCGTGATTATCCATGCTGCAGGTGCCCATGATGGGCCGGGAAAACTGGCATTTATGGCAATGAGTACAGGGAGAAAGAGGAAGAGAAGGTCGCGTGTGAGAGATTGGGATTTTTGAGGGAACATGCTTATTGCGAGTCCGGTTCCGGCCATCCCAAGCACGCTTAGGGTGATGTATAGGGGTGGATGAATCAGTAGGATGCCGGAAATGAGCAGAGGCAGACCGAGGGAGGGAAGGGAGGAAGGGCGCGTGCGAAGGAAAAGGGCGAGAAAGAAAGCGCTGATAACAGCACCGATGGCTCCAGCAGTCAGTGTTTTCGGTGTAAAAAGTAAGGAGAGTGTGTCGGAAGACATGATAATAAAAGCCTTATTCCCGGGAAAATCAGCTTGAGGACAAAGAAGATCCCCGGCAAGGTAAGCAGAGAGAAAATACTGTCAGAGGGCTTTTAGGAAACTAGCGGGTAATGTTAGTACTCGCACGAACTCGTGAGGCTTATACGCACTATGGATAATATTCTCATTGCAGTTGACGGCTCTGAAGGTGGGAGGCGGGCTGCCGAAGTTGGTGTAGACCTTGCTGCACGTATCGGCGCGTCTGTGGTTTTGGTGTGTGTCGTCCGTTCTGATGACGCCTGGGTGTTAAGTCAAAGTGTGCCGCGCTCGGGTGGTGAAGAGCAGGATCTTCGAGAAACGGTGGCAGAGGCTGTCGATAGGGACGTGTTTGCAGATACGGTCGGTCTGTGTCGCGAACAAAACGTGCCATTTACGACAAAAGTTCTATATGGCTCAGCAGCCAAAAAGATTGTCGAAGAAGCGCTTGCGCTCGACGCGAGCCTCGTTGTGATAGGACACCGTGGTGTCGGTGGAGTGGGACGATTCTTTATGGGATCGACATCTTACAAGGTGTCGCACATGGCACCTTGTCCGGTCATGGTGGTTCCTGAGAAAGATCGAACTCTTTTTGAAGGCAAAACAGGCGAGCACAAGATCTGGAAAAATTTTCCTGAGCCTTGATCTGGATTCTTGAGGAATCGACTTGGCCTTTTCGTCTGGGTTGTTGGTCTGGGTTGCGTGCTCTTTTTTGGGCGCTGTAGGAGTGTCCATGTGGTGAGAAACCAGAGGGAAGATCTTGTTTTCGCTGGTTTTTTTGTTCTCCTTGGAGAGTTGGCTTCTGGCCTGGACTGGTTTTTCTTTGCGGCGCGCGGTCGATGGGAAGACCGCGTGAGAAAGCCGCGCGCCGGAGTGTGGTCCGGGGCGTGGAAGGGTAGCCTGGGAGTGTCGCGTGACGGAAAAGACGCCGATGGTGTTCCTGCAGTTTCGTCGGGTCTCGCGGTTGTGGCGAGATGGCGAGAGAGAATGAAACGATGCCGGACTGTCTGTATGCACGTCAGTCCGGCATAAGCGCGAATAAAGAGTCGCATTTTGCAATGCAATTGCTACTTGAATGTGTGTATGCTTTCATGGTTGGGACTGGGGTGAAAATCGTAGGTGGAAATTGAGGGTGGAGATGGAAAGTTCTGAGAAATTCCAGGGTACCTTTAGTAGTTATGTCATAGGTGATGACACGCTGCTTCTTCGTTGTGTGAGCTTTTTGCTCGCTCAGGGTCATGAAGTGAAAGGCATTGTGTCGAGCGCTGCTGGGGTTATTGCCTGGGCCGAAGAAAAAGACATTCCTGTGATCGCTCCTGGTGAGGGCCTTCGCGCTCGTCTTCTTTGTCCCGTTGACTGGCTTTTAAGTATTACGAATCTCCGCATTCTTCCCGACGATGTGTTGGCGGTGCCACAACGCGGCACCATCAACTTTCATGATGGGCCTTTACCTGCCTATGCGGGATTACATGCCACGACATGGGCACTGCTTGCCGGTGAAAAGAAGCACGGAGTGACCTGGCATCTCGTTACTTCTGGTGTGGATGAAGGCGAGATTCTGTCGCAAACATACTTCGATATCAACCCCGATGAAACTGCCTTCACTTTGAATGCGAAGTGTTTTGAGGCGGGGTATACGTCTTTTGAAGCACTCGTGCCTGCTCTTGCTGCGGGGGCTGTGGGAAAGCTCGATTCCCGTGCGCAAGACCTCTCGCAACGTTCTTATTTTGGGCGCCGGCACCGTCCTCCGGCCGGGGGGGTCTGCTCCTGGGGAGAATCTGCGGCAACTCTTGCACGTTTAGTGCGGGCACTTGACTTTGGGCCCCGATATCCAAACCCGCTCACGCTTGCGAAAGTGCATCTCGGGACCTCCCTTTATGCTGTTGTTGCTGCGGAGGAGCAGGGAGTTTCTCCTTCTTCCCCTCTTCCCGGCACAGTACGTTTGTCCACTGGTGAGGACACCTCGGTCACGGTTGCGACTGCAGAGGGGGACTTGCGATTGTTGCAGCTTTCCTCCCTTGCAGGAGTGCCGATTTCTCCTCGTGCGGCCTTTCTGGCTGCCGGCGTGGCAGATGGAGAGAGACTGTCGGGACTTTCCGTTCTGCAATCGTCGAATGTGACAGAAAAACTGAGGGCGGCAATCGACCACGAAGCCTTCTGGAGAGAACGCCTGCGTTCTAAATCTGTGGCGGAATTTCCTTTCCTCTCTCAGGAGAAGAGCTGGGCGCGAGAGACCGGGCGCACGGACGAGCTTCTCTCGAGTTGTCTTGCTTGGGAGACCGTTGAGTGCTCAGTCCCTTCGGGGCTTCCCACGAGGCTTGTTGCGCCGCTTTTGCTGTCTGAGGGCCTGCTTTCTTCTGAGCTTGAAGACTTTGAGGGAAAGACCGGCATGGGCGCGTGGGGCGTGGTTGCCACACTTACTGCCTATTTTCTGCGCTTTTGCGGAGCGGAAACCTGCGATTTTGCCTATTGCTCGCCAGGGATTGCCGAACGAATGGCAGGTGCAGAAGAACATTTTGCTTCGCACGTCTTTTTTCGTGCGACAGCTGACGGGAAGATTGGGAGCAAGCAGGCATTGCAGCGGTTCGTCGCGGCAATAAGAGAGGCAGAGCATCGGGGGCCATATCCTGAGGACATTGTCGGTCGCACGCCAGGTTTGCAGGGGGAAGACACGATTTTTCCTGTGGCCTTCCTTGTGACGGACAATTTGTTGGCGGCAAGTCCAGTCCCGGGCGCTGATCTTACTGTGGCTGTAGACACGGACGGTCTTCGTACGCGCTGGCTTTTTCGCGAATCAGTGCTGTCCCGCAAGTCTGTCAAGGGTCTTAACGATCGCTTTCTTGCATTTGCTACAGCCTTGTCAGACTGCCCGGAGCGGCCTTTGCGCTCCACTCCTCTTTTGTCGCAGGCAGAATGCCAGCGTGTGCTCCTCGAATGGAACGACACCGAGCGAGAATACTATCGGGATGTTTGTGTCCATGATCTTGTGTCCGGACAAGCCGCGCAAACACCAGATCTTCCTGCCCTGATCTTTGGTGCGGAAACTGTGACCTACGCCGAGCTTGCCGCGCGGGCGGAGAAGCTGGCTTCTCGACTCGTGCGTCTTGGTGTGGGGCCGGGATCTCTGGTCGGCGTGTATCTGGAACGATCAATCGCGATGATCGTGGCTGTGCTGGGAGTGCACAAGGCGGGCGGAGCGTATGTTCCGCTTGACCCGGCCTATCCGTCTGAACGTATCGCGTACATGGTGGAAGACTCGGGGGCAGCGGTTCTTCTCACCCATGAGTGCAAGCATCAGGCACTCCTGGACATGCTTGCAGAAAAATCTTTTCTGTCGACGCTTTGTGTGCTTTCGCTGGATGCTGCGGAGTCGCCGCTCACGTCTTCCCCTATTGCTGCCTCCTCCCGTTCCCCGGTGTCTTCTCGTGATCTTGCCTATGTGATGTACACATCGGGGTCGACGGGGAAACCCAAAGGGGTGATGGTCGAACACCGAAATCTCACCAATTTTTTCTGTGCAATGGATGAGAAGGTGCCGCCTGCTCTTCCGCCGGGGGAAGAAGCAGCTTCGGATGTTGTGCGGCAAGTGTGGCTTGCTGTGACGAGTTTGTCTTTTGATATCTCTGTGCTTGAGCTGTTTTGGACCCTCACCAGAGGGCATACTGTCGTGCTGTACAGCGAAAACGCACCGTCGGCCTCTGCGGCGCCTGCCGCCTTGAAAAAGCAACAGGACACGCGTGTGTCTGTGCTCGATCCCTCCGCCAGTCTGCCTATAGATTTCAGCCTTTTTTACTTTTCGAGTAGTTCACGGGACCGGGCAAAGAGTAAGTACCGACTTTTGCTCGAGGGGGCAAAATTTGCCGATGCACAGGGGTTTTCGGCAGTGTGGACGCCGGAACGTCATTTCCATGAGTTCGGGGGTCTGTATCCGAATCCGGCTGTGACGGGTGCTGCTGTGGCAGCGCTGACTGAGCATGTGGAGGTGCGGGCAGGCAGCATTGTGCTTCCCCTTCATTCCCCAGTCCGCGTGGCAGAAGAGTGGTCAGTGGTTGACAACTTGTCAAACGGGCGGGTTTCCATGGCTTTTGCCGCGGGTTGGCAGCCAAATGACTTTATTTTTGCCCCAGACAATTATGCGGATCCGAAAGGGGTCATGTTTGCCTCGCTCGAAATTGTGCAGCGGCTCTGGCGCGGGGAGGCCGTGGAAATGCCGGGACCGGACGGGAGGACGGTTGCGGTCACGATTATGCCCTTGCCTCTGCAACAAGAACTGCCTTTTTGGATTACCGCGGCAGGGAACCCGGAAACTTACCGTTTGGCGGGCGAAGTTGGGGGCGGCTTGCTGACGCACTTGCTGGGGCAGACGCTTGAGGAAGTCACAGAAAAGATTGCACTGTACCGTAGCGCCTGGGAGAAGGCAGGACACTATGGTACGGGACGTGTTGCTTTGATGCTGCACACTTTTGTTGGGGAGGGAGACGAAGACGTGAAAGACATTGTCGCGGCTCCCATGAAAGAGTATTTGCGGACTTCTACAAACCTTGTGCGGGAGGATGCCTGGTCCTTCCCTGCTTTCCGGGGCATGCCTGCAGACGCCCGGGGAGACGAGCTTTTGGGTCTCTCGGATGAGGATTTTTCTGCACTACTCGACCATAGCTTTGCCCGTTACTATGAAAAGTCTGGGTTTTTTGGCACAGTGGATCAGTGCGTGGAGCGTGCCCAACAGTGTCGAGCGGCCGGAGCCGACGAGATTGCCGCGCTCATAGATTTTGGAGTTGATGACGAGCTTGTGCTCGACCATCTGCCTTTTTTGAATGAAGTGCGTGCCCGCTGTGCGCAGGATGCCGGGCAGGCCGCGACTTTTTTTGCTGACCGGGTTGTTCCTGAAGAACACACGGAAGCAGTGTTGCCCGAGACTGTCTCCGAGCACACCATTGCGGCACTTATCCGTGCGCATGATGTGACCCACTTGCAGTGCACTCCTTCCCAGGCCGCCATGCTGCTTGCCGATCTCGACGGTCGTGCTGCGCTCAATTCTCTTGATGTGCTCTTGGTGGGTGGAGAGGCTTTTCCGCTGCAGCTCGCGCGTGACCTGCGCTCGCTTCCACGTTTCTCTTCCATAGGAACAGGGCGGATCGTCAATATGTATGGTCCGACTGAAACCACGATCTGGTCGGCATGCCATGAAATTGGCGACGAGGAGGGGGCTATCCCCATTGGCAGGCCTATTGCGAATACGTCGCTCTACATACTTGACCAATATCAGCAACCTGTACTGGTAGGTGTCGCTGGTGAGCTGTGGATCGGAGGAGAAGGGGTGACGCGAGGATATTATCGCCGCCCTGATTTGACCTCTGAACGCTTTTTTCCTGACCCTTTTCGGAATGCTTGTCTCTCTGTTCCTCACGCGGGGACTGTGCCGGAGGGATTGATGTACAAAACGGGGGACCGGGCGAGGTTCCGTTCTGACGGGGTGGTGGAGTTTCTCGGGCGTCTTGATCATCAGGTGAAAATACGCGGTTATCGTATTGAGTGTGGAGAAATCGAAACCCTTCTGCAGGCTTTTCCTGAAGTGCGAGAGTGTGCCGTCATGGCGCGCGAAGATCGTCCTGGTGATGTGCGTTTGGTTGCCTACATAGTGCCGGAGATGTCTTCGGGAATGCTCACGCAAGAGGCAGTGAAAACGCGTCTCGCGCGTGATCTACCTACGTACATGATCCCGTCTCGGGTAGTGAGCATGCCGGCTTTTCCCCTTACGCCAAACAAGAAAACCGATCGGAAGGCGCTTCCTTCTCCTTATGAACGTGAACGAACTTCTGTTGGACTTGATGGGAAAAGAAGGCCAGAGCAAAGAGGCACCCCTTCTGGCACACTTACAGACCAGATTGCAGGAATCTGGCAGAATGTCTTGGATGTCGGGGAAGTCGGCGTGCATGAAAACTTTTTTGACCTAGGCGGCCATTCTCTGCTTGTGCTGCAAGTGCAGTCTCGTTTGCAGGAGATTTTGCAGCATCCTGTGGCCTTGACGGATCTTTTTCGTTTTCCCACGATTGCAGGACTGGCTGCTTTTTTCTCGGCAGAAACCGGCGATGGATTGTCCGAGTCGTCGGGTTTGCTGCCGGCAGACATTGCTGCGGGAGGACCTTCCAAAGGTCTTGCGGGACGTGACCGGGCAGCAGCGCGTCGACAAGCGCTGTCTGAACGGAGGGAACAAAGGCGTTCTCGCCATGTGCAGCGATCGAAAACGCAAGACGATACGTCCGCTCATGATGGGTGAGGAAAAACCTTGGAAACGACAGGAGAACGTATCGCGGAATTGCTGGAGCAGCCTGTGTCGAGATGGTGGACAGGCTGTGGAAGGTGCGCGCAGAGAAGTTCTCTCACGACCTGGGGGTTTCGTTCTTCCTGTGGACAGCAGGTCCTGTACTCTGACAGACAGCAATGCAGCGCGGGGACAGGACGATGACTTTTTTGGATGTGCTCGATTCTCTCCGACGCCATTGGGTAGTGCCTTTGGTGATGGGGATTGTTGCCCTGATCAGTCTTCTGCTGGTTGTCTTTCAGACCACATCGACAGAGACGGATCTGTATGAGGCGAGAGCCCTGATTGCGTTGCCTGAGGAAGCGACGCAGGTTGACGATGCCAGTGTGGTGGCACGCTTCCCCGATGTAGAAGTCAAGCGCCTCACGAGTTTTGAATTTTTAGAGAAGGCATTGGCGAATGCCCAGATGTCTGTTGATCTCTCCGACCTTGATGTGGAGGCGTATTCTCCGACGTCAGATCCTCCTCTGGTGGAGTTTGCCGTCACCGCGATAAGCCCCGATGATGCCAAGAGAGTGCGCGACGCCCTGGCAGATTATTATGTCGACACACTCACGCGGATAAATGGCAATCTGCACGACCTTCGGCTTGAGAAGATCAACGGCAAGCTGAAATTTTATGAAAACCAATTCCAATCGATTGAGCAGGCGTTTCATGATCTGGGCATCCGGCAGGGAGATGACCCTCGCCTGAACCCCCGCTACACCCTGCTGAATGGTCAGATTGAGGCTGTTGCCGCCGAGATTTCTGATCTCAAGACGAGACAGTTGCAGCTTCAGGCGACGACACAGGAAAACCTGGGGTCGCCGGTCGAGGTCGTGGAGCGGAGCGACCCGCTTGGCCTGCAAGCCAATGTGTTTCCCTTTCTTGTTCCCATCATTATCCTGTTCATTGTGACGGCTGGCGTGAGTGTGGGTGGTGCAGTACTGCTCGACAAGTTTGATGCCACAATCCGTTCGCCAGGAGAAGCGGTAAAACTCTTCCAAACAGAATTGCTTGGTGTGGTGCCACGACACAAAGTCGGAGAATTGGACCCGGCTATCGTGCACGCTCCAGCGACAGAACGTGCTCGTTCATACCAATCTCTTGCTTCTACTCTGATGGTGAGTGGGACGGATGGCACGGCGTCTTTTCTTGTGACTTCTCCGAAAGTTTCACGGGAGACGACTATTGTTGCCGCCAATGTGGCTGCGGGTATCGCCGAGCTGGGATATCAGGCACTTTTTGTTCTCACGCGGGCGGCAGACGTTTCGATTTTGGCCGATATGGGATTACGTGGCAAGGACATGCGTGGGTTCAATGATGTGCTCGCGATGGCGGCTACGGGTGTCGACGATATTGCGCTTGAGGAGAGCCTGAAGACCAAAGCACGTCAAGTGCCGAGCTGTCGAAACCTCTGGGTTGTGGCACCAGGGAAAACACAAGAGGCTGCTGCAGCACCCTGGGTAGTTGACCGGATGCTTTCGGTGTGGCGTGCGCACTATGACGTGATCGTTCTCACAGGTCCTGCGGTCCTTGGTGACCCGTTTGCTTCAACCCTTATCGGACAAGTTGAGAGCGTGTTGTGGGTGGCTGAAATCGACAAGACGGTTGTTTCCTCGGCGCAAACGGCTGTACAGCGGATGATGGTGTCCGGTGGGAAGTCGAGCGGGGTCACCGTGGTAGGGGCGAAAGGAGAATCCTGAGGTAAAAGGAGAACTGAGGGGAGTTGTGGACGGAGGCGTCTAGGCGAGGGATGTGAGGCGCCTTCACCGTGGAAGTGTGGCATGAGATTGCCTGGACAGGTTTTTCTGGACAGGTTTTTCTGACAGATGGCAGCAGAAGACCGGTGGAGAAAGAACATGAGTGGCATTGGCGCGGAAGTCGAAGGGGGGAATCGATATGGTCGCTGAGAACAATACTGACATTGCGATAGTAGGAATGGCAGGTCGTTTCCCTGGCGCTGCAGACGTGGACGCATTGTGGGATCTCGTCGCGCATGGTGAGGTGGGCTTGCAAGAGTTTGATGAGGAGAGCTTGCGCGCAGCAGGCGTCCCGTCGCGTTCCCTGCATGACTCTGATTATGTGCGCGTGGGTGGTGTCCTTGATGATGTCGCCCTATTTGATGCCGGATTTTTTGGCTACGGACCACGTGACGCGGCCATCTTGGACCCCCAACACCGGCATTTCCTGGAAGTCTCCTGGACGGCTCTTGAGCATTCCGGGCATGTGCCGGGAAAATTTGATGGCGCGATTGGGGTGTTTGCCGGTTGTGGAATGAGCAGCTATCTCATGCACAACCTTTTGACGAACCCGGCCCTCATCGAAGAACTCGGCATGTTTTTGGTCCGTCATACCGGCAATGACAAAGATTTCCTTGCGACCGAAGTGGCCTATGCCCTTAATCTCACTGGGCCGGCTATTTCAGTACAGACTGCCTGCTCCACTTCTCTTGTGGCAGTGCACCTTGCCGCGTCTGCGCTTTTGAATGTCGAATGCGATTTGGCCTTGGCGGGCGGCGTCACAATAGAGGTGCCTCACCGTCAGGGCTATCTCTATAAAGAAGGGGAGATCCTCTCCCAGGACGGAAAATGTCGCGCTTTTGATGCTGCTTCTTCTGGAACGGTTCTGGGCAGTGGGGCGGGCGCTGTGGTTTTGCGGCGCGCGCAAGACGCCTATGACGATGGAGACACGGTCTACGCTGTGCTCAAGTCTTCTGCAATCAACAATGACGGGTCAGGAAAGATCGGCTACCTGGCTCCGAGTGTGGACGGGCATGCCAATGTCGTGACCGAGGCACTTGCGCTTGCAGGTGTGACTGCAGAGGAAATCGGGTATTGCGAAGCGCATGGAACCGGGACCAAAGTCGGTGACCCGATTGAGATCGCCGCTCTCACGAGTGCCTATCGTGCGACGACCGACCGTCAGGGTTTTTGCCGTCTCGGTTCGATCAAGCCAAATATTGGTCACCTTGATACGGCCGCAGGGGTTGCGAGCCTGATAAAAGCTCTGCAAATCCTGCGTCATCGTGCGTTTCCCCCGCTCGCGCATTTTTCTTCGCCGAACCCTCTGATCGACTTTGCCGCAACTCCTTTTCTGATTCCGGAGTCGTTGACTCCTTGGTCTGATGAGGGTCGTCCGCGCCGTGTTGGTATCAGTTCCCTCGGCGTGGGAGGGACAAATTGCCATGTTATTTTGCAGGAGGCGCCGGTTGTTGAAACATCGGATCCGCCTGTTCGCGTTGCGCAGCTTTTGGCGGTTTCCGCGAAGTCCTCGGCTTCTTTGCAGGCGGGAAGTGCTGCTCTTGCCACCTTTCTCGAGGATGTGCCGGCAGATGCTGCCTCCCCGGATGCTTTTTCCGAAGATCTCGACGCCGCTGCGGCACGTGGCAGGGAAGACGCTTTTTTTGCGGACGTCGCTTTCACCTTGCAAGAAGGCCGGGAAGAGTTCCCCTGGCGTCAAGTTGTGGTCGCCGAGAACAGGCCGGAGGCAGCGCGTCTTCTCGCGTCTGGGGATTCCTCACGCGTCTTCTCGTCCCAGCTCTCGTCTGAGACCCCGCCTTCAGTGGTTTTTCTTTTTCCCGGTGGCGGTGCCCATTTTCTCGATATGGGCCGAGACCTCTATCAGACAGAACCTGTTTACCGAGCTGTTGTGGACGAATGCCAAAGCATTTTACAAAAGCGCAACTTTCTCTGTGGTCCTGACGGTATTCCGCTTGACGTGCGCGCGTTAATGTGGCCCGAGGCAGGGGCGAATCGTGCGGATGCGGCGGGTTTTCTGGAGAACCCTGCCGCGTCTTTTGCCACCATTGTCACGACCGAATGTGCGCTTGCGCGTCTGTACATGTCCTGGGGTGTGGAACCTGACGCGGTCTGTGGTCACAGTTTGGGGGAATATGTTGCCGCGCATGTAGCGGGGGTTTTCTCACTGGACGACATGTTCGAAGTCGTGATGTTGCGAGCCGAGCTCTTTGCTCGTGGTGAGATTGAGGGGGCGACTCTTACGGTCTCTCTGGACGAAGAGTCGGTCCGTCCTTATCTGGTGGGAGAAGTAAGTCTTGCAGTAGTGAATCTTGCCGACCTCTGTGTTGTGTCCGGTGCTGCCGATGAGGTTGCCAAGGTGCAAACGGCGCTGGAATCTGACGGAATCGACTGCAAACGACTGCCTCTGGCGGTGGCGGCGCATTCTTCTCTGCTTGACCCTGTGCTGTCCGAATTCGAGCAGCGTCTTGCGGGTGTCGCGATGGCATCTCCTCAGATCGGGTTCATCTCGAACCTCACGGGGGCCTGGGCGGGAGAGGAAATCACGCATCCTGAATATTGGGTGCGCCATTTGCGAGGCACTGTGCGGTTTGCCGATGGTCTGCAAACTTTGGGAGAGGTGAAAAACCGGGTGCTGTTGGAAGTGGGGCCAGGACACTCCCTTGCTTCTCTGGCACGCCGTAGCCGTCTTGGGGTGACGTCGATTTTGTCGGGGATGCGGCATCCTGAAGATAAGCAAGAGCAGAGCGACGCGGGCGGAACGGCATACTGTCTCACCATTCTCGGGCGTCTCTGGCTCGCCGGAGTTGAGCTGGACTGGCTTGCGCTTCATGATCAAGAGATCCGTAACCGGGTTCCTCTGCCTGGCTATCAGTTTGACCGGCAGGAGTATTGGATCGCTCCGGGGACTGCTCGCTCAGAGAAAAAAGCGCTGGAGAAGCAGGAGAAACTGGAAGATTGGTTTTGGGTTCCGCGCTGGTGCCAGAGCGATTTGGGGCAGCCTACCGAGACTGCACTGCAGCTGCTTGTGTTCTCTGACAAGGTGCTGGGCGACTCTGTCGTGACCCGTTTGCGAGAAACCGGACACAAGGTTGTCACGGTGGTGCCAGGAGACGAGTTCGGCATACGCCTCGGCAGCGAATATTGCTTGAACCCGTCTGATCCTGCACAGTATGCAGAGCTTTTTGCACAGCTGGCCGCGAAGCAGCAGATGCCTCAGCGGATTCTGCATCTGTGGGCATTGGAATGGCTGGATGAGGACGTGACGAGCCGCCGTGTGCAGCTGCTTTTCCCTCTTGCCTTCCAGAGCATTTTGTTTTTGGCGCAAGCGCTTTCTCGTCTTGATGACGAAGCGGCTGTGGATCTTGTCGTGGCGACAGCGAATGCACGCGCCTGGGGACCAGGAACAGTTGTCCCGGGTGTGGCGAGTCTCTTTGGCTTGCTTCGTGTGCTGTCACAGGAATTGCCGCATGTGTCCTGTCGTGCTGTCGATCTGGACTGGGCGAGCCTGCCACAAGATGCGTCTTCTGGTGTACCCAAAAATGGGGGAGAGCGAAAAACCGCGATAAATGAGGCGGCGGTTGGACCGGTAACCGGACCGGAAACACCCCAAGTTGCAGCGCATGCATCCCTCTCTGAGACCTGGCGCACCATACCGAAGGTGCTCTCTCGTGTTGCGTCCCATGTGTTGGCGCCCCTTCCGTCTTCTTGTCCTACTCTGGTGCGCCAACTTGTGGCGGAAGCCGGCGTTGCACTGCCCACAGCCTCGGCAGTGCAGGGCACTGTTTTGCGGAAGGGGGAGACGGCAGCCTGGCGTGCCGGCGTGCGATGGACAGAAAAACTGGAGGCTTTTGCGACTGGTGTTGATCCCGATGAAATACTGTCTGATGGGTGGTGGTTCGAGAGGTCCTGGTTCCGGGAAAATGGTGTTTATCTTATTACCGGGGGTCTTGACGGAGTAGGAGCAGCCTTGGGACGCGAACTTGCCCGTCATTGGGCTGCGCTTGCGGCTCGTGCGGGGGCTCGTCTTGAAGATGATCCCGGATTCGCGCCTGGGCGTGTGCGTTTTGTGCTTTTGGGACGGACTCCTCTGCCTGCGCGCGCGGACTGGGATGTCTGGCAAAAACGCCATGATGGGGAAGACCGTATTTCCCGTCGCATCCGGTCTGTGGAAGAAATCGAAGCAGCCGGAGCAGAAGTACTGGTGCTCACGGGTGATGTGACAAACCGGGATGAGATGCGGGATCTGCTTGCGCAGGCGAAGCGGCGTTTTGGCGGGATTGACGGGGTATTCCATGCTGCCGGGGCGTTTGCGGATGATCTTCTGACGGAGAAGACGCCTGAAGCCGTGGCACAGGTAATGGCGCCGAAAGTGCAAGGAACGCTTGTGCTGGACGAAGTACTTGACTTTGCCTCTCTTGATTTTGTGGTGTTGTTTTCTTCGACTTCGAGTTTTCTTGGGCTTGCCGGACAAGCCGATTATGCCGGGGCGAACGCCTTCGTGAACGCGTATGCAGAAGCAGCGAGAAGCGGGGGTGTATCCCGAGTGATCGCGCTGGACTGGGGCATCTGGAAGGAGACCGGATTTGCCGCCCGCACCGCAGCAGGCAAACCGGAATATAATCGTCTTCCTTTACGGGCAGGTGAGCATCCTCTTCTTGGCCGTGAGGTCGAGGCAACACAAGACCGGATTGTTCATGTGGCGAGGCATTTTTCGACAGACTGGATTTTTGACGAGCACCGTGTGCGCCGGAGTGGCCCTGTGCTGCCGGGAACCGGCTATGTCGAATTGGCACGGGCAGCGCTTGCGCGTGTGTCAGGGGTCTCCCTTGGCGATGTGCTTGAGTTACGCGACCTCGTTTTCACTGCTCCTCTGCCTCCGGGCGACAAAGACGGACGTGAGACTTTCACGATATTGTCCCGCCAGAAAGAGCCGCGTGCGCGCATGCAGAGCCGGGACGAAACTTCCCCGACTTCGCACACTCGCGCGTCTGTAACTGGCGAAACTCCCACAATCGGCGCCCAATGGCAGATAGAAGTGCTGAGTAAGACCGGGAGGGGGAGCGAGCTTCCCCACATGATCGGTACGGTGCAGGCGGTGCAGGCATCTTCGCCGCCCCCACAGGACCTTGCTGCGCTTGCAGCTCGTTGCGCGACAAGGGTTTGTGACCGTGCTACTTCTTTTGGCAAGCAGTCGGATGGGAAATTCGGCGCATCATGGACGCATCCGCAGCAGGCCCACTTGGATTTTGGTCCCCGCTGGGATAACGCGCGCTGGGCGCGTTATGGAGATGACGAGGCGCTTGTCTTTCTTGAACTTGACGATCGCTATCTCGACGATATCGTGGTTTACTCGTTGCATCCGGCCCTACTCGACATGGCTGCAGGTTTGAGCTTGTCGCTCTTGGAGGACACGCTTTCTTCTTCTCTTTTTTCTGGGGGCAACCCACAAGAACCGGACACCTCTACAGCAGCAGATCTCTATGTTCCTGTCGGCTATGGGCGAGTGCGCGTGTACGCGCCGCTTCTGCCGCGGGTTTTTGCGCACGTGCGTTTGCGTGAAGTCACGAACGACACTGTGTGTTTTGACATGATTTTGCTCGACGAAAAGGGCAATGTGCGGGTAGAGATTGAGACACTGCTTTTCCAGCGTGTGCCGAGCACGACAGCATTTGGCGCGATCGAAGAAAAAAGCATGGCGCGTCAGGCTGGAGGAAAGGGAACTCTGGACCTCGTCTCCGAAGGAATCGCACCTGCGGAAGGATTCGAAGCCCTCTGCCGTCTCCTGCGGGACGACCGGCCGCCTTGGGTGTGTGTGTCTTCGCTGGATATCTCTGCCCTCATGCGGCATGTGGAGGAAAACACACAGCTTGAAGCGGGAAAAGTAAAGGCGCCGCGCCCTGCCTTTGACGAAGAACTTGTTGGACCTCGCGATGATATAGAAGCAGTTTTGCGTGAGATGTGGGAAGACGTGCTTGGCGTGGAAGGGATCAGCGTGCACGATGATTTCTTCGAGCTCGGCGGCCACTCCCTTGTGGCTTTGCGTTTCTTTACGCAGCTGCGCAAAAGACTCCATGTTGATCTGGCTTTGTCGACCTTGTTTGAAGCGCCGACCATTGCACGCTTGGCTGGACTCTTGCGGGAACGAGGTCTGCTTGCAGAGGAGACGGAGACGCAAGAAGGAGCGTGCGCACAAGAGTCTGCAGGGACAGTCGCAGAACTTTCGTCCCGCTTTCTTGTGGTAATCAGAAAGGAGGGGACGCTTCCGCCTTACTTCTGTATCCACGGGCGTGGGGGAAATGTTCTGACCTTCCAGCGTCTTGCATCCCACTTACCTGAGGATCTGCCGATGTATGCCCTGCAGGCGCGAGGCGTGGACATGCGGGAGAAACCGCATGATTCGATAGAGGAAATGGCAGAAGCCTATCTCGACGAAGTGCTCGAAGTGCAGCCTCATGGGCCGTACTATTTCGGAGGCTATTCGGGTGGCGGGGTGATTGCTCTTGAAATGGCGCATCGCCTGCGTGCGCGCGGTGAGATTGTCGCGCTCATCACGATGTTTGACACATACAGCCCTTCTGTCAACAAGACCAGCATGCGTTTTCGTTTTGGACGGGAGTGGAACAAGGCAAAAGAGCACGGTGTCGTGGATCTCGGCAAACGTGTGTGGAATAAGTCTGTTCTGGCATTGGGAAACGGAACCCCGGCAAAACCCTTCTTCCTTTCTCCGGAAGAAGCCTGGTTCAAAGACATGGAAGACGCGTTTATCAGAAAACAAGATAGTTACCGTCTTTCGCCCTATGACGGAGATGTGGTCTTGTTTCGTGCGCTCGACAATGGGCGCTCTACCGAGTTCCAATGGACACATCATATGGGGTGGGAGGAATGGTTGCGGGGGTCCTTCCGCGTCGTTGATATTCCCGGCACTCATACGAGTTTGTTTATGGAACCGAACGTGTCGATTCTTGCTCTTGCCGTCAGACGGGCACTCGATGCGGCCTGGTGCCGGTACTCTTTTCCACTGAAACGACGAGAACTCCCCGCGCGTGTGCCTGACCTGACCGTAGATGAGCATCAAACCTTTCCAGGGGAGTTCCCTCCTGCGACTCTGTTGCCGGAGGCATCGCCTCCGCAAGAGTCGCAGGAAGAGTCTCCGCAAGAACCCTTCAAAGGGCCTTCTTCTGGGTCGGCCTCTTCTCTCCCCTAAGTTTTCTCTTGCGTGTCCTTTGCCCATGATTTTTCGTGAGAACATCTTTTCGTGCGCAGTTTTTTCCCTGTAACAGCCCTGATATGAGCAGCCTGAACATGAGGAGTCCTGTCATAACTATCCCGAGATTGCCCGATTTTTTGATTGTGGGGACGATGAAATCGGGGACGACTACTTTGATTCGCCGGCTTGAGACCCATCCTGATTACGCTTCGGGACTTTTGAAAGAGCCACACTTTTATTCAGACGATACGGTGTGGGACAAGGGGCTGGAATGGTATCGGGGGCTTTTTGCTTCTGTGCCTTCTCATCAGCGTACCGCTGAAGCCTCTGTGACCTACACTGCTCCGCATCTTGCAAGGAAGGTGGTTACACGTATTCGGGCTACAAACCCGGATGCTCCTCTTGTGTGTATTTTGCGAGACCCGGTGGCCCGATTGCGTTCCCACTATGGCCACCAGGTGCAGCGTACCCGGGAGAAACGTCCCTTTGCAGTTGCAACGGCGAGCCCGGAGAGCGACTATGTGAAGTGGAGCATGTACACAGAATGCCTCACCCCATATCGAGATGAGATTGCTGCCGGGCGCCTGCTTGTTGTGCGATTCGAGGACGTGATGGGGGAGTCTGACACAGCTTGGCAGCGTATTCTTTCGCATGTGGGGCTTGCGCCTTGTTCCTGCCCGACGGGAAAGCACAATGTGACTGCAGAAAAACTTGGGTACACCAAAACCATGCTTCGTCTGTGGGAGTCAGGCATGGTCGAGAAGT
>Ga0209633_10000420_pt1 | contig 50187 bp, 45 predicted proteins | sample Cruoilmetagenom1_FD_187290 | JGI IMG/M metagenome (GOLD analysis project Ga0209633, IMG submission 187290) | Oil polluted marine microbial communities from Coal Oil Point, Santa Barbara, California, USA - Sample 1 (SPAdes) (version 2) | ecosystem: Environmental > Aquatic > Marine > Oil seeps ... | reverse complement strand
TCATCCTGGCCGCCGACCATGTTCACATAAGCCAGCGGCAGGCCGGTTTCCGCCACGCGCGCGACCGCGTGATTGAGGCGGTGATCGAATTTGTCGACGCTGTAGGGCGAGCCATTCAGCACGACCAAGAGTTCGGCACCCGTCTCGGCCAGACACTCGCTAACCTCATCGCGCCAGATATCTTCGCAGATCGGCACGCCGATGCGCACGCCGCGAAAGTTGATTGGTCCCGGCATCGGTCCCGGCGCAAACACGCGAATTTCGTCGAAAACGCCGTAATTCGGCAATTCAGCCTTATAGCGCACCGCATCAACCTGGCCATCGATCAGATAGGCCACGGCGTTGTAGACTTGGCCATCCTCCGCCCAGGGCGTGCCCACCAGCATCGCCGGACCGTTGTCCGCCGTCTCCGCCGCCAGCGCTTCGATTTGAGTGCGGGCCGCAGCGATGAAGGCCGATTTCAGGATCAGATCCTCAGGCGGATAGCCGGTAATGAAGAGCTCCGGGAACACCACCAGATCGGCACCCGCTTTCGCCGCTTCAGCACGCGCTTGCCTGGCCTTTTCGGCATTGCCCTCGACGTCGCCGACCAGAGGATTGAGCTGGGCGAGCGCCAAACGGAAGGCGTTCTTGATCGGGCTAACCATCGGCGGAGACTAACGGCGCCCGGTACTGGCGAGCAATAGCGCCTTTGCCGGTGCCGACCGGCATCGCCGTTGCGCCCTTGCCCGCGCCAGCTACCCCGTTATGGTCGCGCCCATGGCGCAGTCGGATCTGAAACAGGTAGAGAGCCATTTCGCTTTCGGCGAAAACTGGGCTGATTTCGCCGGACGTCTCGATGAAACAGCCATCACGGAAGCCGACAAGGGCCTCCTCAAGCTGATCGATCGGGACGATCTGAAAGAGTGCAGTTTTTTGGATATCGGCTGCGGATCGGGGGTTCATTCCCTTGCCGCTCTGCGCTTGGGCGCCTCCCGCGTTTTGGCCGTCGACATCGACCCCGTCTCGGTCGCGACCGCCAAAGCCGTGTTGGGCAAGTTTGGTCCAGACGGAGACTGGAGCGTCGAGAATCTCAGCGTTTTCGACTTGGACTCCAAGGCGCTTGGACACTTCGACATCGTCTATTCCTGGGGCGTGCTGCATCACACCGGCGAGCTCGATAGGGCGATGTTGCAAGCGGCCAAAATGGTGGACCATGGCGGTCTTCTTGTGCTGGCACTCTACCGCCCGACCACGCTCGATCCGTTTTGGCTCTGGGAGAAGCATTGGTACATGCAGGCCTCCCCCAGCGCCCAGCAACGCGCCCGGGCGGCCTATCTCTACGCGCTCCGGCTGGGACTCTTGGTCACCGGACGCAGCTACGGCGATTACGTGCGCAGCTATCGCAGCCGGCGGGGCATGAGCCTGGAGCATGACGTTCACGATTGGCTCGGCGGCTATCCCTATGAGCCGATCGGCGGGGAAGAGGTCGAGATGCGCATGCAGGATCTCGGCTTCAAAGCGATCAAAACCACTGCGAGGCCGGCGAATCTTGGTCTGCTGGGCTCGGGCTGCGACGAATTCGTCTACCGGCGGGTCTGAAGCTCTCCGGGACGAGCTTGGCGCCTAGATCACCGGGCCTAACGCCACGCTCGGCTCGGCCACCGGCGAATCGTCACGCCTGCGCTTCAGCCGCTCGGCAACCAAGAAGGCCAACTCCAGCGCCTGGTCGGCGTTCAGCCGTGGATCGCAATGGGTATGGTAGCGGTCCGAGAGATCGGTCTCCTTGATGGTGCGCGCGCCACCGATGCACTCGGTCACATTCTGGCCGGTCATCTCCAAATGGATGCCGCCCGGATAGGTGCCCTCGGCGCCATGCACATCGAAGAAAGTTTCGACCTCGCTCAGTATCAGGTCGAAGGGCCGGGTCTTATAGCCCGACGCAGCCTTCACCGTATTGCCATGCATGGGATCGCACGACCAAACCACGGTCTTGCCTTCCCGCTCCACGGCGCGGATCAAACTTGGCAAGTTCTGCGCCACCTTATCCGCCCCGAACCGGCAAATTAGCGTCAGACGGCCCGGCTCGTTCGCCGGATTCAGCATCTCGATCAGCTTCAGCAGTCCGTCCGGCTCTAAGGACGGTCCGCATTTGACGCCGATCGGATTGTGAATGCCCTTGGCGTATTCCATATGGGCGTGATCCAGCTGGCGGGTGCGGTCGCCGACCCAGAGGAAATGGCCGCTGGTCGCGTACCATTTGCCGGACGTCGAATCGATCCGGGTGAAGGCTTCCTCAAAGCCAAGCAGCAGCGCTTCGTGGCTGGTGAAGAAGTCGGTCGAGCGCAATTGCGACGAGTTTTCGGGCGTAATGCCGCAGGCGCGCATGAAGGTCAGGCCTTCGGTGATGTGGTCTGCCAGCTCGCGGTAGCGATGACCCGCAGGGCTGTCGCTGATGAAGCCGAGGGTCCACCGGTGCATATGTTCCAGATTGGCGTAGCCGCCCTGGGCAAAGGCCCGGAGCAGATTGAGGGTCGCAGCGGCTTGCCGGTAGCCCATCAACAAGCGTTGGGGGTCGGGCATACGGGCTTCTTCATCGAAACCAATACCGTTGACGATATCGCCGCGATAGCTCGGCAGCTCGACGTCGCCCTGGCGCTCAAAGGGCTCAGACCGCGGCTTGGCGAACTGACCCGCAATACGGCCGACCTTCACCACCGGACAACCGCCGGCGAATGTCAGCACGACCGCCATCTGCAGCAGCACCCGGAAGAAATCGCGGATGTTGTCGGGGTGATGCTCGGCAAAACTCTCCGCGCAATCGCCGCCCTGCAATAGAAACGCCTCGCCAGCGGCGACCGATGCCAGCTTCGTGGTCAGGTCCCGGGCCTCGCCCGCAAACACCAGCGGGGGAAAGCCAGCGAGCCTTTCCTCCACTTGGGCCAGCGCGGCCGCGTCGGGATACTCTGGAACCTGCACGATCGGCTTCGATCGCCAACTTTCGGGAGTCCAGGACGATGCCATACTTTCGATCCTCTTCAGCCCCGTGGACGCCTAGTTATCCTTCGAGGATTCACGCGACGCCAGGATTACAGGGCGAACCTTTCCACAATCTATACGTTTTGCCTGATAATTGCCCGCTATATAGACGCTGATCCACCCCGTGACCAGCCCGCGGTGAGAGCGATCCGGAGAGCTGCATGCCACACCGAGCCGACCTGGAACATGGCCACGAACCGCATGAGATCGCCGACCGGCTGCGCTCGGGCCCAAGCGTCAGCTATCTGCGGGATTGGGTCTATGGCGGGATCGATGGAGCAGTGACGACGTTTGCGATCGTCGCAGGCGTGGTGGGGGCGAATCTGCCGCCCCGCGTGATTCTGATTCTGGGCGCGGCCAATCTGTTGGCGGACGGGTTCTCCATGGCGGCCGCCAACTATTCCAGCACCCGGACCGAGATCGACGAATACGAGCACATAAGGCAGATGGAGGAGCGGCACGTGACTCATGCCCCCGATGGGGAGCGCGAGGAGATCCGCCAGATCTTCGCCGCCAAAGGTTTTTCCGGCGAGGCGCTCGACCGCGCGGTCGACGTCATCACCGAAAGCCAAGAGCGCTGGATCGACACGATGATGGCGGAAGAGCACGGACTGCCACCGATCGCCCGCTCGCCTTTCAGGTCCGCGCTCGCCACCTTCGTCTCGTTCTCAATTTGCGGTTTGGTGCCACTGCTCCCCTTCGTGCTGGGTCTACCGGCCAGCGTGATCGCTTCAACCGCGATGACGGGCACGACATTTTTCATTATCGGCTCGTTGCGCAGCCGTTGGTCCCCTTTCCCTTGGTGGCGCGCCGGCGCCGAGACGCTGACGATTGGTCTGGTGGCGGCAGCCTTTGCCTATTTGGCTGGCTACACCTTGCAGGCGTTGATTTAGGGACCCGCGAAAGCCGCTACCGCGAGAAAACGAGTTGTGCCACATTGCCGCCCATGCGGACTCCCGAACCCCCATTCACGATTGGAATTGAGGAGGAATACCTCCTCGTAGACAAGCAAACCCGCGACCTGGCGGTCGAACCGCCGGAAGAGCTGCTTTCAATCTGCGAGTCGGCTTTCCAGGGCCAGGTGAGACACGAGCTGCTGCGCTCTCAGATCGAGATCGGCACAAAAGTCTGCCACTCGATCGCCGAGGCCCGCGAGGAACTTGCGAGCCTGCGCGCAACCGTCGCGGAAGTCGCGAGCGCCTTTGGTCTTGCCCCGATCGCGTCCTCCACTCATCCCTTCGCGCGCTGGCAGCTGCAGCACCATACGGACAAGGAGCGCTACAACGTCCTTACCGAGGACCTTCAGGTGGTGGCGCGCCGGCTCATCATCTGTGGCATGCATGTCCATGTCGGAACCGGAGATGACGACCTGCGGATGGATCTGCTGAATCAGGCGTCCTACTTCATTCCCCATCTTCTGGCGCTTTCCACGTCGTCCCCGTTTTGGCAGGGAGAGCTCACGGGCCTGAAGTCCTACCGTCTTTCGGTATTCGACGAGGTGCCGCGAACCGGGCTGCCGCCCCAATTCGGCAGCTTCAGCGAGTATCAGCGCACCGTGGACGTGCTGATAAAGGCAGGCCTGATCGAGGACGGCAGCAAGATCTGGTGGGATTTGCGGCCGAGCGCGACGTTTCCCACCCTTGAAATGCGCATCTCCGACATGTGTCCCTTGTTGGACGACGCCATTTGCATCGCTTCGATGTACCTATGCGTTTGCCGGATGCTCTATCGGCTGCGGCGCAACAATCAGCGATGGCGGAATTACGCACCCTTCTTGATCAATGAAAACCGCTGGCGGGCGCAGCGCTATGGCGTCCAGGAGGGCATGGTCGATTTCGGCAAGGGTGAAATCGTACCGTTCGACGATTTGATCGACGAACTCATTGAACTGATCCGTGAGGATGCGGAGCATTTCGATTGCTTGGCGGAGGTGAAACGCGCACGCATTATCGTTAGAGACGGCACCAGCGCTGACCGCCAAACCGCCGAATACCGCGCCCTGCTGGACGCCGGTAAAAGCGAAAAAGCGGCGCTCAAGCAGGTGGTGGACAGCCTGATGCGGGAAACCCTGATTGGTACCGAAGGCGTCGAAAGCAAGATCGCCGCCGCTACCAAGAAGGCCAAGAAGCCCGCAAAGAAAAAACGCCGGGCCGCAGCCAAATCGGCAGCGAGCAGCTAACCCCTTAGTCCTTCGTTGTCCGGGACGCAGTACCCGTAAAGGGCGGCATTGTTGCGTGACCCGGAGCGGCGATACCTTCGCCTTTCACGATCTGCCAGATCGTACGAACCAGGATTCGAATGTCGAGCCAAAACGACCGGTGATCGACATACCAAACATCGAGCGCGAAGCGCTGCTCCCAACTGATGGCGTTACGGCCATTGACCTGCGCCCAACCGGTGATCCCTGGCCGGACTTCGTGGCGTCGGGCCTGCTCGCGATCGTATTTGTCGAGGTAATCCATCAGCAGCGGACGCGGGCCAACCAGGCTCATTTCGCCCTTCAGCACGTTCCAAAACTCCGGCATCTCGTCCAGGCTCGTCCGGCGCAGGGCCCGGCCTAACGGCGTCAGGCGGCGGTCGTCCGGGAGCAGCGCACCGCTCGCATCGCGATCCTCCGTCATGGTGCGAAACTTGATTAGGCGAAATGGCACGCCGTTCAGACCGGGGCGGGTCTGGGTGAACAGGACCGGTGATCCAAGTTTGACGCGTAGCAGCAGCGCGATGATCAGGCCGAGCGGGATCAGAAGCGGCGAAGCCACCAGCGTCACGGCGATGTCAATCAAGCGTTTCAGCACGAGCGCATCCCAATCCAATCAGGCGGGCATAGGCTGCTAGAGTGCAATGCTCATTCCGCCGTCGACGGTCAGGCCTTCACCGGTAACGTAACTCGACTCATCGGACGCCAGGAAGAGCGCGGCCATCGCTATCTCTTCCGGTTCGGCGAGGCGCCGCAGCGGCGTCTGCGCGATCAGCCCCTCTCGGATGACGGGATTCCGCAAATAACGCGCCGTCAGCGCTGTTTCCACATAGCCCGGACAAAGATAGTTCACGCGAATCCCCATCGACGCGCACTCGACGGCAAGGCTGCGCGACAGCGCGGCAACTGCGGCCTTGGTCGTCGAATAGGGCGAAATCTGCCTGATGTGGCGGCCCTCCATGATGGAGGCCAAATTGACGACCGAGGCCTTGCCGGAGGCCTTCAGCAGCCCCATGGCCTCGCGCGTGCTGCGCACAACGCCCTGCAGATTGACGTCCACCACCTCGGCCCAGTCCTCGTCGCTCAGATCCTTGAAATCACCCCGGCGCGACACCCCGGCGTTGTTCACAAGGATATCCAAGCGGCCGAAGGCGTCCTCCACGGCCTCGACCATCGCCTTGACGTCGGCGAGTTTGGTGATGTCCGCCGTGAGCGCGTTTGCCTGGCCGCCGGTCTCGGCGATCTCACCAGCGACGGCCTTGGCGCTGTCGCCATCGCGGTCGGTGACGAAGACATGCGCCCCCTCACCCGCAAAGCAGATTGCGATGGCGCGGCCCAGCCCGGCGCCCGCGCCCGTTATCAATGCAACCTTGCCCTCTAGACGGCCCATTGGTGCCCACTCCGATTCCCGCCATTCGGGGCGCGGATCGCTTTGTTTGTCGATAGCCCGGCGAACTTACTCGGCGGCTTCCGCCTTTTGCGGCTTCCATTTCTCCCGCATCGTCACGAGCTCTTCCGCCGCGCTCGGATGCAGCGCTGTGGTTGCGTCGAAATCGGCCTTGGTCGCGCCCATCTTGATCGCCACCGCCGCCAGCTGGGCCATCTCCGCCGCATCTTTACCGAAGATGTGGCAGCCGATCACGCGGTCGCTATCGGCATCGACGATCATCTTCATCAGCATCTTCTCGTCCCGCCCCGAAAGGGTGTGGAACAGCGGCCTAAAGGTGGATTTGTAGATGTCGATATTGGCGAAGCTCTCGCGGGCCTCCGCCTCTGTGAAGCCGACGGTTCCGATCTCGGGGTGGGAGAAAACCGCGGTCGGAACATCCTTATAATCGAACTTGGTGGGCCGGCCGTTGAAGAGCGTCTGGGCAACCGCGGCGCCCTCTTGAATGGCGACCGGCGTCAATTGCATCCGCCTTGTGACATCGCCAATGGCATAGATGTTCTCGACGTTGGTCTGCGAATATTCGTTCACCTCGATGCCGCCATAGGCATCGACCTTCACGCCCGCCTTTTCCAAATCCAACGGTGCGGTGTTGGGATCGCGCCCCACGCAGAACATCACCATGTCGGTCTCCAGGACTTCGCCCGTGCTGGTGGTGACTTCAATGTGGTCGCCGGTACGGGCCAGTTCCTGAAAAACCTGGTGGTAGAGGATTCGAATGCCCTTGGCGCGGTAGGCCGTCTCGACCGCGTCGCTGAGATCGTGGTCGAATTCTCTCAAAATCTTGGCGCCCCGATAGATGATCGTGGTGTCAACGCCCAGCCCATGGAAGATGCCTGCAAACTCGACGGCGATGTAGCCGGCGCCCGCAATCACAATCCTTTCGGGCAATTCGTTGAGGTGAAACGCTTCGTTCGACGTGATGGCGAGCTCGTGGCCCTTCACGTCATACTGCCGGCGGGGATGCCCACCCGTCGCAATCACGATGTATTTGGCGGTTACGGTCTTGTTTTCGCGCTTCAAGTGAACGCTGTGCGGATCGACCAAGCTGGCGCTGTCCTCGAAGATCTCGACGCCCGCCTTCTCCAGATTGCTCGTATAGATCCCCTCCAGGCGGTCGATCTCTTTGTCCTTGTTGGCAACCAGGGTCTTCCAGTCAAAGCTTGCCTCGCCCACATCCCAGCCGAAGCCGGCCGCGTCCTCGAATGTCTCGGAAAAGTTGCTCGCATAGACAAAGAGCTTCTTCGGGATACAGCCCCGTATGACGCAGGTGCCGCCCATCCGGTATTCCTCGGCGATTGCCACCTTGGCGCCGTAGATCGCGCTCATCCGGGCGGTACGAACGCCGCCCGAGCCGCCGCCGATCACAAACAGATCATAGTCGTAGGAAGCCATCGCCATTCTTCTCCTGGCCTGGCCTTGCCGTGGCCGCGGGCATCTGACCGAATGTAGGGTCCCGTTTCAAGCAATTCTGGAAAGAACGTTCACGCCGTGATCACGTTGACGCCATCGGGACCGGCGACGATGGCCGTGTCCGCCAAGCCGATGAAAAGACCATGCTCCACAACGCCTGGAATCCCGGCGAGTGCGGCGGCCAAGGCCTCAGGCTGCGGTATCCGGCCGAATGAGCAATCGAGAATGGCGTTGCCGTTATCGGTGACGAAGGGATTGCCTCCACCCGCCATTCGCAGCGTAATTTCACCCTGGCATCCCAGCGTGCGCGCTTGGGTTTCGACATGGGCGCGGGTCGACGCCAGACCAAAGCTGATCACCTCGATCGGCAACGGAAAATTTCCCAATGATTCCACATGTTTACTGGCATCGGCGATGACCAGCATGCGCTTCGACGCGGCCGCCACGATTTTTTCCCGCAGCAGCGCGCCGCCGCCGCCCTTGATAAGCCGCAGGCGATCGTCCAACTCGTCGGCGCCGTCGATGGTGAGATCGAGTTGGGTGAGATCGTCGAGCGTGGTGAGCGGGATATTGAGCGCCTTGGCCTGATCGTGGGTCGCCTTCGACGTTGGCACGCCAATCACGTCGAGACCTTCCCCCACGCGCGCGCCCAACAAGTCGACAAACTTCGCCGCCGTCGACCCGGTTCCAAGCCCGAGCCGCATGTCGTTTTCGATGAAGTCCAGGGCGCGCTCGGCGGCGGCGAGTTTTTGCTGATCTGCATCCATGGAATCAGGTGGGTAGAAGCTTCAGGGGCGAGCAACACTCCCGCAAGCGGGAGAACCAGCACGAGATTGAATTGAGCGGCCTATTTGTCCAGGCCGCCCATCAGCATGTATTTCATTTCGAGGAATTCCTCGATGCCGTGGTGGGATCCCTCGCGGCCAAGACCCGATTCCTTGACACCGCCAAAGGGCGCCAATTCGGTGGAGATCACGCCTTCATTGATGCCGACGATTCCGGCTTCGAGCCGCTCGGCCACCCGCCAGACACGGCCGATGTCGCGGGCAAAGAAATATGCGGAAAGGCCGTGGGGCGTGTCATTGGCGATCTCAATGGCCTCTTCTTCGGTTTTGAAGCGAAGCAATGGCGCCATCGGCCCAAAAGTCTCCTCCTCATTGAACAGCATCCCGGTGTCGACGTCGGCGAGCACGGTTGGCTCGTAGAAGGTGCCGCCGCGCTCGTGGCGCTTGCCGCCGGTGAGCACCTTGGCGCCCTTCGATACGGCGTCGTCCACATGGGCCTCGACTTTTTCGAGGGCATCCTGATTGATCAGCGGGCCTTGCGCGACGCCCTCCTCGATCCCCTCGCCGACCTTCATGGCCGCCACTTCGGCCGTCAGTTTTTCGGCGAAGGCGTCATAGACGCTGTCCTGCACCAGGATTCGGTTGGCGCACACGCAGGTCTGGCCCGTATTCCGGAACTTGGACGCGATCGCGCCGCGAACGGCTTGGTCGAGATCGGCGTCATCGAACACGATCAACGGCGCATTGCCGCCGAGCTCCATCCCGACCCGTTTGACCGTGCTGGCGGCCTGCTCCATCAGCTTCTTGCCGATCTCGGTGGAGCCGGTGAAAGTGATCATTTGCACCTTCGGGCTGGTGGTGAGCTCCTTGCCAATCGCGCTGGCGCTTCCCGTAATCACGTTGAAGACGCCTTTGGGGACACCGGCGCGGTCGGCGAGTTCGGCCAGCGCCAGCGCCGTCAGCGGTGTCGCCGAAGCGGGCTTGGAGACGACGGTGCAACCCACACCGATCGCGGGCGCCACCTTGCGCGTGATCATCGCCATCGGGAAATTCCAAGGCGTGATCGCGCCCACAACCCCGATCGGCTGCTTGATGACTACAATCCGGCCGTCCTGCCGGTGGGTCGGTATGGTCTCGCCATAGGCGCGCTTGGCCTCTTCGGCGAACAGCTCGGTGAAGCCCGCCGCATAAGCCACTTCGCCGCGTGCCTCGGCCAACGGCTTGCCCTGCTCGCTGGTCATGATCAGCGCGAGATCTTCCAGATGCTCCATCTGCAGCTCAAACCAGCGGCGCACCAGCTTGGAGCGTTCCTTGGCCAGCATCCGGCCCCATGAGGCGAATGCTTCATTGGCGGCATCGATCGCTTGGGCAGTCTCCTCGGTTCCGAAGCGCGGGACATAGGCGATCACTTCGCCGGTCGCGGGATTTGTCACTTCCATCTCGGGCGTGCCGACCCAGGCGCCGCCCACATAACACTGCTGTTTCAGCAGCGAGAGGTCTTTGAGCCCGGCAATGGATGCGATTTTTTCTTCTGATTTCAGTTCCGTGACGCTCATCTCTGTGACTCCCGATGGACGATCTCGCGTATCCCTAATTGGCCCATATTCTAGCAGAGGGCAACACCGTCTGTCGCCAGGCTGACAGGACGCCCGCGGGTCCATAGGATGGCGCACTAAAGATGGGCGTTGGAGCAGATGAAATGAAGGGTTTGACGGTGGTCTTCGACCTCGACGGCACGCTGGTCGACACCGCGCCCGACCTGACTGCGACCCTGAACCATGTGCTTGATCAGATCGGCCACGGCCCGGTCACCGTTGACGATGTCCGCCCGGTTGTCGCCTATGGCGGCCGGCGCATGCTGAAGAATATTCTCGAGACCGCGGGCGACGATGCCAGCGAAGCCCGGCTCGATGAATTGCTCAAGGTCTATTTGGCGCATTACCGCGTGCATCTGGCCGACGCCAGCCGGCCCTATGAAGGCGTGCTGCAATGCCTCGACTGGCTAACAGCCCAAGGCGCGCGGTTGGGCGTTTGTACCAACAAATATGAAGACCTCACCTTCACCCTGTTGGACCAGCTCGATCTCGAGCGCCGCTTCCATGCCATTTGCGGGGTCGATACCTTCGAAGTCCGCAAGCCCCACCCCGATCACCTGACGCGCACAATCGAAATGGCTGGGGGTAAGGCGGACTACGCCATCATGATCGGCGATACCGAGACCGATATCGCGACCGCGAAGGCCGCTGGCATACCCGTCATCGCCGTCACCTTCGGATACTCCGACACGCACGTCGAATGCTTCGAGCCCGATGCCATGATCGGCCACTACCGCGAGCTGCCCGATAGAATTGCGGAGTTGGTGAATACTCTCGCCAAGGCCTAAATTGGCGCGGCCGCCGAAGCAGTTCAGCTCTTCTGATCGAGCTGCTCGAAGCGGCCATCGGACCAGCGGTAGATGGCGTAGGGCGGGAGATCCACGTCGCCATTCTGGTTGAACCGGAAGGTCCCGATCACCGTTTCCATAGGATTTTCGCGGAGCGCGTCGATCACGGCCTTTGAGCTCGTGGAACCCGCCCGTTCCGCCGCCTGCGCCCAGGCTTCGATCGCCGCATAGGTATAGAGGTGATAGCCCGAGGGCTCGATTCCCTGGCCCCGGAATTGTTTCACCAGCGAGGCGGCTTTCGGATTTTTTCGGACATCGGGCGCGAAGGAAAACAAAGTGCCCTCGCCCGCTTGGCCGGTGATCGCCCAATATTCATCCAGCACCAGTGTATCGCCGCCGATGATCCGGGCCTCCAACCCTTGGTCCCGCATTTGCCTCAGAATAAGACCGGCCTCGCCGTGGTAACCGCCGATAAGGAGGACCTGGATACCGGCCTCCTTCAGTCGTGAGACAAGGGCCGTGTAGTCCTTCTCACCCGCCGAATAGGCCTCGAACAGGACGGGCTCCAGGCCGCCGCGCCTTGCGGCGTCACGGGTAGCCTCGGCCAGACCTTTGCCATAGGCGGTCTTATCGTGGATGAAGGCGACCCGCTTGCCCGCAAATTGCTTGGCCAGATATTCGCCGAGCACCGCGCCCTGCTGGTCATCGCGGCCCGCCACCCGAAAGATGCTGGCGCCACCTTCGTCGGTGAGCCTTGGGCTGGTCGCCGTCGGCGTGATCATGATCACGTCCTCCTCCTGGTAGACCTTGGAGGCCGCGATTGTGGCGTCGGAACAGATGTGGCCCGCCACCATGGCGGCGCCTTGCGTCACCAGCTTGTTGGCGACCGCGACCGCCTGCTTGGGGTCGCACTGGTCGTCGCCGATGCTCAAGACCAGCTTTTCGCCCAGCACGCCGCCCTTTGCGTTCAGGTCTTGAACCGCCTGTTTTGCGCCAGCCAACATATGTTCGCCGAGGCTCGCCAGCGGGCCGGTGACGGGGCCCGCCGCGCCTATCAGGATGTCGGCGTTAACGGGTCCGGCGAGCGCCATCAGGGCGAGTGCTGCGGCTAGCAGTACCTTCCGGCCCATGACCCCAATCCCCTTCCGCGCGCTGGTTTGACCGGTCGCGCAGCGATTTCCGCACCGCCCCGTGGCCTTGCTTGACAGCGCTTCGGGGCCACGCCTATATCGGCTGATCCTTGTGGGCAAGGGCGGTTAGCTCAGTTGGTAGAGCACTGTGTTCACATCGCAGGGGTCACTGGTTCGAGTCCAGTACCGCCCACCACGGCGTCCAGATACATTTTCACCGACTTCACGCCGCCTCCGCAACCCGCACGGGCTGCGGGCTTGGCGCGAAACGGAGCACCAAGTAGCCAACCACCGCGCTCACGATGGAGCCCGTAAACACGCCGATCTTGATGGGCGCGTCGAAGTCGCTGTGCTCGAAGGCGAGCGAACCGATGAACAGGCTCATGGTGAAACCGACGCCGCAGAGCAGCGAGACGCGAGGCGTGCGATGCTCGGTTTGTTGATTTTCCCTGCGAGGTCCAGCACGATAGATCTTGTCCAGCCGGGTGCGCCAGATTCCGGTTTCCAATCCGTCATGGAGGTTAAGATGAATCGCGCATTGGTTTTAGTGCCGGCTTTCGTCCTCGCGGTTTCAATGGTTCACGGATCCGTCCTTGCCCAGGGAATGGGACAAGGCCAAGGTCAGGGGAAGATGGGCCAGCAAGGCATGGGCCAGGGAATGGTGATGACGCAATGCAAGGATGAGATCGCCAAACACTGTTCCGACGTGCAACACGGAAGCGGCGCCGTGCATACCTGCCTGACCAACCATATGAAAGAGCTATCCGATAAATGCAAATCGGCGCTCAAGAATATGGGCGGGCATGGCAGCGGCGCGGGCCATATGCGCTAGGCCCATTTTAGCGCCCACATCTGGCGCGCGAGGTATCGTGCGAGGCATGCTATCGCCTTGCCCCTAGAGAGCATCCACGTCGCGTGCGCCAGGAACAGTATTTGACCAATCCGCGATACATTGGTGCGCAACGCACCGCTTAATCAATGGCGAAAAAAGATTGTCCGGCCCTGTTCCGAGAAGGGCGGTTTGAAAAACGTCGTCATCTGGTTTGAAAAATTGAGCCGCCACGACGTGCCGCGGGTCGGCGGCAAATTCATTACCGCCGTTTGCTTCCAAGCCTCCACTTGCAGCGTCAATGCACACGGTGCTCCCACCGCCTTTGGGCTGTAGTCACAGGGAGGCAGCCCGTTAGACAACAGCTATCCGGCCATGAGACACGAGATGCATGATCGTGAAAAAGACCTCTCCTCAACCGAGATCGTACGCAAACGCTACAACCGCATCGCGCCGCTCTATGACGTACTTGAGTGGCCAATGGAAGTGCTGTGGTTTCGGCGGTGGCGCCGTGACCTTTGGCAAGACGTGCGCGGGAGAGAAAAGATATTGGAGCTTGGCGTCGGGACAGGCAAGAACATCCCGTGGTATCCGCACGGTACGCGAATCCACGCCATTGACATCTCCGAGAAGATGCTGGCCCGGGCCCGAAGGCGGGCCAAGCGACTGGAAGCAGAGATCGACCTCGAAGTTGCCGACGCCCAAGAGCTGCCTTTCCCCGATGCGTCATTCGATACGGTCATCGCGACCTTTCTCTTCTGCTCCGTCCCCGACCCAATCACAGGCCTGAAAGAAAGCCTGCGAGTCCTAAAGCCGGGCGGACGGCTGCTTCTAATGGAGCACGTGCTCTCGGAGCACCGGATTCTCCGCCAACTCATGCGCTGGCTGGATCCGCTGACCTACCGCCTGTGGGGCGCCCATATCGACCGCGAAACCGCATCGAATGTTCGGGCTGCCGGGTTCGAGAACATCGAGGCCGAGAATCTGGCATTGGATATCGTGAAAAGAATAACTGCGACTAAGGCGAGCTAGGTCGGGATCGGAGGTCTGGAGCCATATCGGCTTCGCGTCTCGATGTTCTGCCGCCCGAGTCTATGCCTCTTCTCTCTTCATGGAGGCCCCTCGCACGCCGGCCCGCCGAAGAAAATCCAAGAGGTCTTTGCTATGGCGCTCAATCGCCTCCATCGACTGATGCCCGGCGCCGCCAACAAGGAGGGTTTCGGTTTGTTCCCCGCCGCAGTTACGATTGATGGCTTCAAAATCGGAAATCGGAACAACCCGGTCTGCGGTACCGTGAACAAGCAGAACCGGACAGGCGACACGGCATACCGTGTTGAGTGGGGCGATTTCATCGTAAGAGTGGCCAATCACCCACTCCACGTAGCGCAGTATCAGATCTATCATCGGCTTAGGCATGCGCAACCGCTGGAGCTGTCGGCGCATCAGCCAATCGGGGTGCGCGAAGGAACCAATCGAGATTACCGCGCTGATGTCGTTGCGCCGCGAAGCCTCAAAGAGCACAGCGCCAGCCCCAACGGAGTGGCCAAGCAGCGCTATTTTTGCCTTCGCGCCACCCAGACGCGCTTTGAGCCAATCCACGGCGTTGCCAACATCCTCCGCAAATCGTGGCAATGAGGAGAAGGTGTCGGTATCGCTCAAACCGTGATTGCGTGCGTCGAGTAGCAGGACGTTTAAGCCAGCCCGGTGCAGCGGCAGCGCCAATGGCAGCATCATTTCCGCGTTTCCACCCCAGCCATGCAGAAGTACGACGCAGGCGGCATTCGGCGCGGCCGGCAGTAACCAGGCGTGGAGCCGTTGGCCTCCCGATGTCGATAGTTCGACGTCTTCGTAGGCCAGCCCGACGTCCTTTGGTGTCCCCTGTGGGACCACCCGCGGTGCCCTGAATCCCCAATGAATTGCGAGCAAGGTTAGTGCAAGAACCAAGAGGCCGGCAATGATCAGGATGGAGACGGCATACATATTCGATCAGTCCAATAACGTTAGGCCGTATATTGCAAGTAAGCATCGGCCGCACCGTTGCGGGTACCGTCGGCTTCCGCTCCGAAAGCGGACCTCAGGTTAGCGTGAATTCAGGAGATCCTCGAAAGCGGACATGGCGATTGGATCGCTGAATGTCTGCTCATGACCCGAAGCGGACATCGGAGGTCCGATAGGGCATCCCTGGCTTGTCGCAAGTTCAGAGCTTCAATACGACGAGATTGATATCGGGATCGATGCAGATCTGCTGACCGCCATATCGCAAGGCGGAGGCGACCCCGCGATTATTTAAATTGATAAGAATTCTTCCGGCAAAAGGCTCGTTGCCAGCATGACCATGTTGATATCGCGATGAGCGATCCAGCTTTCCGTCCGCTGATTGGCCGGACTGTCCCAGAAAGTTTCTATTGTTTCGCCCAAAGGAACATATTGCATCAGACTGTCGATCTGCTGAGACAGTCTGTCGTCGAACAGGCCGGGATTGCCATCGAACTGATTTCGCATTTTCGCAACCGCCTTCAATCCGATCGACAGTCCCAGCTCGCGGAAACCAAGCCGGTAATCCGCCAAATCGCCGAGTGGATTTTGTCTCACGAAGGCATTCAGCCCGTATTGCGACGACCCCAGCAGGCTCTCCAAAAGACCGGGGGCCCTGAAATAACCTTTGACGGTCATTTGGACCATCCGGCAGGCATCAAACAAAAGACCACCTATCCCGAGCGGGTCACCTGTTGCCCAGTTCTGCCCCTCGCACAGTTTTGCCATTTCGGCGGTCTCGGTGCTGAGATCAGGAATCATAGGGGGGTCAGAACGGCCTTGCGTGCAGATTCGAAGTTCATTGTAAGTGACAAAGCCATCGAGCGGATCGTGGTGACCCATTGAGGGAACGAGCGGATGCGTCAGGTCGATGCTCATCTTCCAGTACATGCGCTTTCCACCACCTGTCGGTGAAACGTGAGTAAATCCGGCATGGGCCGCTTTTGCCAATTCCACTGACCAGCGGCAATAATTTGGACCACCTGTGATCACGCTAGCCCGTTCAAGAGCATGCATCCATTTGGTCAGGTAGTGATAGTATTGCCCGTCCCGCTCCCATTCCAGCTGTTCGTCAAAGGGATCATTGGGCGCGCGTTCATTCAGCTTCTTACCGATCCTGAGCCCGCCTGCGGTTGGGTGAAGTTGACCCTCCTCCTCACTAAGGCCGCTTATCCAGGCCGTACGTGGATCGTCGGCGCGGTGCCTGCCGAGGATGCTGTGGACCTGATCGATGAGACACAGCGCAAGATTTCTATATTCCCCTTCACCCGTATGACGGTAAAGGGTCAGGAAGTTGCAGACCGCAAACGCGTCGGTCCACAAGTAACGTCGCGGGGCATTTTTCGATGTCGAAATCCCGGTTTGATCGGCGAATTCGATCATGATGTCCCGGGCTTCGGTCGTTATTGATTCCTGCTTCATCACTGCTCGCCGCTAACTTCAAAATGAGGTAACCCAAGATGCAAGGGAGGCGTGCCCCAAAGGGATGAGTATCCGATTGGACTTAGAGGCCGCCGGTCGAATGCGATTTGGCATCGGTATCCTCGCAGAGCACCTTGACCAACGCGTCGACAGGCCAATGACCCAGAATTGACACACTACTTAAGCGCGTTGGCAAGGGTGATAGGTGGGCTGCTTGCCGACTCACGCATCACAGGCGATGATGTCCCGGGAGATCACCACGGCCAGACAACCGAGATCAGCCAGACGGCGCCGGCGGCATGGATTGCAAGGGTGGTTTTTATGCCGGTTGTCAAAGCGCTGCGGTGTGGGGCGTTGGACACCATGTGCCAGGCTGCCGCCGTTGCGGTTACCAGAAGAATTATGGGAAACGAGATCGCGAATGCCGGCAGCAGCTCTTGGAGAACGGCCAGGCCGATGGCCAGGACCGCAAGCACATTGATGACCAGATAGACAACGAGTGTAGTCTGCAGCCCTAAGCGGACGACCAGCGTGCGCCTGCCTGCAGCAGCGTCAGCTTTGGCGTCCGGAATCTCGTTGATCAGTAGAACATTGAATACCCAGAAGCTGATGGGGAGCGAAAGCAAGGCTGCACCTGCATTCACCTGTCCGCTTTGCAGCCATGCTGCGCCGGTCACAGTCAGCGGACCAAACCCTACGCCGACAGCGATTTCGCCGAGCCCGTGTCCACTGAGCTGGATAGGAGGGACGGAGTAGAGCACACCAAGCGCTACTCCAATCAGCCCAAACCAGATCACGCCGACGCCCTTTATCGTGACGAGGCCGACACCGAGGAGAGCTGCCGATGTCAGCAGTACCACCCCCCAACGCATCATCTCCTGACGCGTCATAATCCCCTCTTGAATGAAGCGCGATCCGCCGGTGAAGGGATAGATGCGATCAGTGTTGATCGGGTCAGTGCCGCAGACGTCGTCGTAGACATCATTGATGACGTTGATGGCGGCATGCGCAAATACGGCGGCGAGCAGCGCAATCGCAAAGGCGACGTAATCCGGTGAGTGCGCTGTGCGGATGCCCCACGCCGTTCCCAGAATGACGGGTAAGATCAAGGCCGAGAAAAACATCGGGCGGGTTGCTAGGAATAGCCGCTTGGCGGTCCGGGCTGGCGAGTGGCCTTGCAAAGAATGTGGCACGGGACCGTTATTCGGGGTCATGGATGCACCCTCTCGCCCGAGGCTATGGGGTAGCGGCGATTTTATGCAACAGGTGCACGACCGGTGTTCACCGAGGGCATCGACACCGCCGACCTGGAGGACGCGAAGGCGCTGCTTGACCCACTCTCACAGCTTCCTCCGGCCAGCTCGTGAATTCGGATCTGCAGTTAGTATAACCAGCAATACCAACTCTGCAGCGGACATGCGGCATGGAAGCAGCCATTTCATCGCTCTCTGTCGCAAATCCTGCGACCCGGTGGCTCGGGAGGGCATCTTTTTTCCACAGGTTATTAGACCGCGAACAGTGCGTTCGATTGAAGGATTGAACCGGAGCTGAAACGGTCCTAACTTGTAGAGTCCACGGCAAGAGAGCTTCGGATTCCGAGCTGTGGAGCTGGAAGCCTTCGGGCGACTGGCGGGAAAGGCGTCAGTAAGTGCTCTTCGGAGCGCAATGCGAAGACTCCGCGTCTAAGCACTTGGCGCCTTTTCTTTTGAGCGGTCGCAAGTACGATGCCGAATTTATTAGGCCCGGCGCAGTTCGCCGGGCCCTAATTATTTTAGCGTCAGTGATGCTAATCCGCGTCAGTGCACCTGTGCGCCCGCGCATAGCGAATAGCGCAAGTCATGTCAATGTTATTTTGTGGGCTGCTCGGTTCAACGGCACTACATGTTGATATTGACTACGCGCGGCGCGCGCTCAAAGTAAGAAGCGATCCCGACCGTATGTCTGTTTTTTGCCGAGATTGGCCCGTTCACGAGCTTGGTCCATCACGGATCACGTTGAACAGATTGCCTGGCGTTCCCGCCGCAGCCTATCCGATCTTTTCATTCATCAGCCTTAGATAGTGTTCGGCGTGCTGGTAGTAGCTTTCAGATTCAACTGCATCACCGGCTGACTCGGCGGCGCGCGCTAGCGCCACATATCGCTCAAAATCCTTCTGCGGATTCGCGGACATATTGGACCCGTTTCGCTTTGATTTGGGTTTCCCGGTCGCAGGGTGGTTTTGGGATGGTTTTGATTGTCGTCGACCCCGACCTACGGGGTTCGTCCGTCTAGTCTTCATGGGATCAATTACGCCACGTGTCGTGGCTTCCCCTGGTTGTTGGTCGGAAAAAACTGGAGTTCATCGGAATGTCGAATGAAGCGTTCTGCAGATGGTAGACATGGCACTTCCTGGTCGTATCTTTGCGGCGACGGGATCTGCATCCCGTTGAACGTCTGCGAGCTGCCGCCCGACTTGCGACAGAATTAACCCCTGCGCCACGCCGCGGAAGATTTGCATTTACGGCAGATGCGCTCGCCGACCCATGCGCTCGGAAACGGCTTGCCGCACATCAGGCATTTTCTGGTCTTGGGATCCGAGTAAAGGTCGGATCCTTGCTCAGTTTCCTTGGCGTCGGTTTCGGTCTCCTCAGAGACCACCTCTGCGTTCCGCGCTCTTGAATCAAAATCAGTCTTCATCGTACTCCGTTGCTTTACGGTCTGATCGGCCCCTCCTCCATGTGATGCACTTCCGTTGTGGGTGGGAGTCGCCAAAGCACTCGCTTAACGCGAGGCTGGATTAGCTCGGCCGGCATTCCTTGTTTTGGACATGCTGGCGGCAAATCTCTACTCAGCCGGCAACCGCTTCCCGCCATGTCGGGCGGGAGCGGTTGGTGGGGGCCTTAGTCAAGTACGGTCAGGCTTTCCGCCGCAGGCTTTCCGTTCCGGCCGGTTACAAGCTCGTACGAGACCTTCTGGCCCTCTTTCAGGGTAGTCTCGCCGGCACGCTCGATGGCCGAAATATGAACAAATGCGTCCTTGGAGCCGTCTTCCGGCTGGATAAAGCCATACCCCTTATAGGGGTCGTACCATTTTACTGTTCCTGTGGTCATTGCTACTCCTCTGGCAAAAGGAACGGGGCCAAGCCGAAGCCAGACCCGATTACAAAAAACGTTCACAATGTCAGGAAGTAACAAGTCCCGTCGTGCTAGCGGTGAATCAGGTTACGCACGACATCCGTGTAACGTATGGGCTAGATTTGGGGTGAATCCCGCCAAATATCAAGGCCTTGACCGCTCCAAGGCCGTTGGCTGGCGGCGGTCATGAGAGCGTCGCCCTACGGAACTGCCGAGCGCTGACGGCTTACCCACACTCGCTCCGAGGCCGATTATACCGGCGCAAATGTTGCCGCCGGCAATAGAGCTAGAAACACGCGACGGCCAGCCTCATTGCCCCTTTTGATAAGTCCCAATCAGTTCGGCTTGGGCCAGCACATGGCCCTCCATTGCCGCCATGAGCTGCGCTTTGATCGGTTGCTCAACGTCTCTCAAGACCACATCCAACGCATAAAGCTTGTGAAAATAGCGATGCCGTCCAATCGGCGGGCACGGGCCGTTATAGCCTGCCTGCCCAAAGTCATTGAGTCCGGTCTCGGCACCCTCTGGAAGGCCACTGGCACCCACGTCCTCAGCGAGCCTCCCCATCTCGGGCGGCAGGTTGTAAAGCACCCAATGCACCCAGATCAAACGGGGGGCTTCCGGATCGGGCGCGTCGGGGTCGTCGACGACGAGTGCGAGGCTTTTGGTTCCCGCAGGCACCCCCTGCCACGTTAGTGGCGGCGAAATGTCAACACCTTCACAGGTGTACGCGCGAGGGATAGCGCCATTTGAAGAGAATACGGGCGATGACAGTGTGAGCATCGTGGTTTCCCAAGCGGAGATCAGCAGCCGCCGCAGCACCAATCTGCGGTGAAAATGCGAGTCCAAATCCTTCGCAAATGGGCGACGTGCCGCCGAATCTCCTGTTCTCGTGGCTCAACCGTCCAGGAGGAATGAGATTTTGGCGTTGATCCGGTACTTCGCGATCTTGCCGTTCTCGACCGTCGCTTCGAAATTCTTCAGATAAATCGACCTGATGCCGCGGACGGACTTGGATGCGGTGTCGACAGCCGCCTGCGCTGCATCCTCCCAGCTTTTCTCGGACTCGGCCAAAACTTCGATCACTTTCAACATGGCCATGAAGAAACCTCCCTGGATTGCGTATCGGTTTGACGTACGGATCCGGCGTCCCCCAAAGGTTGCGATGGGCTTTCCGCCGGGTGATCTCAATCGCGATGTCGTAACAAATGGAGCAGCGGACCCTTCGTGACATTGACAGGCGTCAAGCGCCATTGCGGCGAAAATTGCAAGAACTGTGAGGAAACTGGCGGTCCCGCCGATCCTTACGATTGTTGCTGTCTAAAATGGTCAGGTCTCGAACACCAGAAGACAAGACTTCGGGGCGACCGGAGCCGAAGCTGCAGCAGCAATCCGGCCGAACCGATCAGGTGACGCTGTTCCTGGCGGGCGACGTCATGACCGGCCGCGGCATAGACCAGGTGCTGCCCCATCCAAGCGATCCAAGGATTTACGAGTCCTACATGACGTCGGCCGACCACTATGTGAGGCTCGCAGAGATGACCAATGGCCCGATCCAGAGGCAGGTCGATTTCGAATATGTCTGGGGTGATGCTCTGACCGAACTCGATCGCCGGCAACCGGATATGCGTCTAATCAATCTGGAGACGGCGGTTACGAAGTGCGCGGATCCGGAACCGAAGGGCATCAATTACAAGATGAACCCGGAAAACTTTCCGGTCATAACCGCCGCAAGCGTGGACTGCTGTGTCCTCGCCAACAATCACGTTTTGGATTGGGGCCGACGTGGGCTTCTTGAAACACTTCAGACATTGGAAAGTGCAAGCGTGGAGGTCGCCGGCGCTGGGAAATCCCTTGAAGAAGCGCAAGCTCCGGCCGTTTTACAGGCATCGGGGAAGCGGGTGATCGTCTTTGCATTCGGATCGCAGACAAGCGGCATCCCACCCAGCTGGGCCGCCACAAAGGATCGGCCCGGTATCAACTTCTTGCCAGAGCTGAGCGAACAAGCGGCCGACCACATCGGGGGCGAGGTGCGTAAAGTGAAGAGCCCCGGGGATATTGCGGTCGCATCGCTGCATTGGGGGCCGAATTGGGGATACGAGATCCCCGATCAATACTCTGCATTCGCGAGGGGACTGATCGACGATGCGGCTATTGATGTCATACACGGCCACTCCTCGCATCATCCCAAGGCGATTGAAGTCTATCGTGGCAAATTGATCCTGTACGGATGCGGCGATTTCTTTGATGATTACGAAGGCATAGGCGGATATGAGGCGTTCCGGGACGATCTGGTATTGATGTATTTCCCGACCATCAGGCCGTCGGACGGCAGGCTCGAGCGGCTGGCAATGGTCCCGCTCCAGATCCGGAAATTTCGGCTCCATCGTGCCTCATCGGATGATTCAGCGTGGCTGTGCGACATGCTCAACGAACAAGGCAAGAAGTTCGGAACGCGGGTCTGCAAGGCGCCGGATAACACGCTTAAGCTTGTTTGGAAGTAATCCATCTTGCTGCCGTCAGGGGTCCCGACCGCTACGGGCGCCATATTAACCGGCAGATCAAGTCAAGAATTGACGCTAATCAGCTGATTGCGACAGATCGGACACTATAGTTGTGCGATGCGTTTGTTTGCTCTCAATGCAACCCGGACATTCGGCGAGTGCGTGGCGTCGGAACTCGGCGTCCCGCTCAACGAACATGAGGAGCGCGAGTTCGAAGATGGCGAGCACAAAGCGCGTCCATTGGTGAGCGTTCGCGGCCGCGACGTCTATGTGGTCCAAAGCCTACATGGCGGGCCCGAGCAAACCGTCAACGATAAAATTTGCCGGCTGCTATTCTTTTTGGGCGCCGTTCGCGAGGGCGGTGCTGCGCGGATAACCGCGGTAACGCCCTATCTCGCCTATTCACGCAAAGACCGTCAGACCAAGGCACGCGATCCGGTGACAACCCGCTATATGGCAATGCTCTTGGAGGCGGTAGGCGTGGATGGCGTGATGACGCTGGACGTCCATAACGTCGTTGCGTTCCAGAACGCCTTCCGGTGCCAGTCAGTTCATCTCGACACACGCCGGCTGTTCGCCGGCCATATGCGGGCGCGTGTAGGAGAAGACCCGGTGGTCGTGGCCTCACCCGATCCTGGAGGCGTCAAACGGGCCCAGCTATTCCGGGAGATGTTTGAAGCCATGCTTTGCCGGCCGACCGGATCGGCTTTCATGGAAAAACGGCGCAGCGCCGGCAAGGTCACGGGAACCTTGCTGGTGGGCGATGTGGCAGGCGCTACGGTGCTTGTGATCGACGACCTTATCAGCACCGGCGGCACCATGCTGCGGGCGGCGGAGGCGTGCCTCGAGCAAGGCGCGAAGGGCGTCTATGCGCTGGCGGCTCACGGTTTGTTCGTGGGCAACGCGGCCACGGTGATCGCCGATCCGCGGCTGAAGAAAACCATCATCACGGACACCGTTCCCCCGTTTCGCCTCGACCCAAAGACCATCGAGCAGCATGTCGAGATAGTCAGCGCGGCACCGCTTTTTGCCGGAGCTATCCGCCGGAATCACGAAGCCGGGTCGATCGTCGCCTTGCTTGAGGGAGAAGCTTGAGGCTGGCCCGTTCGGCAAGCTCAAGATAGGCGCGTGCAAGCGGCAACCATTTCGCGGGCTCGCGCCCGTCCGGCTCGAGCAAATGGGCGAGGGATAGACGCGCCCGAAGGCATGCCCGGTAAGTGGTGTAGAAGGCGAGCAGGCGGTCCGACGGTTCGTTGCCGAGTTGTTCGCCGCACAGCTCGATCAGGGTCGGCCCGATTTCAGGCGAACCCAAACGTTCGCATTCCATTCCGAGAAAACAGAGCTCGTCGAACGGATCGACAAGCCTCAGACCTTTGTTGAATTCGAGGCAGTCGATGATGACGGGAGGGTCGGTCAGGCAGACATGTTCGGGGCGCAGATCACCGTGGCCATCCACGATGCGGCCATTTTGAGCCCGCGTCATCAGAAGTTGGGGTTCGTCGTTCAGGAATAATTCCATGCGCTCGCAGACCGCATTGGCTTGTTGCTGTGGCAGATCGAACTCGCCGATCAGGAATTTTCGGTTTTCCGCATGCTCGCGCGCGAAATGCGCGACGTAGTCGAGAGGTGAGATCGCGGCGACTTCGGCATTTCGGTAGAAGTCTGAAAGGACGGTGGCAAGGCTCCTGAGGGCCTGTTCCGTCACGCTTCCGGATAAGATTGCCTTATCCAACATCTTATCGGCAGGCAGCCGGCGCATCTTTACGAGCCAGTCAACCGGTTCCCCCCCACCATCCAATGCGAGCTCGCCAACGTCAGTAAGTGCAAGGGGAACCACGCCGAGATAGATCTCGGGCGCTAGGCGCCTGTTAAGGTCTAGCTCCAGGCGGCAATCGGCCTCGCGTCCCTCCAAGGTGGAGAAATCGAGGAATGGATATTTGACGGGCTTCTTGAGTTTGTAGACCTCGTCTCCTGCCAGGAAGACCCAGGACATGTGGGTCTCCTCGACGTCGACACGCTGGACTCCCTCGGGGTAAGCGGCCGGTGACCGCAGAAATGCGACCTTCTCCCGGATTCCAAGGTTTCGCGTCTCATTCCGGCGGGCGCGTCGGGGATCGTCCATCATGACTGGGGCCGTCTGCTGTCAGTTTCCATAGCACTGCAATCTAGCCGAAGGTTCGTTGACACCTATCAAGGATCCGGTCACTTGGATTGAGGGAATCGATTGCAACTCTACCCACATGTCGGATTAATCGCGCCTAGCGAGCTGATCCCAACCGGCGATTACCGCGCAACCCATTCATTTAATCACGTAAGAATCGGATCAGACCCATCTGCTCAAGCTCGAAGTGCCGTTTGGGCGGTTGGGACGCCTTGCGGATTATGGCTATTCGTTCAAATACGGACCGTCGACAGCTGCGTCCGAATCCTTCTGGGCCCGGGCCAGATCGTTGGGGATGACCGTCACAAGACCAGTTCCCAAAGGGCCTTGGGCAAATTCGATTCCAGCAACACCGAAGAGTTCGATCACCCAAGCGTTGGTCTGCAGGTGACGGGTCACGGACGGGCAAGTGAATTCTGATGAGCCGCCCGCGAACGCCAGGGGCAGCAATATTTGATCGGCCATGTGCCGATCCAGCGCCGCTCCGCAACCATGATGATCCAGTAGGTCGCTGATCGCTTCCTCGGCGACCTCCTCCGCCGGCTTGCCCTTGCGGCCCCACGCGCTGAATCCGGCAACGGCGTTCTCATAGATGGCCGTCAGATAGATGCCGGCGCCCGGCGACACTGAGCGCACGCGTTCTGCCTTGATGGAAATGGGGACGGCGAGCGGACGGAGCAGGGCCTCGGCGCGGTCGGTCATGCGTTGCGCTATATGAGATGGCAAGTTTGCCGCCACCGCGCGTCCCTCGACCGCGACGATGGGTCCCCGCTCAATCAGGCTGAGGGGTTGTAGGGACGAGGAAACAGACGCGCCTGAGCCGGTCAGCTCCATCGTAATGCCGCCGCCTCCAGCCGGGTAGAAGCCCCAGGCATCGAGCTTGGCGGTACCTGCAATTCCGAGGCGGCCCAACGTCTTCAGCCAAACGTCCCGCAAATAATCGAAGGAAGGGCTCCAAGGCACATGCGTACCGCCCTTGACCGCGACAGTGCTCGGCTCTCCCAGCAGCCCCAGAGGAACGCAGAGGGTCTGCAGCACAAGTGTTGCTGCCCCGGCGCTTCCGCCCTCGCGAGCTTCGGCGACGTCGAATTCATATGTACCCGCTATAGGCGGCGTTGTCGGAGAGAATTCCAGCGTCATGGAACCGAGTTCACCGCCCATCACCGATGCGCGGCAAACGGCGGCGGTTGCCAAAATCGCGGTGAGGTGCTGGGCCGCGAGTCCCGGCTTTGGCCGCCCGGCGCGAATCTGTTCAATCCGCAGCGGACGCCCCGTAATTGCGCTCAGCGAAAGCGCCGTTCGCAGGATCTGGCCGCCGCCTTCGCCGTACGAGCCATCGATCACGAGCATATTTTGTGCCATCGCGGCCATGGATCAGCCTGATGTGCGGGCCACCCCCAGATAGGCGTTTTCGGCTTCGCTTTCGAGCTCTTGGCCCCGACCTTCATAGCGCGGCGAGTAATGAAAGCTGACGATGCGCTCTGCCTCTGCCAGCCGCGCGATATTTCCGGCCTGGCGCGCGGTCAAGTGGTTGCGGTCGCGGGCTCGACTCACATCCGCGTGCAAGAACGGGGTCTCGATGAACAACACCGTCGCGCCTTTGGCCAGCGCCGTGATCGCTTGGACATTTGCCGAGGTGTGCGCGGCATCGACCACATACGCAATTTTGGCGTCCGGGGTGATGGTGGCCACCTCGTCACGCAACTCGCCGAGAGGTACGACGCGCTGCTTGGAGTGACCATCATGCTTCCACGTGGCTTGGATTGGCGTCTCATCCGGTTCGCCGCCAGTGATGGCGCGCTTCAAGTCCCTTAGCCACGGCCCAACCTCAAGGCCCAGTTTCTTGAGGCGATTCTTCCATATGTTGACATGCATGGTTTCCTCGAGCGCGAAGGCCAAGCAGGGAATACCGTGGTCGAGGATCGCAGCACGGACGGCGAAGTCTTGCTCGTCAAGAAGCGGTTGGTCAGCTGCCAACGCGCGGCACCGTTCGCCCTCGCCACGAAATCGCGAGCGACAGTGAAACTCGACGGTGCGCTGCCGTGCCGGAGACACAAGCTCGGTCACACTGAGAGTTAGGTCCGTGGTGTAATTCTGGACCAGGTTCCACGTGTAGGCTGCAAGTTTGTGGGTGACGGCCTCGACCAGACCGCAAGGTCCGTAAAGTCGCAGGGTGCGTTCGCGCCCTAGCGACGTGCGCAGAAGCCGGTCGAAGCCGCAGAAATGATCCATATGCATATGGGTTACGAAAACATCGCTTACGCGCAGCAGTTTTCGCGGCGGCAAGGCCGATAGGTCGCCGAGATCGAACAGAATCGCCCGCTTCTCGAACATGAACTCGATATAGATCCCCGGGTCACCGAAGGGATCATTGATGGGCTGCGGGTGAAAACGGGCAGTCATGCGGTGGCTTGCGTGACCTCATCGGTCGTTCGGATCGAAGCGTTTATTGTTGCCGTCCCCCCATGTCGCCAAAGATTAGCCGATCTTGGCCGGACCCGGTTGGGCATAGGTCAAACTGTCATGGGTCCGATTTGATTATTGATAGCGGCAAGTCCATTGATCGGCCCGTTCTGCGCCAGGGGAATTGGTTCCAAACGGTCTGCGAAGGAGCATCGGTGTGAAGGACTGGAACGCCGTCGTTACCGTTTACGATAAGGATGGCTACCGGTTGGCCAAGCGGCTGATGTCCCGATTCGGCAGAATCGACTCGACGGATTACTTCAATGTTCTGGTCATGAAGGTTCCGGATGTCGACAACTTCACCCAGGCAATCGCTGAGCTGTTCGAGCAGACCCCCGGGTTCCTCAACGACATATCGCGTGTTGTCCCCGCCCATGCGACCATCGATTTTCAGTCGCCGCAGGAATTCAATGAAAAGGCTGACGCCGTAGTTGGGGACTGGTGTGAAAAGCTCGCTGGCAAGTCCTTCTACATCCGGCTGCATCGGCGCGGCTTCAAAGGGCGGATCGCTTCGCCTGACGCAGAACGGTTCCTCGATGATGCGGTGCTGGAACGGCTTCGTGAGCTAGACCGCCCTGGCCGCATCGACTTCGAGGATCCCGATTTTGTGATCGATATCGAGATGGCCGGAAACCGGGCGGGGTTTTCCATTTGGTCTAGGCAAGAGCTCAACCGTTTCGATTTTCTGCACGTCGACTGATCGGACTTGCGAGATGCCATCTACCCAAACGGTTGGGCCGTCTCCGTGGCGAGTGCTCGCCAAGTCCCTTCGACGGGCATGAAGCTGCTCGTGCGCGCATACGCCTACCCGGCAAGCGCTCGTCAAACGAGGTGGTGTTTGCCAATTGGCTGCACAAACGTCGCCTGCGGCCCCCTGTCGCCACGGTCCTCGGCAAAGCGGACCTCCTGACCTACGTCGAGATCGTCATAGCCGTCCTTTGCGACGCTGTTGCGGTGAAAGTAGATCTCGCGACCGTCCGATGACGCAATGAAGCCGTGATCTTCCTCGGGCACCATCGACGCAATTACGCCGTGAAGCGGGCTCTCATGTACCTTGACGTGCCCCTGCCGCTTTCGGACTTCGTCCTGCAGCTGGCGGCGCGCGGCTCTAAAGGCGTCTCGAATCGCGACATAAACATCCTCGTGGGCGTACCGGTCGCCGGGATCATGGTCGACGACGATGTCGGGGGCGCCTGGAAGCGTCATGTGAATGCGCACGCGATAGGTATTGCCCTTGTGATGCCGACGATGCGGTCTGCCTATCACGACCCGCGCCGACGTGATGCGGTCGTAAAATTCCTCTAACTTCTCCGCTTCCTTGCGGGCGCGAGCCTCGATGGCTTCCGATGGCCCGATATCCTCAAAATGAATCTCAAGGGGAACTTGCATGTTATTCAGCGACCTTGAGCTGGTTGCGTTGAACCCTGTAGGTAGCGGCGAGCTGACCCTTTCGGCGGCATTCTGTGCGAGTTCTCAAGGCGACCTCATTCGACCTGTTCTGTAGCCATACACTGCTCGGCATCGACAACTCATCGCTGAGAGCCGTTCGCCGAGCTAAGTGGGCCAACCACTGGCAACGGCGGGCTGGCGGATTGGTATTCCCATTCGATTACCTAGGACTTCAGCGCCTTACTCAACCGCTGATACGCTAGCTTGAGCTCTGCGCCGAGATCCATCGAAACCTGTTCAAGGCCTTCGGCCGTCTTTTGAAGTTCAGCCTTTCTGCGGAATTCGCTCCACTTCTTTTCCAATTTCTCCCATTCCTCCTGAAGCTCCATGGAGCCAAGGTAAATCTGAAGGCGCAGCTCATCTCGGAGCTGCTTGAGCTCTTCAAAACGCTTGGAAAGCTGGGTCATCGCGATAACCCCTACATTGGGCTTCGATGTCGCGAATAATCACGCATACCTTTGAGACATGGCCATTTCTAGAAGGTAATTTCACTATGGGTGCAGGCCGCAGCCGCCCGCATTGATTCCGCGCAACGTTTGGCGAACAAGTTGGAATTCCCCACGCAGAGACGATGCATATGCGGGCCGAGATACAAGCTGGCCCGGCCACCCGCTATTAATTGGGCGTGGCGGCAAAGCTCGTTTTTGCCGAACGAACCGACCTACGAGCCTCGCATGGGGCATCCGGACGAGCCCTCGTCGGCCTGAGCCCCGAGGCCGTGCAACGCCAAGCGCAATATTCCAGAGCTGCAGTGATGTTCAGTCGGATGCCATCTCTCGCAAACGATCAGCATCCAGGATGCGAACCAGATGGGCATTGGGCGCGGCGATAACGCCGCTCTTGCGGAGCTTGGAAATGCTGCGGCTGACCGTCTCGATCGTCAGGCCGAGATAGTCAGCAATGTCTGCTCGCATCATCGGTAGCTCGATATCGTCATGGGCGCCATAACGATTCTCGCGCTCATCCAGCATCAGCAGGAACGATGCGACCCGTTCCGTGGCATCCTTCTGTCCAAGAATCAGGACGTGCTTCTGCGCTTCGGCGAGCTCATTCGTCACTTCGCGAAGACAATGCTGTTCGAAGTCGTCGAATTCCGTCAGGAGCCTGATGAATTGTTCACGCGGGAAACGGCAATACTCGCCTTCCGTCACTGCTTCGGCGGAATAGTTGTAACGCGTTTCGGTGGTCATCCCGATATAGTCTCCGGGGAACAGGAACGCGATGATTTGCCGTCGCCCGTCGTCCAGATAGTGGGAGCACGCCACCACACCTGCCACAAGCGCATAAATGTGCTCCGCCGACTCTCCTTGGCTAAATAGAGTCTGCCCTCGCTCAAAGTGAGTCCGTGTAACGATTGCCTGCAGCCGAGCACCTAACTCCATATCGACGGCGCCGCAGTAGTTGAGTTTGTTGGCTATGCATTGCGGACAACGCCGGGGGTCGCCTTCCGGCAGGCTGATGCCCCGGAAGTGGCACTTGGGTATACGATCGAAGGTTAGTGAAGTCATTGGCTGGCCTACGCTGATACTGGACTCCCCCCTTCGGCACCGCGTGAACGGAAACCGGGGCATCTCATCAACAAGGTGTGCAAGATGTGTGAGTGAGCGAGCATAAGTAAGTGAGCCGATTAGGTAAACCAGACGCCTGAGTTTTCCACATCCCCATTGGGGAGGCGCAGTGGCGCGCAACTGCCGCGCCTGATTGGTTCAGCGCCAAGCTTGCGTCCGACCTAAGAAGGGACTTGAGGGCAGTTCGCTACCATTGACTCCACTCAATTCGCCATTGAGTCAGTGCCATATACTGGTGCCATGGCAACGAGACCTGCCAAATAATCGCAGGCCCAGAAAACAAGCAAAAAGGAGAAAAACCATGGCCGCAACGGGCTTAACCGCGATCGACCGTGCTGTTCATCTTACCCATGAGTGGCTGAACGACCTCATGGACCAATTGGAGTGGGAGGACAAGCAACGCGCCTATAGATTGCTGCGCGTCACGCTGCAGACCTTGCGCGATTGGCTCGGGGTGAACGAGGCATCGCACCTCGGCGCTCAGCTGCCCATATTGATCCGAGGAATTTATTACGAAGGCTGGCATCCCGCAGGAACACCCGTCGCCGAACGCTCGAAGACGGATTTTCTAGCGCGCATAGACAAGGCGTTCGAGACTGATCCGATCGACGATGTCGAGGAGGCCGTTACCGACGTGTTCAAGGTGCTCAACCATCATGTTTCCGCCGGCGAGGTAGAAGACGTTCGTCATGCCCTACCCAAAGGGCTGCGGGAGCTCTGGCCGCAATAGCTCTCCAATGTCCTGGCGCAGCCACGGGTCTATTTATCCAACGCGCGTCCCGGGAGAGATTCGTCGTCGCGCAAGGCTAGCGTGTCCTTCGCCGGTGCGTCCTCTTGCTTCAGCAAGGCGATAACCTCTTCATCGCTCACTTGGCTGAAATCCCGATAGTAAAGCCCGATGGCGAAGAACGGGTCGGGCGATTCCAAGCAAACAATGTCGTCCACTTCGGTGCCCAGGCTCTCGACCGTATCGGCTGGCGCCACGGCGATAGCAAGGACAAGTCGTTTTGGTTCCTGTCGGCGCAATGCGTGGAGTGCCGCCCGAGCGGTGGCACCCGTTGCAATACCGTCATCGATGACGATCGCCGTGCGCCCCCTGATCGGAATGCGATCGCGTCCCTTCAGATAAAGCTCGCGGCGGCGGTCGATCTCGGCGAGCTCCCTGGTTTTTGCTTCCGCCAAATCTTCATCGGTCACGCCGGTCAGGCGCCGAACATCCTCGTTGACAACCAACTCCGGATCGCCGCCGTCGACTACTGCGGCGAGGGCCAGCTCCGGCTGAAACGGTACGCCAATCTTGCGGACTAGAACTAGATCTAGGGGCGCGCCAAGTGCCTTTGCAACCTCGGCCGCGACCGGGACACCGCCGCGCGGCAGCGCAAGCACCACCGGCTTGTCATACTTCTTGGCAACAAGCTGCTCTGCCAAGGCTTGACCCGCCTCAGCGCGGTCCTGGAAGACGTGCACGCTATCCATGCCCAAGTTCCCCCAGGTGGGACTTGAACCAACCGCCCGCCAAGTCGATGACCTGTTCTAGCGTTCCGGGCTCTTCGAAGAGATGCGTCGCGCCCGGGACGATCTCCAGCTTCTTCTTGCAGGCGAGCTTTTCGAACGCCTGCTCATTAAGCTCGATCACCACGTGATCCGCCCCGCCGACGATCAGGAGTGTCGGCGCCCGCACCCGTGCAAGAGCATCGTGGGCAAGGTCCGGACGGCCGCCGCGCGAGACCACTGCCGACACCGCCTCCGGCATTTGCTCGGCTGCGACAAGCGCCGCTGCCGCGCCTGTGCTCGCTCCGAACAGCCCAATCTTCAGGGATCGGGTTCGCTCCGAGTCACGCGCCCATTGAACGGCGTCGGCCACACGAGCGCCGAGAAGCGGGATATCGAACACGTTAGCCCGGTCCACCGCTTCCTGTTCCGTCAGGAGATCGAAGAGAAGCGTGGCGAGACCCCGATCGTTCAGGGCGTTAGCTACAAACGAATTGCGCGGACTCAAGCGGCTAGAGCCGCTGCCATGGGCAAAGATGACAAGGCCGCTGGCATCTGCGGGCACAACCAATATGCCCTCGAGGCGTTTTGATCCGATAGATGCGAGCTGCTCGTCTTGTGCAGTTTCCTGATCGCCCATGAGGACCGGCCATCCTTGCTGCGAGTTTGCCCCGTCTATGAGTGGAATGAAGTGTAGTGTCTCCTACTCGGGCTCGGGTCGCCTTGACAGGCGTCAAGATCTGGCCGGTTGATCCGCATCGCTGCCGCGTTCGCCGCATGTTTTTGCGCTCCGCACGGACGGTGGGCCAAGTGCGGAGTCGCGATGCCTTTGAGGCCTGTCGCAAGATATCAACGACGCTAACCGATCGAGATTGGGACGAGGCACAGCAGCCAATGCGGCAGCGAACGGCCGGCCCAAGATTCTGCGAATAACTTGCTGTCGGGGACAAATTCCACAAGCCGCCCCTTAGAGTTGCCGCTAAGTTGAGTCGTTGACGTTTTGGCGGTCTGGATGGCGGAACCGTCTTACGCCAGAGCTTTGTGCCACGGGACATGCCAGGCTGACGTGCTGCCCGGCAAATTGTGCAGGATCAAAACGTCATGAGCGATGCCGTCGACTTGAACCTCGGCATGATCGGCAATTGCGCCCTTGGCGCTTTGGTCGACCGGCAGGGACATATTGTCTGGAGCTGCCTCTCACGTTTCGACGGCGACCCGGTTTTTAATGCGCTGCTTGGTGGTAGCGGCACGTTCGCGGTTGAATTGGAGGACTTCGCTAATGCGGAACAGGCTTACCGCGAGAACACCGCAATCCTTCAGACCAAATTGTATGATCGCCATGGCGGCTGCCTGGAGATTATCGATTTCGCGCCGCGGTTCCGCGCCCGTGGTCGCCTGTTTCGACCGAAGATCCTGGTTCGCCGACTACGACCGGTCGCAGGCACACCCCGCATCCGCATCAGGTTGCGGCCGACTTTTTCCTGGAACCAGCTCAATCCGCAGATTACCCACGGCAGTAATCACATTCGTTATTTCAGCGATTCGATTGCGGTTCGCCTGACTACAAATGCACCAATCGAATACATTCTGAACGAGACCACGTTTCTACTCGACCGGCCATTGAGCTTAATCCTCGGACCCGACGAGACCCTCGCCGAAGCACCCGAGGAAACGGCCCAAGATTTCGACGCGAGCACCGACGATTACTGGCGCAATTGGACGCGACGGCTATCACTGCCCTTCGAATGGCAGGAGGCCGTAATCCGCGCAGGTATCACCCTCAAAATGTGCGTGTTTGAAGAAACCGGCGCCATCATCGCAGCCCTGACGACCAGCATACCTGAAGCGCCGAACAGTGGGCGCAACTGGGATTACCGCTTTTGCTGGCTGCGCGATGCTTATTTTGTCGTGCGCGCGCTGAACAGTTTGTCGGCGGTCGGTACCATGGAGCACTATCTGCGTTGGATCAACAATGTGGTTGCCCGCTCTGACGGGCATCTCCAGCCAGTCTACGGAATCGGTCTCGAGACTGAATTGAATGAGCGGGAAGTGTCCTCATTGCCCGGCTATAGAAAAATGGGACCGGTGCGCTCGGGCAATCAGGCCCACGAACATTTGCAGCACGATGTATACGGCAACGTGATCTTGGCTGCCGCACAGTCATTTTTCGATAGACGCCTCTTCACCCAATTCGGAACCGAGCACTTCCATCAACTGGAAACGGTCGGCGAGCATGCGTTTCGCCTGTTCGATCAACCCGACGCCGGCATGTGGGAGCTGAGAAAGCGGGAGCGCGTTCACACGAGCTCGTCATTGATGTGCTGGGCGGCCTGTGATCGCTTGGGCAAGATCGCGCGCGCGCTCAATCTCACTAAACCCGCAGCCCTGTGGGCAGAGCGTGCGCGGAACATCCGAGAGCACATCCTCAAAGAGGCTTGGAGTGAAAAACGGCGAGCATTCGTCGATAGTTTTGGCGGCAACGACCTCGACGCCGGAGTGTTGCTGATGGCGGAGGTCGGATTTATCGACTCGGCCGATCCGCGATTTTCCGAAACGGTGCAACGCCTCGAGGAGGTGTTGGGCGATGGGCCGCACATGCGCCGCTACGAAGCACCGGACGATCTCGGGGTTCCCCAGACCGCCTTCAATATTTGCGCCTTCTGGCGCATCGACGCCCTGAACCGCATCGGCCGCCATGAAGAGGCTCGCGCGATCTTCGACGCCGTGCTGTCCTGCCGCAACCATCTCGGCTTGTTGTCAGAGGACATTGATCCGAAAACCGGTGAGCTCTGGGGAAACTTTCCCCAGACCTACTCGATGGTCGGGGTGGTCAACGGCGCGACCCGATTGAGCGAGCCGTGGGAGACGGTGATCTAAGCCTAGCCTGGCATGAGGCGATTATCGGTAGTTTTGATGATCATCCCCACGGATAGGGTTGCGGGTCCCGTCCAATGGAAGCGAGCGTCCTGAAGTCATGCGTCTCATTGCAGACATCGGCGGCACAAATGCACGCTTTGCCTGGTCGCGGGCTCCGGGAAAATTCGACAAGCTGCTTCGACTCCGGGTCAGCGATTACGCCACCTTTGAGGCTGCCCTCGACGCATTTCTCGCCATTGAGCCATCGTCCGTTGCGGTCCCAGAGGCGGCAGTCGCGGCCGCCGGACCTCTGGAGGGCGACGAGATTCAGCTTACCAACAGCCGCTGGCGCGTCCGGCGCGATGCCTTATGCGATCGGCTTGGTACTGAGCGTGTTGCGCTGTTCAATGATTTCGTGGCCGTCGGTCACAGCGTTCCCCATCTCAGCGACTCCGACCTCGTCCCGATAGGCGACTCGATGCCAAAGCCCGACGGCAGTGCGTCGCTTCTCGCCATGGGCCCGGGAACTGGACTTGGGCTTTGTCTCATCGTTCCGGATGGCGAGCGCGGATGGCTAATAAATTCCACCGAAGCCGGCCATGCGCGACTTGCCGCTGTCAGCCAGTCGGAATGGGATCTGTTTCAGCGCCTGCCCGACCTTACCTCCCAGCCATGCGCGGAGGACGTGCTTTCCGGCTCTGGCCTCGCGCGTCTTCACCGGGGCTTCGGTGGCCCGTCCTTGACGCCGGAAGCGATATCGGATGCCGCCCGGCGCGGCGATCAGCTGGCCCAATGCACCGTGGCCGACTGGTTGGAATGTTTGGGTCGCTTCGCGGGCGACGTAGTTCTGGTGACGGGGAGCTTTGGCGGCGTCCTGTTGGCGGGGACGATCCTGCGGCAGCTGCGCGAATTCATCCGAGACAAGACATTTCGCAGGGCGTTTGAAGGATCGGGCCGCATGACCGGCAAGCTCAGGGATACGCCCACAGCCATCATCAGCCGAGATGAGCCTGGACTTTTGGGACTGACTTACCCGGAAGTCCGCGCGACGTGAGGTAACTGTCGCGGTCGCCGATTACGCCCGGCTGCCAAATACCCTCGAGGACCGGTGGAGCGTGTCGGCGATACTCAGGCTGCCGCAGCCACATCCGAAATCTTTTCGAGTGTCCGCAAAAAGGTTTTGCGCCAGCTATGGACGTCGTTCGCCAACAGATGCTGCATCATAATACGCCATCGCCGCTGCCGCTCGGGGTGCGGCATCACCAGCGCGCGGCGAATGGCGTCCGCGGTTTCGGCGATATTGTAAGGATTAACGGTAAGGGCGCCCTTCAGTTCGTCAGCTGCGCCGGCGAATTCTGACAGGACCAGGACTCCTGGATCGTTTGGATCCTGTGAGGCGACGTATTCTTTCGCGACCAGATTCATGCCGTCGCGCAGAGGTGTGACGAGGCCGACGCGGCTGCAGCGATAGAGTGCCGCGAGATGTGTATGGCCGTAGGTTCTGCGGATATAGTTGATGGGGCTCCAGTCGAGAGTACCAAAGCGCCCGTTCACTTCTCCTACGATCGATTCAAGCTCGGCGCGGGTTTTTTCATAGGCTGGGAGGGTCTCCCGGGAGGGGGCCGCGATCTGCATGAGCTGAACCCGGCCCTGGTACTCGCTATTGCCTTTCAGGAATTGATCAAACGCCCGGAATTTTTCAGCCAGCCCCTTGGTGTAATCCAGCCGGTCCACACCGACTATCCAAGTCTGATCACCACGGGTGGCACTGAGTTTCGATGTTGCCAATTGCGCCGACTCACCGAGTGAGACTTGAGAAAATGCGCGGGTATCTATGCCAATTGGAAAAGCTCCGACAAAGGCCGACTTGTTGTTCGCAGTGACGATTCCCTCGCCCGTGATGGCACCACCCATCTCCTCCTCGACGTAACTGGTGAAATTTTTCAGGTCGCGTTCGGTTTGGAGTCCTATGACGTCATAGCTCAACAGCATGTTCATGAGATCGCGGCCATGGGGCAATGCCAGCATGGTCTCGGGCGGCGGGAATGGAATATGCAGGAAGAAGCCGACCGACGCGGTGACGCCTAGCTTGCGCAACTCGTCGGCAAATGGGATGAGATGGTAGTCATGCGCCCAGATGATGTCGTCCGCCCTTAGCAGCGCTTTGGCTTGCTGTGCAAAGAGCCGATTGACACTTCGATAGGTCTCGAAGGCGGTGGCGTTGAAATCGCAGAGCAGCAACCGGTTGTGAAACAGCGGCCACAGCGCTCGGTTCGCATATCCCTTATAGTATCCTTCGTACTCCGCTTTCGTCAGGTCAATGGTGGCCAGATCGAACCGCCCAGCCGACTTCATAGTGGCTGACGCGGACCTGTCGTCACGCACGCGGCCGCTCCATCCAAGCCACAGGCCTCCCCTTTCTTCAAGGGCTGCTCGCAGCGCCACGGAAAGGCCGCCTGCCTTCACATTGTTCTTATGGCCGGGAACGCGATTGGAAACGATGAGGAGCCGCGACATGGCTCTGACTCGAACCTCCTTCGCCCCCAGATTGTTGATACATTGCACCCTTGAACGCCTTACATCAGGGCGCTTGCTCAGTTCTAATCCGAGCCTGGGATATGAAAGGGTTTCCGCCTGGAACCCTCTCTACAAAATATGTCATGTGGAAATTGACGCGTTGACTTACGTCAAGCCTCGGCACCCCTGCGCTTGCGAAACTTGTCCATGGCACTTGATACTGCTGCGGCTCTCAACGCCGTGAGCGCCAAACAATGGACTGGCTGCTTACAGAATGTTTGCCCATGACCGAAACACACGGGGAACCTCGCAAGGGTCCTCGAAGGTGTGCACTCCAAGTCAGCGGTCGTCCACAGACCCCGTACCCAAGCTGTTGGGTCGGCCCATCAAGCTCCTCATACTCGACCTGGACGGTGTTCTGACGCGGACCGCGCGAATTCATGCGGCGGCATGGAAGCAGGTCTTCGACGCGTTTCTAACTGCCCGCGGACTTGGCGCGGAGCCATTTGATGCCACAGACGATTATCGGCGCTATGTGGACGGCAAACCACGCTATGACGGCGTAGCAAGCTTCCTGGATGCGCGAAACATCGCGCTGCCCTTTGGGACCCCCAAAGATGCGCCGGGCGATGGGACGGTATGCGCTCTCGGCAACATGAAGAACGAGGTCTTTCAAGATCTGCTCGGGGAACAGGGTGTTGATGTCTTCGACGACGCCGTCTGTCTGGTCCGCGATGCGCGGAAAAAAGGGCTGAAGACAGCTGTCATTTCGTCGAGCGAGAACTGCAAACCCATTCTCGATACTGCGCGCTTGAGTTCTCTTTTCGACGCCGTTGTCGATGGCGTGGAGGCCGCAGCTTCGGGTCTGAGGGGAAAGCCTGCTCCGGACATTTTCTTGGAGGCAGCAGGGCGGCTGGGCGTCAGACCGGAGCGCGCCGCCATAATCGAGGACGCGCTAGCGGGCGTGGAAGCCGGTAAGTCAGGTGGTTTCGCGCTGGTGATCGGCGTCGACCGGTCGGGACAAGCCGACGCGCTGCGGCGATGCGGTGCCGACGCCGTCCTATCGACCCTGGACGACTTAAGCTTCGACGGGGATGACCGGCAGCGGCCGCCGGTCTACGCGCTGGACGCCATCGACGAAATTGAACAAGCGATTGGATCGCGGCCGACGGCCTTCTTTTTAGACTATGACGGCACACTCACACCCATCGTCGAGCACCCTGAACTGGCGATCCTGTCTGACCAAATGCGTGGTCTTCTGGCAAGGCTCCGCGAGCTGGCTGCGGTCACGATTGTAAGTGGGCGCAAGGTGGAAGATGTTCAGCGTTTGGTGGGGTTGGACCGCTTGGTCTACGCCGGCGCCCATGGCTTCGATATTCTCGACACGCGGGAGCGAGGCGTCACGCACCAGGTCGGCTCCGACGCCGTTCCCGTTCTCGACGATGCAGAAAGGGAACTCAAGCAAGCGCTTGCCTCTGTCCCTGGCGCGCAAGTGGAAGGCAAGAAATACGCTGTTGCAGCGCACTACCGGCGCGTCGCGGAAAACGATGTGGGCCGCGTAAAACGCGCGGTGGAAGCCGCTGCGACGCGCCACCCCGAGCTCATGATGACCGGCGGTAAGAAGGTTTTTGAGCTTCGCCCGAACATGCCGTGGGACAAGGGCAAGGCAGTGCTGTGGATTTATGAAGCGCTTGGTCTGGATCGCACCAACGCGATTCCAATCTATATCGGCGACGACGAGACCGACTACGACGCCTTCGAGGCGCTAAGGGACTTGGGAATCGGGATACTAGTCGCCGAACGACCGCCGGAAACCGCTGCCCGGTACTTCCTACGAGACGTCAGCGATGTGGAGAAATTCTTGAGCGCCATCAGCAGCGCGTTAAGCGACCGGTCGTGATCAACGCATGGACCCTCGTCTATGAAGGCTACGAGCCCCAGCAGGAAGGGCTGCGGGAGGCCCTCTGCACCCTCGGCAACGGCTACTTCGCAACTCGCGGCGCCGGAGAGGAAGCGAGGCCGGACGATATTCATTATCCAGGCGTCTACATCGCCGGCTGCTATAACCGCCTGGAAAGCGAAGTCGACGGCAAAACCCTCGAAAACGAAGATCTCGTGAATCTCCCGAATTGGCTGCCGATATCGATCCGCCATCCTGGAGGGGACTGGTTCGACCTCGATAAGGCGGACATTTTCGACTATCGGCAGGAGCTCAGCATGCGCCGTGGCGTGCTTACGCGCCGCTATCGTATGCACGACGATGACGGCCGCGTAACCGCGCTTTCGAGCGAACGTCTCGTTCACATGTCGCAGCCCCACCTGGCAGCGATAAGAATGAGCATTCGCCCGGAAAACTGGTCGGGACCCCTGGAAGTGCGTTCGGCACTCGATGGTCGGGTCGAGAACCGCGGTGTGGCGCGCTATCGGGCCCTGTGCGGTAAGCACATCAGGCCCCTGGCGTCTGGTAATGATGCATCAGCCACTTATCTCGTGGCGGAGACAACTCAATCGCACATACGAATTGCCCTGGCCGCGCGTCACGTCGTTGATTTAGGAGATTCTTCGAACTTGATCGAGGTCAAGCGGATCAACGAGCCCGATTATGTTGCTCAGCAATACGCGCTGGATCTCAAGGAGGGACACGCTGTCCAATTTGAAAAGATCTGCTCCCTTTTTACGTCCCGCGACCTCGCGGTATCTGAACCGGCGCTGCAAGCTCAGTCGGCTGTAGGGAGGTCCGCCGGATTCCAGGAGCTCTGCAAGAGTCACGAACGAGATTGGACCCATCTCTGGGAGTTGTTCGACATCGTGATCGATGCTGAGCCAGGGAATTCCGGGCCGGTAGGCCGTGCACTGCGTCTTCACACCTTCCACCTTCTGCAAACGCTTTCGATCAACAGTCTCGACCTTGATGTCGGGACGCCAGCGCGCGGTCTTCATGGCGAAGCCTATCGAGGTCACGTGTTTTGGGATGAGCTATTCGTCTTTCCATTCTTCAATCTGCGCATGCCCGAGATCACCCGCGGTTTGTTGAAATACCGCTATCGACGCCTTGGTGAGGCGAGGCTCGCTGCTCAGGCGTTGGGCTATATGGGTGCGATGTTTCCCTGGCAAAGCGCCAGCAGCGGACGCGAGGAAAGCCAGAAATGGCATCTCAACCCGAAATCCGGCCGCTGGCTTCCCGACAACAGTGATCTGCAAAGGCACGTCAACGCCGCCATTGCCTACAACATTTGGCAGTATTACCAAGTGACCGGCGATCTCGAATTTCTCTCCTTCTACGGCGCCGAAATGTTCTTCGAGATCGCAAGGTTTTGGGCAAGTTTAGCGTCATACAATCCCGGTCTCGATCGTTATGAGATCGAGGGCGTCATTGGGCCGGATGAGTACCACGACCGCTATCCCGAGGCGGAGGCGCCGGGCGTGAGAAACAACGCCTACACTAACGTCATGGCGTCGTGGGTCCTGTGGCGCGCGGCCCAGCTTGCCGATTTCTTGCCGGCGGACCAATTCGAACGGCTTCGCGGGAAGCTTCAGCTTAGCGATGACGAGGTGAGGGTCTGGGAGAAGATTAGCCGCGGAATCCGTGTGGTCTTTCACCGGGACGGCGTCATCAGCCAATTCGAGGGCTATGAGAACCTTACCGAGTTCGATTGGGAACTCTATCGGTTGCGCTACGACGATATTCACCGCCTGGACCGCATCCTAGAGGCAGAGGACGACACGCCAAACCGATACAAAGTGTCGAAGCAGGCCGACGTCCTGATGTTGTTCTATCTGTTCTCGGCCGAGGAACTGGAGGATATCTTCACCCGTCTCGATTATGCCTTCGACCCTGAAATCATACCGAAGACAATTGATTATTATCTCAACCGGACGTCCCACGGTTCGACACTCAGCCGCGTCGTACACTCCTGGGTGTTAAGCCGGGCCGACCGCAGTCGGTCCTGGTCACTCTTCAAACAAGCTCTGGATAGCGATATTTCCGATATCCAGGGCGGCACCACATCGGAGGGCATTCACTTGGGGGCCATGGCCGGCACCGCCGATATTCTGCTTCGCTGCTACACCGGCATCGAAACTCGTGGCAATGTCCTGTGGCTGAACCCCCGACTTCCCGATGAAGTTGGACGTCTGCGTATGACGCTGCGCTATCGGCAGCGCCGCCTTACACTTGAAGCCGACCACGAGCAGGTCCGCATCGAGGCGCAGCCCGGGCCCGGACCGACGCTCCGTATTGGGGTGGTTGACGAAGTTCGCGAGCTTGGTCCAGGGGAAACCTGCACCTATCCCATCAAACCCGAGCCCGCCGCGGCCAAGCAAATATTTCTGGGAGCCGCCTCGCATTGAGAGCGGTCACGCCCTTTACCCTCCCATTCTCCAATGTCGAGATGGATGGCGCCGCCGAACGCGGCCGATCGCTCGACAAGAGCCAGGGCCGGTTGGTGGCTTAAGCAGGTAAGGTCGGCCGGTGGCTGTCTCGAAGGCGCAGATTCGAATTGGAACATCGGGATGGCTTTACCCCCATTGGTCGGGACGGTTCTATCCCTCCAGCCTGGCGAGCGCAGATCGTCTTCCTTTCTATGCCGAACGCTTTGCGACGGTTGAGGTCAATTCCACCTTCTATCGTTTGCCTCAATCTGAAACCATCGAGTCTTGGCTGAGTAGGACGCCGACCTCGTTCGTATTCAGCTGCAAGATCAGCCAGTTTGTCAGCCACAGGAAAAAGCTGAAGGACCCCGGCCCGACCCTGCCGCCATTCCTCGATCGGATCAGGGAGCTGGGGCCCAAGCTCGGCCCGATTCTGGTGCAGCTCCCGCCGCGCTGGCAGGTCAACGAACCTCGCCTGGCCGCGTTCCTCGATGCGCTGCCGGCGGACCTCCGGTTTGCATTTGAGCTTCGAGATCGGACCTGGTGGACGGATGGGGTTTTCCAATTGCTTCGCCGGCACAACGCAGCCTTTTGTCAGTTCGATCTCGCCGGCACCACATCGCCCCCTGAGCAAACGGCGGATTTCATCTATTTCCGGATGCACGGGCCGCAGGAGGCCTATAGGGGCTCTTATGGCGACCGGCCGCTGCAAGATCTGGCGCGCTCATGCCTGCAATGGCAGGCCCAGGGCACCGATATCTACGGCTATTTCGACAATGATGAAAATGCCTATGCCGTCAGCAATGCAATCAGCTTGAAGAAACTCCTCGAAACGCAAGCCTGATACTCCAAGCAAGTGCTTGGGATACGGGCTTGTCGACAAGGACCAGCCAGCGATTGTTCCTTCCAATCAGCTGTCGTTCAAGACACTCGGAGAAAACCGCGGCAAGCCTGAGGGTGTCCCTCATCCGGCATGCCGATCGCGAACCAGATTGGCGAATAGCCGGTCGAAGTGGCGCTTCGCCTCCGGCGTTGGAGCATCGACCGTGATGTAGATTGCGCCGCGATCCGGGGCGATGAACTGGTCTATGAAGTCTTCCAGGTCGATTTCCTCTGGCGCGCCGGAAACGGAATCCTCCTCGGGCGTGTGCGGCCCCACGATGTCCTCAACCCGCACCCTCAACAGCCAGCTATCCGGCTCGCCAATGGGACTGACTTCCAAAATTCCGATTGCAGTGAGCGACGAGAGCTCCGCGTCCTCGCTCACCCCGGCTTCCTCCAAGTCGACCTCCGTCTCGGCAGAATATTCGCGGGTCGCGCGCACTTCGAGTGGCTGAGTGCCGGCCTCCAGCTCATCCAGAACCCAGTGCACGATCTGATCGGCTGCCGTATCGATCTCATACTCCGTCACGTCTGCCTCCTTCGTGAGAACCTTCCGATGGGTGTCTCGTGGCCGGCACTCGGCAAATGCGACAGCGGCGCGCCGCGCAAGGCCGGCACTCGATCGACCGGTTGCCAGATTAGGTACCGCAGCCATCAGCATGGCCTGCCGGCAGATCATCAACCCTTCGCTGAGCGATGATTTCGACGAGCGGCCCAGCCGGCATTGAGCCAGGTCAACATCGCAAGAAGGCAAAACCCATTAGTATGCTCCTCACGGACTGAATATTCGCAGATTGAGGAAGGAGCCTAGTCCGAAGGCCTTGGGGGTGGGCGGCCGATCTGCCTTGCAGTTACGAGTGGTAGAGTCCCGGTGATAGATGTGAACCTGTCCGGTCAACACATCTGAGCGGATCTCTGCGGGAGGTGAAGCCCGCAGGCTCGCCCCGATATCGCTAAGATACACAATGCAGAAAGCAAACTACATCCGGTGGTCTTCGGAGGTCGGGTTGGAGGACCTTCCCATTGTTGGCGGCAAGAACGCCTCATTGGGAGAGCTTTACCGCGAGCTCACACCATTGGGGATCAAGGTTCCAAATGGCTTCGCCATCACCGCGGAAGCTTACCGTGAGACATTGACCAGGGCGGGCGTGTGGAACGACCTCCATGAACTGCTGGATTCGCTGGACAAACGCGACGTCCAAGCGCTCGCCCAGCGGGCGTTGCGGGCACGCGAACTCGTGTATGCCGCAGAGCTTGATCCCGAGTTAAGCGCTCAGATCCTCACCGCGTACCGGACGCTCCGTGAAGAGAACGGCACCGACTTCAGCGTGGCTGTGCGAAGCTCGGCAACAGCCGAAGATCTGCCAAGCGCGAGTTTCGCCGGACAGCACGACACCTATCTCAACGTCCGCGGCGAGGCGATGTTACTCGACGCCTGCCGGCGCTGCTTTGCCTCCATGTTCACCGATCGGGCTATCTCCTACCGGATCGACAACGGCTTCGATCATTTCAAAGTCGCGCTCTCCGTGGGCGTGATGAAGATGGTGCGCTCAGACTTGGCCGCCGCTGGCGTCATGTTTTCGCTGGATACCGAAACTGGCTTTCCCGATGTGGTGTTCATCAATTCCGCCTACGGCCTCGGAGAGAACGTCGTTCAGGGGTCCATCGACCCCGATGAGTTTTACGTCCACAAGCCGACCTACCGGCAGGGGCACCGCGCCGTACTTCGCCGGGTGATCGGCGGCAAGCAAATGACAATGCTTTGCGCTCCCGGCCGTACGCGGGAAGCTACGCGCAACGTGCCCACGCCCGAATCCGAGCGCAACCGTTTCTCCATCAGCGACGAAGATGTGCTCACCTTGGCCGGATACGCAATCACGATATCCGACCATTACAGCGCCAAGGCTTCCCGGGACATGCCCATGGACATCGAGTGGGCCAAGGACGGAATGGACGGTGAGATCTATATCGTGCAGGCCCGGCCTGAAACAGTCGCTTCACAGAGACATCCCCACATTATTGAGACATATGAAGTGAGGGGGAAAGGATCGGTGCTGGTCAGCGGTCGGGCCGTGGGCACTAAGGTCGCTACGGGCCCTATCCGCGTTATCGCCGACGTCGCCGAACTTTCCCGGTTCAAACCTGGCGAGATCCTGGTTGCCGACACCACCTCACCTGACTGGGAACCGGTCATGAAGACGGCGGCTGCCATCGTCACCAACCGAGGCGGCCGGACGTGTCACGCGGCAATCGTCGCACGTGAACTCGGAATTCCCGCCGTGGTTGGCGCCACAGACGCCAGCCGGTTGCTCGCAGGGGCGGGACTCGTCACGGTCTCCTGCGCAGAAGGAGAAGTGGGGCGGGTCTATGAGGGAGAGGTCCCATTCACAGTCCGTGAGACCGATCTTGGTTCGGTCGAACGACCCACAACCCATGTGATGATCAATATCGGCAACCCGGGTACCGCCTTTCGGCTGAGCTTCCTGCCCAATGACGGTGTCGGTTTGGCGCGAATGGAGTTCATCATCAATGAGACCATAAAGGTCCACCCGATGGCATTGCTGCACCCGGAAAGGGTGGAAGATCCCGCCGCTCAGGCGGGCATTGAAGCGTTGACCGCCGGTTTCGAGCGGCCCACGGATTACTTCATAGAGCGTCTTTCCGAGGGCGTCGGCACCATCGCGGCGGCCTTCTACCCGAAGCCGGTGATCGTGCGTATGTCGGACTTCAAAACCAATGAATATGCCGAACTCATCGGGGGTCGCGCATTCGAGCCGCTGGAAGCAAATCCGATGCTCGGCTTCCGAGGCGCGGCACGCTACGCCCATCCCGCCTATGCGGAAGGATTTGGCCTCGAATGCGCGGCCATGAAGCGTGTGCGTGAGGAGATGGGCTTCACCAATGTGCGGCTGATGATTCCGTTTTGCCGCCGGGTTGATGAGGCGCGCAAAGTACTCGATAGGATGGCGGCAAACGGCCTGGAGCGCGGGTCTGACGGGCTCGAGATCTATGTGATGTGCGAGATTCCTAATAACGTCATTTTGGTCGACGCCTTCGCCGAACTGTTTGATGGTTTCTCCATCGGCTCGAACGATCTGACCCAGCTGACACTTGGCGTGGACCGCGACTCGGAACTCGTGGCCTTTGACTTCGATGAGCGCGATGCCGGCATGCTGAAACTGATCGCTATGGCGATTGAGGGCGCAAAAAGGAACGGCCGCCACATCGGGATTTGCGGGCAAGCGCCCTCGGACTATCCGGAGTTTGCTCGATTTCTTGTCCAACACGGCATCGATTCAATCAGCCTGAATGCCGACAGCGTGCTTGAAACGACACTTGAGATCTTGGCGATGGAAAAGGAGATGCATCGCCGTGCCAAGAGCGCGTGACGGTGCCCCAAAGGGTGCGAAGGCTGACTGATGATCGCGGGGCTGCCGGACTTGGAGCTGCATCTTGGAGCCGCCTTATGGAGGAGCTCCGCAATGATCGTTATGGTGCACGACCAGCAGTTTGAGATCGTGGTCTCCGACTGGGAAAAACCCGAGGATGCCAAACAAATTATTGGCGTCGTGCACAACTGGCTGCTCGGTCTGCCGGCAGACACTGTCACGAGATTGCACGCTGAGCTCGCGGCCTACCAGGCTGAGACCGGGGGCGGAGAACCTAGAATGACGCAGCTTGTGATAGACGCCTTCGAGGCCTGCGAGGCTGCGACGGCAAGCCTGTTTGAAGAATGGGGATTTGTCCCCGAAGCGGGTCATCAGTGCCACCTCTATGCCCGTTGACATGGCGACATACGGTCGGACGTCGTCCGCGTCCGGCCTCGGATGCGCGATTTGACACATGTCGAAGTTGCGTAGGCAACCCCCGCCAAGCGTTGAGGTTCTAAGCGCATATTCTTGGCTCAATGCCGGTCGTAATTCTTGAGGGCTCGGATCGACCGCCCAGCTAGATCTTTGGCTTCCTCCACGGAGTCCGAGATCGCCATAAGATTGATTGCAGTTCCTCGCTCAAAGCCAAGCGGGGAGAGCAGGACGACGCCATGGGGGCTTTGTTGCAGGCGGAACAGATCACCATCGAGTGTTGCCAAAATTTGCGCGAATTCACGTGCCGCCATGGCCAGGTGCATCTGCTGGACGACGACGAAGGGATGTCGGTGCCAATCTCCTGTCAATCGGTTGGCAAGCGTCATGGGAATTGAGACCCCACCCCAACGACCGTTGCACTCGATCCAATGCAGGTCCGCTTGCTCATAGCTTTCACCAGCGATGACGGCGTCGAAACTGCAACGACCGAAATATCCCAACCGCTGGAACAGCATGGCCAGCCTGAATGCTTCACCGACAATGGCCCGCTCCCAAACTTCGGGTAGCATGGCTGGAACCGAGCCGACGAACATGCCCTCCGCGCCTTCCACGATCTGCTCGAAGATACCTTCGATCATGGGATCGCCATGGCCAGCTAACGGGATCCAGGTCTGTACCGAAGGATTGGCGAGAACGTCGGAATCCCAAATCTCGACAAGCAGGGGAAACCTATCGCGCCATCCCAGACCTCGCAGGATTGACAGCAGATTTATTCGCAGCTCGGTTAGAGACTGTTTCTCCACATCCCTCGAATTAAGGCAGACATTGCCGGACGATCCGGCGCTGTTTGGGACCTTGACCACCACTCGCTCCGACCGCCCAGCGAGGCGGGCCATCTGGGCGGCCAAAGCCGCGGGACCATAGGCTGACCGAAAGGGTGGATGAGCCGGCCGTCCCAACACTTCAGCCACACGGCGCGCGAACCACAGTTTGTCGTTGACCCGGCGCGTCAAACGCGGCGGCGGGGCGGCGACGCGCACCGGGACCCCGGCCAGATCGGAAACCAAGCCGGCAAGAGCCCATGAGCTTCCGGTTCCAATATGGGGAACGACTGTTAGACCCGCTCCTTCGCGAGCTTTGGCTGCCAGTCGATCCAAGGCGCGTTTGTCGCTCCGGCAGCGACGGGCGAGTGGTTGGTGACCGTTCGGACCCTTTCGCAGTAGCTCGATGACATCGATTGGACCGATGTCTAGATAGTCCTGCAAATAGTTCTCGAACACTGGATTGCGATTGCCGCTGATCAGAATGACATCGCCGCAGTCGGCAAGAACGGCGAGCCGATATTCGTAGGTCTCTGCCATCGCAGGCGTGGCAAGCGCAATCTCGCGATGATCGCCGATCAGCAACGCCGGCCCATCCAACATTCCCGAGCCAACTCGTGGTCCAAAGGCGTGGATGGCGTTCAGCGCGGGTTCGTCGGCGACCAGCCGTGCCGCGATTGCATCGATCAGCGTGCGATCAGACGTCGAAAACGATGTGGAATGATGTTCGACCAGCGGAATTGATTTTCGGCTGATCGAGGCCGGGCTGTCCAAGATATGCTTGGTGCCCGCAGCTATGCTGGGCATCACTGGTACCTGAGAACTGACAGGGGGTCGTAATCAAACCTCTTTCCATCGCGGCAATTCCGCCTTGATCGGCGTTAATTCGGGGGGTGCGTGACCCACCCTACACTGCCAAGATCGTTCCCCAATGACCAGCAATCCGCCAATTGCCAGCTAAGGCCAGCGAATGTGCCGCCTCTACGGCTTCACCGCCAACGAGCCTACCCGGATCGAATGCAGCCTGATTCACGCGCAAAACGCACTAATGGCGCAGAGCATTCGTGACCGCGAGGGGCTGACCCATGGCCATGGCTGGGGCGTGGCCGGCTATCCGGATGGCGTGCCGTTGGTCGAAAAGCAGGCTTGGGCTGCCTATCATGGCGAACACTTCAAGAAGACCGCCTCACGGGTCTATGCACGGACCGTTATCGCCCATGTGCGCCGCGCCACGGTGGGCGAACCATCATTAGAGAACACCCACCCGTTCGTGCATGGGCGCTGGCTGTTCGCCCATAACGGAACCGTACCGAATTTCGATCGCGTGCGCGTGCCCATGTTGGAAGCCATCGACCCGCTGCACAGGAGCGAAATCCACGGAACCACCGACAGCGAGCACATCTTTCGTTTCCTGCTGTCGCTCTGGATGCACGACCCCGAGCCCGAACTGAGGCAGACTCTGCGCAAGGGGCTGGAACAAATCGTGCGATGGTCCCGCGAGATCGATGCGGATGCCCGCATATCGCTGAACGTGCTTTGGACCGATGGCAGCCATTTCGCCGGATCGCGGCTGAACCGGACGCTGTGGTATTTGGAGCGTGACGGAATGTTCGAATGCGACATTTGCGGCCGCCCGCACGTGCATCACGACCCCCAGCAAGCGTATCGCAGCGTGGAGCTAGCTTCGGAACCGATCACCCAGGAGCGGTGGCTCGGCGTTCCCAATGGCACCGTGTTCAGCGTTGACCCGGATATTCGCATTCATTTCGAACCGATGAGTCCGGACCTGTTAGGCGCTGTGAATCGCACCGCGGCTCGCTGACCGGCTATCCAGATTAGTTGGTTGCGGCAACCGCAGCCAACCCTTGACGCGTATCATTGATGCAGTAGGCGCGGCCGCTTAGTCTGACCCCAACGCGTAGGCCGCATTAACCAATTCGTCTCGGTGCCGACCGTTGATCATCGACGATCAATGTTCGGCCCGAGCCAATTTCGATAATGAGCAAGACATCATCTGGCAAGACGCTCACCGAAGCGGTTGCGGTGTTCGACGACTTTGGGTCGCTTGAAGCGGCGATCGATGAGCTGCAAAGTTCTGGCTTCAACCGGGCTGAACTGAGCCTCTTGGCAAACCAGGACGTTGTCGAAGAAAAGCTCGGCCATCTCTACGATAAAGTCAGCGAGCTGGAAGACGATCCGGAGGCGCCCCGTACCGCCTATATCCCTGCCGAAACAATCGGTGATGCCGAGGGTGCCGTTTTGGGCGTCTTCATCTATGTGGCCGGGGGCGTCGTCGCGGCTGTAGCCGCAGGCTCCGGTGGAACGCTCGCCGGTGTGATCGCTGCCACTGCCATGGCGGGTGGAGCAGGTGGTTTAATCGGCTCTGTATTTGCGAAATTCGTGGGCGATCATCATTCACGCCGCATCCAGGAGCAACTCGATCATGGCGGGTTGTTGCTATGGGTGCGCACCCACGACGAGCTGCATGAGAAGAAAGCCGTCGGGATCCTCAAGAGATATTCTGGTCGAGACGTACACCTACACGCGCTTGCCTAGGGAAAGGTTTGTTTGCACTGGATCGCATGACTTCCGCTGCGTCCCATTGACGGATTCTCCGGAGCGGTGATCTCATGACTCTCAGACGGGCTCGGTATTGCAAGCACCATGGATAAGAAACACCAGTTCAACCTGTTATATGCCGCGCTGGCTCTGGCGGCCATTTTCGCCTTCCAGTACTGGTGGTCCAATGTCCGTGGTACTGAGGCCATTCCTTATTCGGAATTCGAACAGCTCTTGAAGGCGGGAGAGATCGAGGAAGTCGAGGTTCGCGAAACGACCCTTCGGGGCAAATTGAAAATTGCTCGTGACGGCAAACAATATTTCGTCACCAATCGAGTTGACGCCGAGTTAGCAAGTGAGCTTGCTGAACAGGGCGTTGCATTCACTGGTGGTAGTGAGAGATCGCTGCTTCGCGATACCCTGTCTTGGGTCTTGCCGATCGCGTTTTTCTTCGGCCTTTGGATGTTCTTTTTCCGCCGGCTCGCCGAACGCCAGGGCATTGGCGGTCTAATGTCGGTCGGCAAGTCCAAGGCCAAGGTCTATGTCGAAAAGGAGACGGGCGTCACCTTCGCTGACGTCGCCGGTATCGACGAGGCCAAGGCAGAACTCCAGGAAATCGTTGAGTTCTTGAAGAACCCCAAGCGCTATGGCCGGCTGGGCGCGCGGATACCAAAGGGCATCTTGCTTGTCGGACCGCCAGGCACCGGCAAAACTCTGTTGGCGCGGGCGACGGCGGGCGAAGCCGGCGTACCGTTTTTTTCCATATCCGGCTCGGAGTTCGTCGAGATGTTTGTCGGCGTGGGTGCCGCGCGCGTGCGAGATCTCTTCGAACAGGCCGACAAGGCTAAGCCCTGCATCATATTCATCGACGAATTGGACGCCTTGGGTCGGGCTCGCGGCGGTGCACCCGGATTCGGCGGCCACGACGAAAAAGAGCAAACGCTCAATCAACTCCTGGCCGAGCTCGC
>Ga0209633_10000419_pt1 | contig 50252 bp, 46 predicted proteins | sample Cruoilmetagenom1_FD_187290 | JGI IMG/M metagenome (GOLD analysis project Ga0209633, IMG submission 187290) | Oil polluted marine microbial communities from Coal Oil Point, Santa Barbara, California, USA - Sample 1 (SPAdes) (version 2) | ecosystem: Environmental > Aquatic > Marine > Oil seeps ... | reverse complement strand
AATAACGCCGGTGATTCCCAGAACCATCGCGGATTTTGACATGGCTTCACTCCCTCGAATTTAATAAAACTTGCGAATTTAATAAAACTTGCGAATTTAATAAAACTTGCGAATTTAATAAAACTTGAGCCCAAATATTTTGATTGCCGGAATCGCTCCAAACCATCTGAATTATGGCACCGAATAGCAAAATAAGCACTATTTTGTTCACAGACGTTGGAAGTCGGCTACTGATATCAGCAACAGGCATGTGGCGGAGATAACATGAAAGCTGTTTTTGTGCCAATAGGCTGGCAAAGGCTCTACTATTCGTGGAGGCGGGGGAACCAGGATATCAGGAAATGGGTGTTTGGCTGGATCGCATGAGAAAAAATTCATGAATATCATGACCAAGATCTCGCCCTCGTTGCTCAAAACGAGTGACAGATCGGGGACATAATACCCCATCGGGAATCGCATCATGCCCGACTGGGATCAGCAGTGGCTCACTTTCAAGGCAACAGGTGATATGCCGGGCGTAATCTTCCCAATCGGTGGCGATATGTAAAAATCCTTGGGGCCTCAGCCGCGATACCAGTAATGCCAGGGTTTCCGCTTGAATAAATCGACGCTTGTGATGACGTTTTTTTGGCCATGGATCAGGAAACAGTATTTTAATTTCATTGAGGCTACAGTGCGCGATATGATCTGAAAGCGCTAAACTGGCATCCATCATCACGAGACGGGCATTCGGAATATTCGCCTGATGGAGCGCTGCCAGGGTTCGGCCAATTCCGGTGCGGTACACTTCTATGCCGATGAAGTCCCTTCCCGGACTATGGCGCGCCATGGATACAAACGATTCCCCGTTACCGAATCCGATTTCCAGTACCTTGGGCGCAGATCTACCGAATATCGTGTCAAAATCCCACCGGACGCCGGATATAGGCGTTAACCCATAAGTCGGCCATAAGGTCTCGATGGCTCTGACCTGTCCTTCTGTAACCCGCCCTTCGCGGCGCACGAAGCTCCGCTGGTGAGGCGTGGTGTTCGGAACCATGTCTGGTATCGGGGTATTCATTGCAACATGTTTTCAACCGGTGAGGAAGGTGAACCATATTTGCGGCGGGGAATGCGGCCGGCAAGAAAAGCTTCGCGGCCTGCGGCGACGGCTTTGGCCATAGCGCCTGCCATCATGACCGGATCCTGAGCGCCCGCGATGGCGGTATTCATTAATACGCCATCACAGCCGAGTTCCATGGCGATGGCAGCATCGGAAGCGGTACCGACTCCGGCATCCACCAAAACCGGAATCTTTGCCTGCTCAACAATGAAGCGGATATTGGCTAAATTGCGGATTCCCCATCCAGAGCCGATCGGCGCCGCTAATGGCATGATTGCCGCACAACCGAGTTCTTCCATCTGACGCGCAGCCACCGGATCGTCACTGGTATAAGCCATTACATCAAAGCCCATAGTGACCAGTTGCTCGGTCGCCTTTAACGTTGCGCATACGTCCGGGTAAAGGGTGGTGGCATCGCCAATGACTTCGAGCTTGATCAAGGTCTGACCGTCGAGCAGTTCACGCGCCAGCAATGCCGTGCGGATCGCCTCATCGGCACGGGTGCAGCCCGCCGTATTGGGCAAAACCGCATAACCCTGATCCAGCAGGGCACTCAACAGATCTTCTCCTTCGTTTTGGGGCGGATTTCCCAATCGGCGGATCGCTACAGTCACCATTTCCGTAGCTGAAGCTGACAAAGCAGCAAACATTTGATCCATAGAGGCGTATTTTCCACTGCCAAGCAGTAGCCGCGACGAGAACGAGCGTTCACCGATGATCCAGCCATCTGTAGTCATCTTCAGCCACCTCCTACTGCTCGAATGATTTCAATTTTGTCGTCATCTTGAAGTCTGCGTGCTGGATACTGACTGCGGGGAATGACTTCTCCATTGATCTCTATGGCGATTCTGCGCCCTTCCAGGGAAAGCAAATGCACCATATCGAGGATGTGCGTGTTATCGGGAAAATGCTGAACTTCTCCGTTGATGATCACTTCCATCGCGTTCGGTTACTCCTGACCTCTGGTTTGAATGGTTTGAGAGGGATCACGCAAGATCGACTAACGCTTGTGTTGCTCGTAGCCGAGACGCTGGTAAAATGTATGCGGATCTTTGAGACACAGATGGCTGATTATCTCAAGGCACCTGTAATAAGCCTGAGTTGATGACTTTTTAGCCAAGTTCCCTTCCGCTTCCTTTGCCACGAAGAAATGCATCGATGATGAGATGCTGTAATCGTTCCTTCCGGGGCAGATCAATGTAGTACGACCATTTTATGCAATGTTCTTACTCCAATAGCAATAGGAGCACTATCAGTCTTTGATGCTATTGTCCTGCTTCGGCCCATGCAGTTCATCGCGACAAAATCGTGTCAGCAACTGAGGTTCCTTAGTGCTCCAGCGCTGTAACTTCCGGTGCATCGAGCCTGGTGACCGGCGATGCGACTAACGTACATTCAGATAATGGACGATTCCCTGCGCTGCTTCACGACCCTCAAAAATAGCGGTGACCACCAGATCCGAACCCCTTACGGCATCGCCTCCGGCAAAAATCTTGGGATTGGTCGTCTGACCTGGAAATGCGCCCCGATTAGCGATGATGCGCCCGCTTTCCTCTACTTCGATATCGTATTCATCGAACCATGGCGCGGGACTCGGGCGGAATCCGAAAGCGAGAATGACGCGTTCCGCCGCCACGACATGCTCCGAATTCGGCACCACTACGGGCCGACGACGACCGCGTTCATCGGGCACGCCCAGCTCTGTTTTTACAAATTTGACGCCGTGCAGGGCAGACGTATTGCCAACAATTTCAACCGGCTGACTATTAAACAGAAATTCAACGCCCTCCTCTTTGGCGTTCAATACTTCGCGTTGGGAGCCGGGCATGTTACTTTCATCGCGCCGGTAGGCGCAGGTGACGTGGCTGGCCCCTTGTCGGATGGAGGTGCGCACACAGTCCATGGCGGTATCTCCACCACCAAGCACGATCACGCGCCGTTCGCGCATGTCGATAAAATCATCGGTATTCGTCTGCCAGTGCATGAGTCGGTTGACGTTTGAAATCAGGAAAGGAAGCGCTTCATGGACGCCCGGAAGGTCTTCGCCCGGGAAACCACCATTCATGGCGGTATATGCGCCGGTACCCAAAAAAACCGCGTCGTATTCGCGTAACAGGGCTTCAAAGGGAATATCGTTTCCAATCTCGATGCCGAGTATAAAGCGTACACCCATCTGCTCAAATATGGCGCGCCTTTGAATCAGAACATGTTTCTCCAGCTTGAAGGGCGGAATACCGAAAGTCAGAAGACCACCGATTTCACGGTGCCGATCATAGACCACCGGGGTAACACCATGACGCACCAGTATATCGGCAGCGCCCAATCCGGCGGGTCCCGCGCCGATGATCGCCACCTTATAGCCAGTAGGACGCACGGCTGAGAGATCCGGACGCCAGCCGGCACGAATGGCGGTATCAGCGATATAGCGCTCGATGGATCCAATCGTAATCGCACCAAGACCGTCGTTCAGGGTACAGGTGCCTTCACACAATCGATCCTGCGGGCACACTCTGCCACAGACTTCTGGTAACGTATTGGTTTGGTGGGATAATTCTGCGGCTTCGAATAGTTTGCCTTCCTCAATCAGTTTTAACCAATTGGGAATATAATTGTGAACCGGACATTTCCATTCACAATAAGGATTGCCGCACCCGATACATCGCCCGGCCTGGGATGCCACGCTATCCTGGTCGAACGGCGAATAAATCTCCCGGTAATTATGAATCCGGCTTTGCAGCGGTAATTTTGGCGGATCCTGGCGCGGAACCTCAAGAAAATGCAATGGGTCGCTCATGTGGGTTATGCCGCTCTGCGTAAAGTATCGAGAAGTTCGTTCAGGTCGGTAGCCTTGGGCTTGGCCAGCCAGAACTTCCCGACGAAATCAGAAAAGTAATCGACGATTTCCTGAGCCCAACTGCTGTTGGTAGCCTTTTGATAGTCCTGGAGAATATTCAGCAACAACCGGCTGTGTTCTGCCATATGTTCGGTGCTGATGCGGTGGATGTCGATCAATTCGTGATTATAGCGGTCCACAAATACCCTCTCCATATCCAGAACATAGGCGAAACCTCCGGTCATGCCAGCACCAAAATTCAGACCGGTCGATCCGATAACGGTGACAATGCCGCCGGTCATGTATTCACAACCGTGATCTCCCACGCCTTCAACCACTGCATGAGCGTCACTGTTTCGGACCGCAAAACGCTCTCCAGCCAGTCCGGCCGCGTAAAGCACGCCACCGGTAGCGCCATAAAGGCAGGTATTGCCTATAATGACCTGATCCTTGCTGTTAAAGCGGGATACTTTGGGCGGAAAGATGACAATGCGCCCACCGGACATGCCTTTCCCAACATAGTCATTGGCTTCACCCTCCAGGGTCAGATTCAGTCCTTTGACATTCCACGCGCCGAAACTCTGACCCGCTGATCCTGTAAAAGACACCTCAAGGGGATTTTGTTCAAGCCCGGTCAAACCATAACGCTGGGCAATTTCACCGGATACCCGTGCACCTATGGTTCGGTTATGATTGCGTATTTCGTAGCTGAAATGACCTCCCGACCGGGATTCAATCGCTGGCAACATATCCTGAACCATGGTTTCAGCCAGTTCACCCTTGTCGAAAGGGGGATTTCTGTCAGAGGTACAATGCTGGGGCTTCTTCAAGTCTTGCTGATATAAAAGCCGGGACAGATCGATGCCTCTAAATCTGTCATCACCGGGGGGAAGTATCTCCAGCAAATCGGTGCGCCCTACGACAGACTCCAGCGTTGTCATGCCAAGGTGTGCGAGCCATTGGCGGGTTTCCTCCGCTACGAAATAAAAATAATTCATCACCATCTCTGGCAGACCATGAAAATGCCGTTGGCGCAGAATATCATTCTGCGTGGCGATCCCGGTTGCGCAGTTGTTCAGATGACACACCCTAAGATACTTGCATCCCAACGCCACCATCGGTGCGGTACCGAACCCAAAGCTTTCCGCGCCAAGGATAGCGCCCTTAATGACATCAAGCCCGGTTTTGAGACCGCCATCCACTTGCAACCTGACCCGATTACGCAGATTGTTGGCCATCAGAACCTGATGCGTCTCTGCCAGCCCAAGTTCCCACGGAGAACCCGCGTGCTTAATAGATGTGATCGGACTGGCGCCGGTTCCGCCATCATACCCGGAAATGGTGATCAGATCCGCATAAGCTTTGACGACTCCGGCGGCAATCGTTCCAATTCCGGGCTCAGAGACCAGTTTGACCGAAACGAGCGCCCGGGGATTGATCTGCTTTAGATCAAAAATCAACTGAGCCAGATCTTCGATGGAATAGATATCATGATGCGGAGGGGGTGAAATCAGGGCGACTCCGGGCTTGCTGAAACGAAGCCGGGCAATCATCGAATTGACCTTATGCCCCGGCAACTGCCCACCTTCCCCCGGCTTGGCGCCTTGAGCCACCTTGATTTGCAGAACGTCAGCATTGACCAGATACGGCGCTGTAACGCCGAAACGACCTGAAGCCACTTGTTTGATTCTGGACATGCGCTCTGTGCCATAACGACTGGGATCTTCGCCACCTTCGCCGGAATTGGAGCGCCCGCCGAGGCGATTCATGGCAATCGCCAGTGCTTCATGCGCTTCGATAGACAAAGCGCCGAGCGACATTCCAGCGCTATCGAAACGTTTCAGAATGGATTCCACCGGTTCTACCTGTTCCGATGAAACAGGATCGGGATTTTTTAATCGTAAAAGATCCCGTAATACCAGCGGTTCTCTTTCGTTCACCAGACGACAGAAGCTTTGATAGTCTTCCTTGTTTCCGCCTCGCACCGCTTTTTGGAGTGTGGCGATGACATCCGGATCAAAAGCGTGACGTTCCCCACCATAGACAAATTTCAGCAAGCCTCCCTGCACGATCGGTTTGCAGGGGTTCCATGCCGCGTTGGCCAGTATGCGCATATTCTGTTGAACGTTGTCAAAAGTGATGCCCTGAATTCGGCTGACCGATCCCGAAAAACAGAGATCGACGATTTCATCATGCATGCCTACGATCTCGAACAATTGCGATCCGCGATAGCTATTGATGGTGGATATACCCATTTTGGAGAGAATCTTGTACAAACCTTTATTGATGCCCTTACGATAGGCGCCAATGATCTGATTGAGATCAGCATAGGCATCTCCGCCATGTTCCTGCATATTTGCCAACAGGGCATAAGCCAGATAGGGATAAACAGCGGTTGCACCATAGCCCAGAAAAACAGCGGCTTGATGGGAATCGCGCACGGAACCCGTTTCTACCACAAGATTGGCATCACAACGCAACCCTTCGCGACACAGGTGATGATGGACGGCGCCAGTAGCCATAAGCGCTGGAATGGTCATATAATCGCGCCGCAGTTTTCGGTCTGACAACACCAGAACAACCTTACCTCTGCTAATGGCATCCTGTGCTTTGATGCAAAGCGCCTTAATGGCTTCCTGCAGGGACTGATCATCAGGGCAATTCAGGTCAAGGATAGTGACCGAGTAGCGCGGATCGGTCAAACTCAGCAACTGGCGGAATTGCGTGGTCGAAATGACAGGGGAGTCGACCAGCAGGCGAGAGGCATTACCCGCCGTTTCTATGAATACATTACGTTCAGCGCCGAGGCATACCTCAAGGGACATCACGATCTGCTCGCGTAAAGGATCGATGGGCGGATTGGTGACTTGGGCGAACTGCTGGCGGAAATAGTCCGTCAGATTGCGGATCTGTGAAGATAATAATGGCAAGGGGGTATCATCGCCCATTGAACCTATGGCTTCCAGCCCGAGTTCCGCCAGAACCCGCAGGATCTGATCTTTTTCCTCGAATGAAACATTGAACATTTTTTCGCAAATGTTTAACTCTTCTCTCGGGTATTGTTCTCTACCCAGCGATGGTTCGCTGGCTCCGAGATGGCGGGTTCGGTTGCGTAGCCATTTCTTGTACGGGAAACGCGACTTGAGGCGGGAATCCACATCGGGCGGATAAAGCACGACACCGCTTGCCGTATCCACTGCGATCATCTCACCCGGCCGGACTCGCCCCTTGGTTACTACATCTTCTGGCGCAATATCAAGCACGCCAGCCTCGGATGCCAGAATCATCAGACGATTACGAGTGATGGCGTAGCGGGCGGGACGCAGTCCATTGCGATCGAGGACGCAACAAGCATAACGGCCATCAGTCAGTACGATACCCGCTGGACCGTCCCATGGTTCCATGTGCATCGAATGATACTCATAGAATGCACGCAGATCGGCATCCATCGTCTCCACATTCTGCCATGCCGGCGGGGTGAGCAGGCGCATGGCGCGAAATACATCCATGCCACCGAAAAGCAGAACTTCCAGCATGTTATCAAGGCTGCAGGAATCCGAGCCCGTACTGGAAACGAGTGGTTGTATTGCCTGTATGTCAGGCAACAACGTGCTACGGAATTTATGAATCCGCGCCTGAGACCAGTTGCGGTTGGCGCGAATGGTGTTAATTTCCCCGTTATGCGCCAGATTGCGGAAAGGCTGTGCCAGCCGCCATTGCGGTAGTGTATTGGTAGAAAAACGCTGATGAAATATGCATATCGAGCTTTCCATCTCTGAATCGCTGAGGTCCGGATAAAATATGGACAGTTGATCCGGAACGACCATCGCCTTATAACCAATGGTATGCATGGAGAGCGTCACAACGTAAAATGTTGGATCCTGCCCTTCTATCAGGGATTCCGCCATGCGCCGGGCAAAGAAAAGTTGTCGTTCGAATCGCTCATCGTCCATTTCCTCGGGCGCCTGGACAAAAATCTGTTCCACGCAGGGCCGGCTTGCGAGCACTTCCGTACCACATGCAGCTATATTCACCGGGACTGGGCGCCAACCTGCCGCGGTTAGCCCATAATGTTTAAGGGCTTGTTCCAGGGCAGCGCGGCTTTTGTCGGCAAAGATCGGATCCTGGTTCAGGAAGATACATCCTGCCGCGAAACGCTCCGAAATATCAATCTTTGCCTCTATCGCGACACGGCTCAAAAAGGAGCGAGGCATTTTCAGCAATAACCCGCAACCGTCGCCTGACTTTCCGTCCGCCGACCTGGCACCTCGATGGGTCAGTCGCTCGAGCGCAATCAGAGCGCGTTGCACCAAGGTATGACTGGGCACGTCGTCCATCTGTGCCAGTAAACCAAAACCACAACTGGCTTTTTCAAATTCTGGACAATACAGTCCTGTTTTTTTGCTATCTGGTATCATCAAACGGGATGACCTCACGTTTCATCTGAGGTGTTGGTTTTTACATGCAAGATATCCGGCAATAAACATGCCATCACTCAATCAAAGTAAAACTCGCGACTTTCGGGTTTCCGGTTTTAAGTTGTCGCAATCAGCGACTATATTACAACAATTTGATTGATAAATCGCTGTACGCTGATATTAAAGCTGATTATTCAGCGTCCGGGCCGATTTTCACATGCTTTCAGCCTGTTATGGCGCCGTTCACGATGGTGGTCTCCCCGGCTCACCCCAGCGGGCCAACAGGTGATGATCGATATGCAGTTGATCCAAGATGCGCGCTACCATGAAGTCTACGAGTTCGGACACGCTTTGCGGCTGGTGATAAAAACCTGGATTAGCCGGCATCACCACCGCTCCAGCCAGCGTCAGCGTGCGCATGTTTTCGATATGAATCAGCGAAAACGGGGTTTCGCGCACTACCAGGATCAAGAGCCGTTTTTCTTTGAGTGAAACATCAGCAGCACGATCGATCAGGTGATCACTATGACCGGATGCGATCGCTGCCAGTGTGCCTGTGGTGCAGGGGCATACAATCATAGCCTGCCAGCGCCCTGAACCGCTGGCTATAGGCGCCATCCATTGTTGAGGGGCGAATACCTGTACCTGGCCCGGGAAATCAGCATAACGCTCGTTGAGCAAACGGGTTGCTTCTCCTGCCCGCTTTGGCAGGCACCAGTCCGTTTCCATCGCTAAAACCAGGTGCGCGGCGTCGGACACCACAAGATACACGGTTTTACCCTGTTCGAGCAAACATTCAAGCAGACGCACACCATAAGCGCTGCCGGACGCGCCGGTCATGGCCAGTATGAGAGGGGCGGGATCGGCTTTATTCATGGTTCCGTGGATTGGTCGGCGCCATAAAATCGTTCGCCGGGATGAACCGGAAGCTTGCCGTTTTTCCGACGCCAGGCATTGGTATCACGCAAACTGAAGGCACAACCACAATATTCCTGCTGATAAAATTGCTCACGCTTTGAAATGTCAATCATGCGCTGAGAGCCACCTTTCTTGCGCCAGTTGTAAGTCCAGTACGCAAGCTCTGGATAGCGCGATGTGGCGCGTGCGCCACTATCATTGATCTGCTCGAGATTTTTCCAGCGTGAGATTCCAAGGGTGCTGGTCATAACCTCAAATCCATGCTCATGCGCGTATAATGCCGAGCGTTCAAAGCGCATATCGAAACAAACGCTACAACGCTGGCCGCGCTCGGGCTCCTGTTCCAGCCCCCGAACCCGCTCAAACCAGCGATCACGATCATAATCGGCGTCTACAAACGGGACCTTCATTTTCTCGGCGAAGCGGATATTCTCATCTTTGCGCAGCAGGTATTCCTTGAGCGGATGGATATTGGGATTGTAAAAAAATACCGTGAAATCCATTCCGATTCCGTGCAGGGATTCCATGATTTCTCCCGCGCAAGGCGCACAACAAGAATGAAGCAAAAGGCGGCGCTCGTCGCCCGGATAATCCGCATTGATCAGGTCTGTATGAGGACGCATCGACCCTTGTTTTGCATTATTTGTCATACGCTATTGCTTCATCTCTGCAATTAGCCGCTAGCTGGCAATAAAATCATCATCAAGCCTATCAGTCCGCCGAATATCCCACCATAAGCGATAACAGCAGTTTGTTCGGTCGTCAGCATGCTGCGAATAAACTGCATGAATTCATCGATCGTGTAAGATTCTTTTGCTTGCATGACCTTGGCAAGATTAACGTTTTCGCGCGCATATTGCCGCGCCGTCTGTTTGAACTGCGGCAACCGTTCATTGATGCCCGCAACGAGCGTGTCGATCATTTTTTCTTTTTGATCGCCCGACATCATCTGGGAAAACATCTGCGCCAGATGGGGCGCTTTTTCGGGCAGAAGCGTATCGAACTCATAACGCATAGCCTGGCTCAACACGTCTGGCGTCAAAGTCTCAATCATGTCGGCAAACAACTCGCCCACATCGAGGAAGTCGGGAATCACCGTTTGCAGGTTTTCCGTCAGAGAGTCCGCCCGCGATGGAATTGCACCCTGGAGACGTATCGGCCCTATTTGAACCGGTTCTTCAGGCTTGAATAGCATCACCAGAGCCAGATAATTGGTGAGCAACCCGGCCAGAGCTCCGCTGATCGGCAGGGTCCAACCGCTGAACCCAAGAGAAAAAACGGCAAACTGTACAAAACCCAGGAGGGCACCAAAAATTCCGCCATATCCGACGATGATATAAAACTCACGTTTGGCGAGACGAAACATCAAGGTTTCAAGGACATTACCGCTGGCGCTGGTAATATTATGCAGAATATGGTCGCGTACCCCGACTTTCTGCATGGCGTGATTTAGAAACGCCTCGGTGATCTCAGGCGTTTGCTCCTTGATCTGTTTGAAAAGTTCTTCTGCAAAAGCGCGTTTGTTGTCGCCAGTGAGCATGGCGCGGTATTTCTCAGGCATGCTTTTGGCGTATTGATCCAGGTTTTCCTCAATCCCTGCTATGAAGGCTTCCTGGTTGTTTTCCAATAAAACAGCGGGATCGATAAATCCAGCAATGTCACTCAGATGAATCATTTCATTTTCAATGACATTGGCAATCATTTTGGCAAATCGCGGCATGTTGCGTGGAACGATTCCCTGCCACGGGATGCCGAGATAGCGTTTGCGCTCAAAAGGGCGAAACAGCATTACCAACGCCAGGCCATTGGTAAACAACCCGATAAAGCCTAAAATCAAAGGAAAAATCAGTATAAAAAATCCTTGGCTCATAATCCTTGTTTATCCTTAATATGTAGACAACTTGGCAACATCCATGTTCAAATCTTTAACACCATAACATATTAAACATAGCCGAAAACGTCAAATATTCCTGCTTGAGCAGAATTTTATTGGGAGAATAGCTGATGCTGCATCAGTTTATAATCCAACTTTTATCACAGCGGTAGATTCATGAAATGAATGATTCACAACCTTGTATTGGCGTCGTCATGGGTTCGACGAGCGATTGGGATACGATGCGCTATGGCGTGGATATGCTGGAGCAATTGCAAATCGCGCATGAAGTGCGCGTGGTTTCCGCACATCGAACCCCTGATCTGTTGTTCGAGTATGCCGAAGGCGCTTTAGAACGCGGATTGAAAACCATTATAGCCGGCGCTGGTGGCGCTGCCCATCTGCCAGGCATGCTGGCATCGAAAACTCTGGTTCCTGTGCTGGGTGTGCCCATGCCGTCGAAACAATTACAGGGCATGGATTCACTACTATCTATTGTTCAAATGCCTGCAGGTGTGCCGGTAGGGGCGCTGGCGATTGGGCGAGCTGGCGCCATTAACGCTGCTTTGCTGGCAGCGCGCATCCTTGCCATGGATGATATGCTATTGCAAGACCGTCTTTCAGACTTTGTCGATCGACAGCGACAACAGGTGCTTGCCTGCCCGGATCCGAGAAATCAGCCATGAATGTGGGTATTTTGGGAGGTGGGCAACTTGCCCGCATGCTGGCGCTGGCCGGATGGCCTCTGGATATTCGCTGTCGCACCATTGATCCCGATCCTTATGCCTGCTCAGGGTCGGTGGCTCCGCTCACAGCTATCCCGTTCGACGACTCCACTCGCATCCTGGAATGGATCAAAGACATGGATGTGATTACCTACGAGTTGGAACATATACCACAGGCAACCATTGAGTCATTGCCTGCTTCGCGGCTGCATCCGCCAGCACAGGCCCTGTTGGCGACACAGGATCGTTTGCTGGAGAAAAAACTGTGCGAAAAATTATCCATACCTACCGCTGCTTTTAGCCCTGTCGCACATGTCAATGAGCTGAGAAATGCGATCGGCCAGCTGGGTCTGCCAGCTGTTTTGAAAACCCGGCGTTACGGTTATGACGGAAAAGGGCAATGGATCATCACTCAGGCTACCCCGCTGGAACCTTTTTTTGGGAGGGTCGGCACTATGGTGCCGCTTATTGTTGAACAACACGTGGATTTTGAGTGGGAAGCTGCTCTGGCAGCGGTGCGAGCGCTGAACGGAACCACTCGGTTTTATCCTTTGACCCGGACGCATCAGGAAAAAGGCATTCTCCGATGGGCCCGGCCCTTGTTACCGAACGAACAATCCGCCGGGATTGAACCGCAGGCCCGGGAGATCATGATTGCCCTGCTGGAAGCCCTGAATTATGTCGGGGTGATGGTCATTGAGTTTTTTGTGACCGCCAATGGCCTTCTGGTTAACGAAATGGCACCGCGAGTGCACAATTCGGCGCACTGGACCATCGAAGGCGCGGAATGCAGTCAGTTTGAGAATCATTTGCGCGCTATATGCGGCTATCCTCTGGGCGCTACCGAAAGCGTTGGGCATTGCGCTACTGTTAATCTGGTCGGTCATGTCATGTCGATGAATCAGTTGTTATCATTGCCTGGACTGCATCTCCACCTTTACGGTAAAATGCCGCGCCCTGGGCGCAAACTTGGCCATGTGACCCTCCGTCATCAGGATAGTGGAAACCTGGCCAGGTCGTTGGATCAAGTGTTAAAATATACCAAGGAGCCTCTGATTAAATCATGAACCCGGTTCTTGCGTCCCTTATGCCCAGCTTCATCGTTGACAATCTTCGCAATAGCCCTGCTAACCCGTGCAATCCAACCCGAGAATCTGAACATGGGGAACCACAATCTCCTTCGTCCAGACTTGATCAGAGGCTCGCTAAAAATTCAGAATGCGATCAGGTTGGGATGCCATGATGGACGACGATATCCTTGTTGATGCGCAGATTCCAGGATTGCCACTGTTTCATCGCGGCAAAGTGCGGGACACTTATCTTTTAGACGAGAAATCCCTGCTGATGGTTGCAACCGACCGGGTCTCGGCGTTTGATGTGGTATTTTCCGATCCGATACCGGGCAAGGGGAAAATATTGACTCGTCTCAGTCGCCATTGGTTTGGACTTGTCCATCACATTGTTGCGCATCATGGTCTTGATCAATCGCCGTATGCAATTCTGGCTCGTTATGGCTGTGACGAACCCTGGGCTTCGCGTGCCATGGTGGTGCAAAAGCTTCAGCCGATTCCCATCGAAGCCGTTGTACGCGGGTATCTGGCGGGTTCGGGCTGGAATGAATACCGTGTCAGCGGGAAACTGGCAGGCAATGCTTTGCCTTCGGGGCTGCTCGAAAGTGGCGCTTTGCCCACTCCCTTATTTACTCCAGCCACCAAAGCGCCGGCTGGCGCTCATGATGTCAATATTACTTCCGAGCAGGCCGGGCAGTTGATTGGCGCGGATCTGGCCAAGCGCATCGAAGGCATTAGCTTGGAAATTTATCACTTCGCGCATGATTATTCGCGCAGACGCGGTTTGATTCTGGCCGACACCAAATTCGAGTTCGGGCTTGATGCAGCAGGAAAACTGTTTTTAATCGATGAATTGCTGACACCCGATTCCAGCCGTTTCTGGATTGAAGAAAGCTGGCATCCCGGCATGCTGGCACCCAGTTTGGACAAGCAGATTATACGCAACTACGTGGAGCAATCAGGTTGGAACAAACAACCGCCGCCTCCGGCTCTTCCGCCTGATATCATCGCGCAGACCAGCGAAGCCTATGCTTCCGTGGCGCAACGTTTACTCAAACAGCCGGAATGAATATGGGTTGTTTGCTGATAACGGCCTATACCTGCTTTACGATCATTTTGGGATGGATTATATCGACCTGTATCAGGCGCACGGCCGGGTTGGTCAGGGGATGTTCCGAGGCAGCCAGCGTATTATGTGGATCGGGGAAGCGGCAGTTGTTCTTACTAGTGAGTAGCGTTGGCCTTTGGAAATGGAATCGTCTATAGTTATTATTAATATGGTTGGACGGAATCTCAAGGAGGAGAGGCATGAGTACGATCGGTGTATGGCAATGGGCGGAAAAGGAGCCTGAAAGACTGGCTCTGGTTTCGGCTGAAGGCAAGGAATATACTTTCAAGGAACTCGCGGAACGAACGAATCAGGTTGCCCGTGGCTTGCAATCCCTGGGCTTGAAACGGGGCGATGGCGTGGCGATGGTCATGCCTAATGATACTGCTTGGGTCGAGTTGTTTCTTGCGACCTATCAGCTGGGCTTGTATGTCACCGCCATCAATTATCATCTTGCCGGCCCCGAAATCGCCTATATCGTGCAAAACAGCGAAGCCAATGTATTCGTGGCGCATGAGCGCTTTGGTCAGGCTGCCATCGAAGCAGCCAAGGAATTGAATTATAATCCGCAGCGTATGTTTTCCGTAGGCGCGACGGAAGGTTTTCGTAGCTATTCGGAATTATTCGAGGGGCAATCAGCAGCACTTCCGGAAGATCGTTCTCCGGGGCAACTCATGCTTTATACCTCTGGCACCACCGGGCGACCTAAAGGAGTGCGCAGACCTTTATTCGGCGGCACGCCGGAAAGCGCCGGGCAGATGTATCTGCTCATGAGCCAGATGTTCCGTATCAAACCGGGCGACGGCATCCATCTGACGACCGGGCCACTCTACCATGCCGCGCCGGGTGGTATTTCCATGGCGGCACTGCAAACCGGGCAAACGCTGGTACTTATGGATAAATGGACGCCCGATGGCATGCTCGAGGTAATTGAGCGTTATCGTGTCACCTCGATGCATATGGTGCCTATTATGTTCCAGCGCCTGTTGCATCTGCCCGACGATGTGAAGCAACGCTACGATCTTTCGAGTCTCGAAACCGTGATTCATGGCGCAGCTCCTTGTCCGCGGGAAACCAAGCAAAAGATCATCGAGTGGTTTGGCCCGGTCATTTATGAGTATTATGGCGCCACCGAAGGTGGCGGAACCATCATCGATTCCAAAGAATGGCTCGAACATCCCGGTTCGGTCGGCAAACCATGGCCTGGCTCCACCATCAAAATTCTTGATGATGATGGTAATGAACTGGCGACCAAAGAGCAGGGTTCCGTTTTTATGAGTTCCATGATCGGTGAATTTGAATATTTCAAGGACAAAGATAAAACAGAAGGCAGTCGCAAAGGGAAGCTGTTCACCGTAGGCGATATTGGGTATTTCGACGAAGATAACTATCTGTATCTATGTGATCGCAAGGCTGATCTGGTCATTTCCGGCGGGGTTAACATTTATCCTGCCGAAGTCGAGGCCGCACTTTCTCAACATCCGTCCGTGGGTGATGTGGCGGTTTTCGGTATTCCGGATGAAGAATGGGGCGAGTCGCTCAAAGCCGTTGTCGAGCTCAAGTCTGGCATCGAGGGTGATGATGCCCTGTGTGAAGAATTATTGGAATTTGCCGGGAAGAAAATCGCACGCTTCAAATTGCCCAAAAACATCGATTTCACCGATGCACTGCCGCGGCTGCCCACGGGCAAGCTGTACAAACGTCTGTTGCGTGATCCCTACTGGGAAAACAGTGAACGCAGGATTTGATGCAGCTATTCACCGGGGAGCGAGATGCAGATTGCTGCACGTTTGATGAATTTTCTCGGATTGCATGTCGCCACCGGCTTAAAAGCAACTTTTGCACTGGCTCTCGCGCCGTGGCTTGGATCTTGATGCCGCGGTGAGTTTTCATGGCAGCCTGGCAGGCTCTTCAATCCGCTCCAACCAGGGCTTGCTCCGCAAGTCCTGGTATTTCATGGCGGAGCGGATCAGTTTGTGACCGATGAACAGTTGCCGACATTTACACAAGACATGCGCGACAGGGAAGCATGGCTGGAAATGGTGATTTACCCTGGTGTGGCGCATAGCTTCACCAATCCGGCTGCTTGATGATTACGCCAGCTGCTTCAAACTGCCATTGGGTTATGATGCGAAAGCCGATCAAGATTCCTGACGCCGCACTCTGGAATTTTTTGAACAGGCTTTTGATCACCCATAAGGAGCCTCTGTAGAGGTTTCATCAGCACCGGGCGGCCATGATCCATTGAATAAAAACCACAAACGTGAGTTGCAGGCGCAAGAACTGGCCAGATTCGATAAGCTGGCTGCTTCCTGGTGGGATCCACATGGCCCATGCCACGGATTGCACGCCATCAATCCGCTGCGTTTGGATTATATTGATCGGCGCGCGCCACTGGATCAAGATCAAAGGGTTCTGGATGTCGGTTGTGGCGGCGGTATACTCAGCGAAGGCATGGCCAGGAAGGGCGCTTGTGTCACCGGGATTGATCTGTCTGATTCAGGCATAGGATGCGCGCGCAATCACGCCCTTAAAGAAGGGTTGGATATTGATTACCGGGTTTCCAGTGCTGAGGCATTCCTGACCACCAGCCCTGAATCTTATGATCGGGTGATATGTATGGAAGTGGTGGAACATGTGTCTGATCCGCAATTGCTGGTGGCGAGTTGTGTGCAATTGTGCAAACCCGGCGGAATGGTATTTTTCGCCACCATCAATCGTACATGGCGCGCATATTTGATGGCGATCATCGGTGCTGAATATATACTGCGTTGGCTACCCGTGGGCACCCATCACTACAGCCAGTTGGTCAAGCCAGAGGAACTCGGTGGCTGGGCGGAAAAAGCCGGTCTTGAAACCATCCACACAATTGGAATGCATTACCGTGTTTTCAGCCGCCGTTATTGCATCGCTCCCGGAACTGCAATCAATTATATCCTTCATGGTGTCAGGCAAAAGAAATCAAACCACCCCTGATCTCAACGTATATGCCTTTCAGTACTGAAATTCTCGCTTTTTTGGTAGATCCAGGTTTGTGTTGAACCTGCTCCAGCCGCTTTATCTTAGGGAAGCTCTGATCAAGTCATGAACCCGGTGCCTGCGGTGAGCAAAGTCGAACCCGCTTGCGCCCCTTATGCCCGGCTTCATTGTGGACAATCTTCGCAATAGCCCTGCTAACCCGCGCAATTTATCCCGAGAATCTGAACATGGGAAATCACAATCACCTTCGTCCAGACTTGTTCAGAGGTTCCTTGGCTTTTATGCAAAGGACTCAATAACTCAATGATGGATTAATCCAACGATCTATGTGAACTACAATCTGGCAAAGAAGGCGTATAATCCCCAAGAACGATTACAGGCGGGTGTAGCTCAATGGTAGAGCATCAGGTTCCCAACCTGACGACGTGGGTTCGATTCCCATCACCCGCTCCATCTGTATATCCGATTGAGGCATGAAAATATTGGCAAGGGAAATCGGCAATGATATTTGATCGTTCCTGTCCTATGGGTTCTATTTTGTCTTCGGCGCCCGTTATGAATGCCCGTTTGGGCGCGAAGAATAAAGTCGGCATGAATCAAAAAGATGGTTTTGCGCAGAACGTTATTCTGGCGTATGATTCCGACTTTTTATTATTTCGCAGAAAGTTGGATGCCTGAATGAAGGAACGATCCGCGGAATATACCGAAATCTCTATCATTCTACCGGCTCGTAATGAGGCCTCTAATCTCGAGAAACTATTGCCCCGACTGGTTGAATGCATGACTGATGCGGAAATCATTGTGGTGGATGATGGCTCCACCGATCATACTGCGATGGTTTGCCAGCAATGGCCGGTGCAATATATACGTCATCCACAGGGTCTGGGAAATGGCGCCGCGATCAAAAGCGGTGCTCGCGCAGCTCGGGGGCGTTATCTGGTCATGATGGATGCCGATGGGCAGCATCAACCCGAAGAAATCGCCAGATTGCTGACGGGCTTTGCTTCAGGTCATGATATGGTGGTCGGTGCCCGTTCATCGTTGGATCAGGCAAACTGGGGGCGATTGCTGGCCAACAGAATTTTCAATCGTTTTGCAAGCTGGATGAGTGGGCAAACGATATTGGATCTTACCAGTGGTTTCAGAATCATGCGCGCTGATCAATTCAGACGTTTTTTACCCTTGTTGCCGAATGGATTTTCATACCCTGCAACTATTACCATGGCTTTTCTGCGCAGTGGATTTTCAGTAGCCTATATGCCTGTGGAAGTTCTGAAACGTTCTGAGGGTCAGAAAAGCCATATTCATCCTTTGAAAGATGGTATTCGCTTTTTGCTAATCATCATACGCATTGGCACGCTTTATTCGCCTCTGAAAATTTTTGCGCCTTTAAGCGCCAGTTCTCTTTTGATCGGCCTGGCTTATTATTCCTACACCTATTTAACAGACGGTCGTTTTACCAATATGGGGTTGTTGCTTCTGTCCGGAGCCATCTTGTTGCTGAGTATTGGTTTGTTATCCGAGCAGATCACCACACTTGTCTACATCGTTCTTGACCGTGAGAAAGATGACCCGGAATAATGTTGTCCTGACGGATAGAGATACTGTGTTATCTTTGCGCCATGATTTTCATTGAGTGCCTTCTCGCGCCGATGGTTCGACATAGGGTGCTTGCCTTGTTCCCATGGAATTGCAGAAAATCCGCAGAATATTTCAGCCACACATTGTTATTTCATGGGCCGGGTACTACGACATTTCTATCCATGGATAGAGTTTTACAATCAAAAAGCATATCTGTTCTTCAGAACAATGATTGGTTCGATGAAGAGATAACAAATCCGTATCATTCAGTCATAAGGATGGATGCATGAAAGCTAATGATGCCGTTTCTACACATTATGGCGAATTGAGAGTGAATCAGGAAAAGCAGCGCAAGGCTATTTTATCCTGGATGGCTTTAACGGCGCTGGCATTAATCGCGGCATTTTGGGTCATGCTGGCGGGGCTGCCAGGTTCAGGAATCATCCTGGTGATGGCTATCCTGGGAGGGATAATAGCGGCTTTCAGTGCCGGTGGCATATACCGGTTGGGCTCGCTTGGTCTTGGATTCATTCTGGCGGGAGTTTTGGTTGACGTATTCCTGAACCTTGATCAATTGGGAGAACTGATCGTTCTGGCAGGCTATGGGCCGTGGGCTTATCTTGCCAGTCAAATAAAGCCGCGTCGCTGGACATGGAGTATCGGAATTACCGGGCTGATATTTACTATCGCAACGGTGATGTTTGTAGTGCTTGGCGTCAATGAATATGGGCATTTATCCGTGTGGGCGCTGATCTTTCCCTTTGGCTCTCTGCTGGTTCTGCTCATATTGCTACCATCACTGGAGCGATCTTTGACGGGGCATGGATATCAGGGGCGGCTCTTGCTCGCTTTGGCTTTTGTTCTCAACTGGCTGGCAGCCGGTCTGGGCTTGGTGGATGCCTTATTGCTTAAGCAGAGTATGTTTCCCCAGTTTATGGTCATTTACACGCTCAGCAATTTGCTTATGGGTGTCGGAGTTCTGGCAGAAGCCCGTTACTGGCATCTTGGGATATGGCCTTTTATTCTTGCTATCGGGGGACTCCAATTGTCCTGGCTGGCCGGAGTGCTCAGTTTACATGGCCTGAATGTGGGGCAGGAGGCTCAGTCCACATTCTTTGTGCTCTGGGTTCTGGCGGGTACAGCAGTCGGTTTTTTATGCACCATCGTATTGGTACGTGCGCTTGACCAGCGCTCTTTGCAGACCGAAGGCAGGCTGCAGCGCTGGTTGAAACTTCTGGATAATATTAGTCGCATTTCCATTCAGGAACCTAATCCGGCGCAAACATTGCAAAAAATGTTTGATCAATTAAAGGATTTTGATGATCGCATCGTGGGTTTACGTATCGTTGACCGTGGTAATCGCTGCATTGGGGACGTCCCGGATCTGTCTATGCAGAATGATGCCTCACAAGAGGTGCATCGGATGCCATTAATGAGTCTCCCATTGAGAGATCAGGAAGGTCCGGTGGGTACTTTGTTTATTCGAAGGGATGAGTCTGATGGGCCTCGGAGCTGGGAAGTGCTTCTGCCTTTGCTCGGAGCAAGATTGCGCTTTCTGGTGCATCAACACGACCTTATTTCGAAGGCTATGACCGATCAGCTTACCGGTCTGTACAACCGGCATGGATTTCACCAGTTGCTTCCCGGTTTCTTATCCCGAGCGCAGCATGCCGGGATGAAAATTTGCGTGCTGATAATCGATGTTGATCATTTCAAACGCATCAATGATGCATATGGTCATAGGGCTGGCGATGAAGTTCTGCGGCGCCTGGCGGAGATTCTAATACGCTGTTTCCGCGATGAGGATTTGAAGGTTCGCTGGGGCGGGGAAGAATTCATGGTGCTTCTTTTTGGCGCCGATCTGCGATCTGCGAGCCTGGCCGGTGAACGATTAAGACGTATGGTAGAGAACGAACGCATTGATTTGGTTGGGTGGTCGATCACGGTTTCAATCGGTATTGCGGGTGGGAAAGTCCCTTTGCAGATAAAAACGATTTATACTTGGCAATGGCGGGCGGATCGATGCCTGTACCAAGCTAAAGAACAAGGTAGAAACCGAATTTGCTGTGAGGATCCGTTTGAAGGTGGCACTGTTGATTCTTTGGAATCATTTTAGGGAGCCTATGATCAAGTCTGGGCGAAGCTCAGGTGTGATTCCCCATGTTCAGATCAGATTCGAGACGATAATTGCAGGGTCTGTTGCGAAGATTGTTAACAATGAAGTGGGCATAAGGGACGCAAGAACCGGGTTCATGACTTAATCAGAGGCGCCCTAACAGGCTGCTAAGGATTTGGCAGAACTGTTGCGTAACAAAGTCCGAACCAATGCCGTGTGTCATGCCAGAAGGCGGTCGGGCTAAAGCCGCTGCCGTTCAGAAGGCGTTTGAGCACCAAGGGCGTGTATTTATATGAGTTTTCCGTGTGAATGGTTTCATTGGCGGCAAATTTGATGCAGGTTCCCGCCAGATCCAGCGTGAGCGCGTGACGGCATTGCAGATGCATTTCGATACGTCTTGAAGGCTCATTGTAGAAAGCCTTATGGGTAAAGGCATCTCCGGGAATGTTGATATTGAATGCCTGCCTGATGCGTTCGGTCAAATTCAGATTGAAGCGGGCTGTTACACCCTCTTTATCGTTATACGCCGCTTCGAGAATGCTCGCGGGTTTATGTAGATCAATGCCGAGCAGCAAACCATCCCCTACTCTCAATAACCGGTGCCATTGTCTGAGGAAAGTGGCGGCTGCCCACGGATCGAAATTGCCTAGAGTTGAACCCGGATAAAATAAAAGCCGACGACCGCGAGCCGGCAGACAGTTTTCCAGATTCTCCAGACCGTTGCTGTAATCTGCGCAGATGGTCTGAATGTGTAATGAAGGGTGAGCGTCGCGCAAACGTTTTTCGATGGACTGAAGCGCCGCAGGGCTTATATCAACCGCCAGATAGCGCCGGGCGTTAGTAGCGGAAAGCAACAGATCGATTTTACTGCTGCTACCGCTTCCTGGCTCAATGATGGTGGAGTCAAACCCGATCAGAGCGGCGATATCCTGCTGATGACTGCGCAGAATTTCCATTTCACAACGAGGCGGGTAATATTCCGGTTGGCGGCAAATCTGCTCGAACAGCGCAGATCCCCGCGCATCGTAGAACCATTTGCTGGCGATGGTTTTGGGTGATGCAAGCAAACTTGCCACAACGCTGTTACAAAAAGCCTGCTGCGGTTGCTCAACCTGTTCTGGTTCGCGGTTTTGAATGAACGTGCTCATGAATCCCTCGCAAGGCGTAGCCCCATGCATTGCCAGCGCGCATGAGGCGGGAAAAAATTTCTATAGGTGGGTCTGATATGTTCTTCAGGCGTCAGGCACGATCCGCCACGCAATACCATTTGATTGCACATAAATTTGCCGTTGTATTCACCGATGGCGCCTGCGGGAGGCCAATATCCAGGATAAGGCCGGTAAGCGCTACCGGTCCATTCCCAGACATCACCGTATAATTGCAGCAGCGGGGCATGATGATTCGCCGTCGGGCAAGCGGCGCTGGGTCGAAGGCGGCCCTGCTCAAACATGTTGTGATCGCCCGTGCCAGTGGTCATCGCGGCAAGTTCCCATTCCTGTTCGCCAGGCAGTCGGCATCCGCGCCAGCGGGCAAACGCATCGGCTTCATAGAAGCTTACATACGCTACCGGGGCTTGCGTATCCAGAGGCAGTAATCCGGAAAGGGTCATCTGCTGCCATCCTTCATGCTCTGTTTGACGCCAATACATCGGACCTTGCCAATTTGCCGATTGCTGCTGATGCCAGCCTTCAGACAGCCATAAGGTGGGATTGTTATAACCACCATCCTCAATGAATTCAAGATATTCACCACAGGTTGCCGGGCGATTGGCCAATTGAAAAGATTGAATATAAAAACTGTGTGCCGGGCTTTCCTGATCAAAGGAGAAACCATGGCCGTTATGACCGATTTTCGCGATTTGCGATTCAAATAGCTTCCAGGTCAGCGCGGGTGCCTGGTGGTGTGGGGTGCTTGTGGGTTGATAAACAGGATCGAGCGGATTGCAGGAAAAGATATGCAGAATGTCGGTGAGCATCAGTTCCTGATGTTGCTCTTCATGGTTCAGTCCGAGTTCGAGAATATCTAACAGCGGATCATCCGGGGGCGGACAATCCTGGCGCAGCCATTCGATAATTCTGTGATCGGTTCGAGTCCGGTAATCCAGGACCTGTTGCAGAGACGGGCGGGAAAGCAAACCTCTGCGTGGACGGGGGAAATAGGGTCCGGCCTGTTCATAATAGGAATTGAATAGCATTTGCCATTGCGGATTGTGCAGGGTAAAACCCTTGCGCCCAGCCAGAATAAATGTTTCGAAGAACCAGGTGGTATGAGCAAGATGCCATTTGGGCGGGCTGACATCGCTCATGGACTGAACCATGGCGTCTTCAGATGTTAAGGGTTTTGCAATCGCCAGTGTGCGTTGACGGATGCGATCATAGCGCTCAATCCAGTTGCCACGCTCATTTTTTTGTATTGGATTGTCAGAAGTTACAGGCGGCATCCATGTCTCCTTGGAAATCGTCGGCATGCCATCATTAATCAAGCTGATTTCACCGGAGAGACGGCATCCATGAATTCCATCATAAAAATCTGTTTCCAAGTTAACATGGAACAGAACTTGATGCCATATCCATGAGCTCGTTTTGAGTCAAATAAAAGCGTTTTTCCGTGATTGGCGTGGCGAGAACAGCTCATTGCTTGCTAATGATAAAAAGGCAAGTTAAGTAAACCATGATAAAATAGAGTATGGAAAAATTAAGTACGGCGGGATCCAATCAACAAACGCGTTCAGTTCAGTCTGAGTTTAAGGATCTTCTTGAAGATTTGAGCGCTGAAGTCCTGGGCCAGGAAACACTGCTGAACCGAATGTTGATCGCGCTGCTGGCGGAAGGGCATCTGCTGGTGGTCGGGGCGCCGGGCTTGGCCAAGACCACGGCAATCAAAGCTCTGGCGCGTAGAATCGAAGGCACGTTTCACAGAATCCAGTTTACGCCGGATCTGTTGCCCTCAGATCTGACCGGCACTGATATCTATCGCCCTACCCAGGGGGATTTCAAGTTTCAGCCCGGGCCGTTGTTCCATCATTTTCTGCTGGCGGATGAGATCAATCGGGCGCCGGCCAAGGTTCAGTCTGCCCTGCTCGAAGTCATGGCGGAGAAGCAGATTACTGTCGGACAGCATACCTATGATATGCCTGAGCTTTTTCTGGTGATGGCCACCCAGAACCCCATTGATCACGAGGGTACCTATGCGCTTCCGGAAGCGCAACTGGACCGGTTCCTGATGGAGGTTAAAATTACTTACCCCGACAGAGAAAAGGAACAGGAGATTCTGCGTCTGGTGCGCGCTCAGCGCAGGGCGGATCGCAAAGCGCATGACAATGCTGACATTATCAGTCAGAAGAGATTGTTTGAGGCTCGCCGCGAGGTGTTGGATATCCATTTGTCCACTGCGCTGGAAAGTTACATGGTCGAATTGGTGGTCAGCAGTCGGGATCCGTCCCATTATGATGAAAAGCTTAAACTCTACATTCAATATGGTGCCAGTCCGCGTGGCACCATTGCGCTTGAGCATTGCGCCCGCGCACATGCCTGGCTGGCCGGACAGGATTATGTCGCTCCGGCTGATATTCACGCGGTGGCCGCTGATGTGTTGCGTCATCGGCTGATTCTGAGCTATGAAGCGCTCGCCGATGGCGTCAGCGTGGAAGATTATATTGAGCGGCTGCTTCAACTGGTTCCGGTTCCCTGAATTTTTTTCCCACGATGAGCATTCCGGATCTTGCCACGGATGAACAGCCTGTTGCGCGGATGGATGCAGCGGTTGGCTCCGACGGTTGAGACCAGCATGACTCAGCGTGGAACTGGTGCGGGCTGTAGCTTCTCCGAGCTGGTTCGGCTGCATTCTTGCGCCGCTGCATTATGGGAAACGCCTCCTCCAGGGCAAAGCGCCCCGGTCGGCGGCGAACTGAAATCCCTGTTTCGTGGCCATGGGCTGGAATACACCGAAACCCGCACTTATCAGGCGGGGGATGATATTCGATCAATGGACTGGCGCGTTATGGCGCGTACCTCCATTCCCCATATCAAGATTTTTCAGGAAGAAAAGGAACGGGCGGTCTATCTGATCGTAGATCACGGGCCGAGTATGCACTTTGGCACCCGCCAATGTTTCAAGTCGGTACAGGCAAGTCGATTGGGTGCACTGTTGGCGTGGGCGGCGATGGAATCGGGTGAAAAGGTGGCTGGCATGGTGATCAAGCCGCTGAAAAATCACGAAACCCGGCCTTTATCCGGACAGCGGGGCGTAGTGCCGTTGCTCAAAAACATGGTGGTCGATCCGGAAACCGATTTGATCGATTCAACCTGTCAGGACAGATGTTTCCCGGCAGGTTTGCAACAGGTGCTTCAATGGGTACGGAAAGGCAGCCTGATTTTCCTGGTGAGCGATTTTTATCACTACGATCAGCACATGGAAAAAATACTTTATGAACTCCAGAGGCATCGAAACGTTGCGCTGCTTCTCGTTTTTGATCCGCTTGAAAATCACAGCCTGCCTCAAGGCAGATATCGCATCAGTGACGGCAGGGCTATGTTGCAACTCAACGATGCGGATACTTTGACGCGAAACCGGCATTGTAAAGCCTTCCAGCAGCGCCGGCAGGCGATTGAGGAATTCAGTCGGCAGCATCGATTGAGAATGGCTTGCATCTCAACGCAGCAGGATGCACTTCAGGCACTGCAAGGCGCGCTGCAACAATGGGCGCAGCAGGACACCCGAGAGATCAGGCATGCCCTACGCTGATGTGATCCGGCAACTCAGGGATATTCATTTGCCCGAGCCGGTGGGTTTTTTCCCTCCGCCTGTGGGTTGGTGGCTGTTAGCAGGGCTGGTGGCAGGCGGGTTGGTGGGCAGCGTTTTTTTTATGCGCCGTCATCTGCGCCGGATACAGCGTTCAGCCTTGAGAGAGTTATCTGCGCTCGAGTTGGCGTATATCAGGGAGAAGGATGTCCATGGGATGGCATCGGCTTTGTCCTGTCTGCTGAAGCGTTTTGCCCTTGCGCAGTTTCCTGCCGATGCTGTCGCTCCACTGTATGGTGAGTCCTGGCTTGTTTTCCTGGATAAAGCCGGCGGGACGGAGCGTTTTTGTCATGGTGCCGGTCGCAATCTGCTGGTCTGGCCTTATCGCAAAGTGGAAGACGGGAATATGGACGAGTTGTTTGAGCTGGTCCGGTGCTGGATCGAGAATCATCCTTATCGGCACAGGCGCAGGCTGGCGTGATGTTTCATGCTATCCGTTCCGTGGTCTGGGGCGCGCCGCTGGTCTTGCTTCTTCTGCCGTTGCCATTGCTGATCCGGCTGTTTTTGCCCCCGGCGCGCCATCATCGGAGCGCTGCTTTGATGGTGCCTTTCTATCACACGGTGGCGGCGGGTCGACCTGAAGCAATTCCAGAGAGCCGCTTTTCGTTGATGATGGCTCTGGCGATCTGGAGTCTGTTGATTGTGGCGGCCGCCCGGCCTCTGTCGATGAGCGAATCTGTGGAGCATCCTCGCAGCGGTCGTGACATCATGCTGGCGGTTGATCTCTCGGCGAGTATGGAAATGCGCGATTTTCTGATCGATGATGAAGCCGTCGACCGGCTTGCTGCGGTTAAACTGGTCGTATCCGATTTTATCGAGCGCCGTGAAGGTGATCGCATCGGGCTGATTTTTTTCGCCGACAAGGCGTATGTAGCTTCTCCTCTGACCTATGATCTCAACACGGTCGCCCGATTGCTGGATGAAGCCGAATTGCACATGATCGGAACCATGACCGCGATCGGTGATGCCATCGGTCTTGGCGTCAAAAGGCTGCATGATCAGATGGCATTGCAAAAGGTGCTGATTTTACTCAGCGATGGCAATGATACCTCTGGTATTCTTCCGGCGCAGCGCTCTGCTCATTTCGCTGCTCTGGAAGGACTTCAGGTTTATACCATCGGTATCGGAGCTGGATCACGCCGCGGCGGTTTTGGCGAATCGGATATCGATCATAGCGGCATGATGAACGAGACTACGTTGAGAGCCATCGCGCAATTGAGTGATGGACGATTTTTTCGGGCCACAGACTATGCGCAGTTGACCCGGATCTACGCGCTGATTGATGAACTTGAACCTCGCGTCAGTGGCAGGGAAATTTATCGCCAGGTTAAAGAGTGGTATATCTGGCCTCTCGGGGCAGCGCTTTTATTATCACTGTTGATGGGTACAGTGATGATGATCTGGACCTTTTTTTCCGCCGATCCTGCAGGTATCAGGGCTGAAAAAGCGCAAACCCGATGACTTTTCCTGCCGAATTTCATTTTCTGAGACCATACTGGTTTTTGGCGCTGATACCGGTTTTTCTGATTGTTTCGATGCTGGTCTTTCAGCATCGGCAGAGCAATTTTTGGCGCCGCCATGTGGATCGGCATCTGCTGCCTTGGCTGCTCACCGGCCAAAGAGGCAGGCAAAGCCATGGCGGTTTGCTGTTGCTGGCGCTGGGCTGGATATTGGGGGTGATAGCACTGGCAGGTCCGGTGTGGCAGAAATTGCCAGTGCCCGCCATGCGCAGTGATTCCGCCCTGATGCTGGTGGTGGACCTGTCCCGCTCCATGGATGTGACGGATGTGTTGCCCTCCAGACTGGAACGGGTGAAAAAACAATTGCTGGATTATTTAAGTCAGTCCGGTGAAAGGAATATAGGGCTGGTGCTGTTTGCCGAAGATGCTTATATGGGAGCCCCGGTTTCCACCGATTTCAGTACGATGATCGATATCATAAAACATCTGGATACCGAGATGGTGCCCGCTCAGGGCAGCCGCCCGGAAAAAGGTCTGGAGCGGGCCTGGTCTTTACTTCAGGGAAGCGGTCATACGATAGGGCGGATAGTCTTGATCACTGATGGAAGTCATGATCAAAAGGCGCTGATCACCGCCGCGAAGAAAGGCAGAACCATGCAGTATCCGCTTTCTATCGTCGCAGTTGGCACGGTGCGCGGCGGTCCGGTTCCCATCAATGGTGGCGCGGATTTTATCCGTCATACCGACGGCAGACTGGTGAGCGCCGAGGTCGATGTTGGTTTCTTGCGACGGGTGGTTTCGGCAGGGGGTGGCGCCATGATTCATCTTGATGAGGAGCATTTTCACGATCTTCAGTCTCTGGTGGCCTCTGGCAGGGCATCTGCGACCGGGAAGAAGGATTCGGGGGAAGTGAAAACCGATCAATGGCGGGAATTTGGTCTGTGGCTGGTCTATGGCTTGCTGCCGCTGGCAGCTCTGGGATTTCGTCGTGGTTGGCTTGGTGCTATGATTGCCGTTGTATTTTTGCAGATGAACGGTTTGGCTGTGCCAAATGCGCAGGCTTTTGGCTGGAAGGATCTGTGGGTCAAACCGGATTATGTCGCTTACCAACTTTATACCGAACATCGGAGCCAGGAAGCCGCCACCCTGTTTGATGATCTTCAATGGAAGGCCGCGAGTCTGTATCGCGCCGGGCATTTTGATCAGGCGGCGAAAATCTACTGCGCCATGCCAGGCGCCCGGGACTTTTATCATTGCGGCAATGCTCTGGCTCAACAGGGGCAGATGGAGGCGGCTATCTCGGCTTACACCTCATGTCTTGATCACGATGTGACATTTGAAGATGCCCGCTACAATCGTTCGCTGCTGCAGAATTATTTACGGGAAGTCCGGATGCTCAAAGATAAAAATCAAGCGCCTGATTCGCAATCCGGTTCCGGGAGCCCGTTTGGCAATTCGGCCCAACGGGTTCAAGGTGCCGGGGATGAAACGAATGGGGAGCCGTCGCAGAGCCAGGACGGTCTGGAAGCACAAAACAATGGCATGCTGGCGCAACAAAAACAATCCGGGGAATCCACGAGCAGGGAAGATGATGGCGCATCATCTTTGGAACAACAGGCTAATAACGAGGAAATCCGGTCATCAATGGCGATTTTTGCTCAAGGTTCGGAGCGGGCAGGGAATAGCTCCATTGGTCGGGCGCAATGGCTAAATATGATCAAGGATCAGCCTAATGAACTGCTGCGCCTGAAATTTCGTCACCAGGCGATGAAGTCGGACGCTGCCATGGAGGACAGCGCCAGTCCGTGGTAGCGTGGTATAATGTGATCGAGCAAGCTGGAGGGACCGTACTCTTAATCAGTTGACAAGCATAACCAGGCCAATCAATTTCCCGCCCTGCGTTGAATGGACTCAGCGTTGCTGATGTCAAGCTTCGGACTGGTGATGCTGAAACAAGGTTGAATCGAGCATTTTATATGCGATCCAATGCTATTTGGGGGATGGTTAAGAACTATCAGCAATGATGCTTCTGGTGCCGAGAAGAGGACTCGAACCTCCACGGGGTTTCCCCCACTAGCACCTGAAGCTAGCGCGTCTACCAATTCCGCCATCTCGGCAACGGATCGAATTTCTGATACTATCTAACTTGGAAAAGTTTGTCAAATAATCGTGTCTATGCATGAGAAACAATAACTTAAGGAACTCATGGTCAAATCCATAACAAACTGGGAAAAGAGTGATCCCCAGGCCAAACGCGAACAAAAGCGCTATCCCAATCCCATTCCAAGCCGGGAATTTATTTTGCAGCAACTCGCGCACGCAGAAGGGCCCTTGAGTCAGTCCCAGATTGAAACCATATTCGGGCTGGAACGTGAGGAGCAGAAGATTGCGATCGCCAGGCGTCTTCATGCCATGGTTCGAGATGGCGAAGTCGTGGCCAATCGCAATCGTCGTTATTTGCCATCGGAGAAAAGCCATCTGATCAGCGGTTACGTGATCGGTCATCGCGATGGCTTTGGCTTCGTTGTGCCGGAAGAGGGGGGCGAAGATATTTATCTGCCGCCTGCGCAAATGCGTATGCTGATGCATGGCGACCGGGTGTTAATTCGGCAGGCTGGCACTGATCGCCGGGGACGCGCTCAGGGCGCGGTTGTTGACGTGCTTGAACGTGGAACCCAGCAACTGGTTGGTCGCCTGTATCGGGAACATGGTATCGTTACGGTGGTTCCGGATAACATGCGTTTCCATCATAATATTATGATACCTCCAGGCGAGGATGCCGATGCCCGGCATGGTGATATCGTCACGGTAACTATTACCCATCCGCCGACGACGATCAGTCAACCGCAGGGACAGGTGATCGAGGTGCTGGGCGACCCGAAAGACCCCGGCATGGAAATCGAAGTTGTGATGCGCGCTTACGAACTGCCACACATCTGGCCGGATGCGGTTCAGGAAGCTGTGCGCGATTTGCGCCCCAGCGTGGATAAGGATGAGTGTCATGGCCGGGTCGATTTGCGTCATTTGCCGTTGGTAACCATTGATGGGCCGGATGCCCAGGATTTTGATGACGCCGTTTATGTTCGCAGGGAAGGTAAGGGATGGCGTCTGTGGGTTGCCATTGCCGATGTTTCTCATTATGTCAAGCCAGACAGCCCTCTGGACGAACATGCCAGACAACGGGGCAACTCGGTGTATTTCCCGTCGCTGGTTCTGCCCATGTTACCCGTTATATTGTCCAATGAGTTATGCTCATTGCGTCCTGACGTGGATCGTCTGTGCATGGTCTGTGAATTGGAAATTGGCGCCAGGGGCGCAATACGCGGGAGAAAATTCTATCGCGGCGTAATGCGCTCCGCGGCTCGCCTGACTTACGATCAGGTGAACGAGGCGATTACTTCTTCTTCGGCTCATCCCTTGGGAGATCGAAGCGCATTGATGGAATCTCTGCAGGATCTGATGAAGGTTTACCGGCTATTGAGGCGATCGCGCGAACGACGCGGCGCTTTGGATTTTGATTTGCCAGAGCAGAAGCCTGTGCTCAATGAACAGGGACGCATCGACGGATTTGAAAGCGTCATACGCCATGATGTCCATCGGCTGATTGAAGAATGCATGATCGCCGCCAATGTTGCAGCTGGCTGCTTCATCCGTTCTGCGCGGCTGGCGTGTCTGTTCCGCGTTCACGAGTCGCCACCGGCGGATGCGCTGGAGGAACTGGGCGCTTTTCTCGCCTCCATTGGTATTGAAACAAGCTTTGGGGATGATATCAGCGCCGACGATTTTGCCAAAATCGTTACAGAGCATAGTGATGATCCGCGGATTCACATGATTCAGATGGCGATCCTGCGCACGATGACCCAGGCGATCTACTCTCCGCAGCATCATGGACATTTCGGGCTGGCATTGCCACTGTATACGCATTTCACCTCTCCCATCCGGCGCTATCCTGATTTGATCGTGCACCGGGCGATCGGGCATATTATCGATGGAACCGCGAAGGATGAATGGATCTATGATCACCACCAGATCCAACATCTCGGCAGCCATTGCTCAATGACGGATCGGCGCGCCGACGATGCGACCCGCGATGTCATGAAACGCCTGAAATGTCTCTATATGGAAGATCGGGTTGGTCAGGAATTCGATGGCATTATCAGCGGGGTCGCCGCTTTCGGGCTTTTTGTGGAGTTGCAGAATCTTTACGTAGAGGGGCGGGTGCATGTGACCAGTCTGCCCAATGATTACTATCAGTATGACCGTTCACGGCAGTTGCTGGAAGGTTCATCCCATGGTCTGAAATTCTGCCTTGGCGATTCGATCAGGGTTCGGCTGCGCCATGTGGATCTTGAAGCCTACCAGATTGATCTCGAAGGTTTGTTTCCATCAACTGAAGTGGAGGAAAAACCCGTCAAGCGCAAGGCATCCAGAAGACGTCGGCGCCGCAGTCCCAAATCATGAAGAAACAGAATCCTGACCGCAGACCAACAAATATGCGTAAAGAAGCCTTCATCCGCTTGTGGGGGGAACATGTCATAGTCGGGCTTGTTGACGATTCTGCTGCAATGGTTCACCGCTTATGGCTGGAAAAAAAAAATGATCCACGCCTCGACAAACTGGCGCATATGGCCAACGAGCGCGGCATTTCGGTCGAGTACTGGGATCGGAAGCAGTTTGATGCCTGTTGTCAAGGCCGTCATCAAGGCATCATGGCGGAAGTTAGTTTGCCGCATCAAGGTAACGAAGCGAGTTTGAAAGACAGGTTGCGGGAAAGCCCCGTACCCGGAAACTGGCTGGTGCTTGATGGTATCACGGATGTGCATAATTTTGGCGCGTGCATGCGCAGTGCCGCCGCTGCCGGGGTCGACGGTATCATCTTGCCGGCGCGGAACAGCGCGCCACTCAATCCGGAGGCTTGCCGGATTGCCTCGGGGGCTGCGCACCGATTGTCCATTTACCGGGTTGCCAATCTGGCGCGGACGCTGCGTTTGCTGCGCGACCATGGTGTCTGGATCATCGGAACCGCCGCAGAAGGTACGGTTTCCCTTTATGATGCCGATATGGCCGGACCGCTGGCGCTGGTTCTGGGTTCCGAACATGAGGGCTTGCGCCAACTTACTCGTCGGCTTTGTGACCAGATGGTGTTTATTCCGATGGCAAACGGGTTTGAAAGCTTGAACGTTTCTGTTGCGGCTGGTATATGTCTATTTGAATGGAAAAGACGCGCTCCGGGCGTTCTGAAACATTGATAGAGTGATTCATCTGCTTTATAATGCAGAATTTACTCCAGAACTTCGGGCACAGACGGGTATTGGAAAGCAATTATTCAGAGGATATCCCATGAGACACTACGAAATGGTCATTTTGATTCATCCGGATCAGAGTGAACAGGTTTCCGCCACGATAGACGGTTATCAGAACATGATCAAGGAAGCCGGCGGACTGATCCATCGCCATGAGGATTGGGGCAGGAGACAATTGGCCTATCCCATCAATAAAATACATAAGGCGCATTACGTTCTGATGAATATCGAATGTGATAATGCTACTCGCATTGCGCTTGAGGAGCGGATCAAGTTTAATGAAATTATTATCCGCCACATGTTGGTTACCCGCCCGAGTGGGGATAGTGAGGCATCGCCGATGATGCGCGGTCAGGAAGCTTCCACGGCTTGAATGCTGTCGGTGGAGCAACAGTGCTGGAAGAAACCAAGTTGTTGACAGGAAAAGAATTATGTCCCGAATTATGAGAAGGCGCAAATATTGTCACTTTACCGCCGAAGGTATCACCGAAATCGATTATAAAGATCTGGCAACTCTGAAAGGGTATATCACCGAGGCCGGAAAGATCGTTCCGAGCCGGATTACCGGTACCAACGCACGATATCAGAGGCAATTGAACAGAGCCATCAAACGAGCTCGATTTCTGGCTTTGTTGCCTTATACGGATCGTCACTACCTTCCATAAATTAGTCAGGTTGTGACGCAAAGCCTGCAACAGGCGAGCGGGGGCTGTAACCATGGTGTTTCTGGCGCGCTGGGCAAACAGTGGTTTTTGGCCGACTGTGCTGTTGCTGATTATTCTGTTTTATGCGTCCCTGGTTATTCCCCTGATGAATATTCCCGGAGGGGCGATTATCGCTATGCTCGCCATGCAATATGGCGCGGCGGCGGTGTTCCGTTTAATCATTGTTTCCGGTATTTGTATTGCCGCGTTCTCTTTTTTCGCCCAAGACTCCATGCTGTTTTGGGTTTCCATGGTGTGGGTGGGTTATATGATCATGGAAGGCGCGACGGGGTGGATCGTTCACAATAGCGGCAGGATGGAATCCGGTTTGCAGGTTTTGGCTTTGATTGCAATTGCCGTCTGTATGAGCTTTTATGGGTTGATGGACGATCCGGTCGGGCAATGGGAAGTCTGGCTCAAAAAGTTGCTGGATCGTTCGGAGTATGAGACGCTTGGCGATCAGGCGGGGTGGTCCCTCGATGAAATGACTACCATGCTTGCGCCGAATATGCCTGGTTTGACAGGTGCGATCATTCTGCTGCATAGTGCCGGCGGGTTGATTCTTGGGCGTTTCTGGCAATCAAGATTGTTTCGCCCCGGTGCATTTTCCAGGGAATTCCTTTCCATCGGTTTCCGATGGCAATTCGGTGCCGTGCTGGTGGGTTGCGTGCTGATTGCCATGATTACCGGCATGGCAATCATGAGGAATACCTCCATGGTGCTCGTTGGTCTGCTGGCTATCCAGGGTTTGGCGATCATCCATGCATGGGCGGCATATAAAGGCATTCCATGGGTTTGGATGGGCATGGGTTACGCGAGCATGATTTTTTTATTTCCCTTGATCGGGATTATCTGGTTGTTTCTGGCGGCATTGGCGGTTATTGATAGTTGGACGGATATACGAGCCCGTCTCGGTAATGAATCCGGAACATCATAACATTGCCCGTCATATAATTTATATATTTCAGGAGTTGAGAGAACATGAATGTGATTCTGTTGAATCGAATCGAAAACCTTGGTCATCTGGGAGATGAGGTAGCGGTACGCGCTGGCTATGCGCGCAATTACCTTATCCCTTTCGGGTTTGCTGTTCCCGCGACCCGTGAACATAGGGAGCGTTTTGAGGAACGCAGAGCTCAATTGGAGAAGGAAGCTGCCGATGCATTGGCGCAGGCGCAGTCTGAATCCGAGAAGCTCTCGGAAGTTCGTTTGACCATCCGGGCTAAGGCAGGTCCGGAAGGCAAGCTTTATGGATCGATTGGGTCATCTGAAATCAGTGAAGAATTGAATAGGCTGGGTTTCAAGGTGGTCAAACGTCAGGTGCTCTTGGCCGAAGGTTCTATTCGAAAGCTGGGCAACTATAAGATGCAAATTCGGCTGCACCCCAATGTCACTGTAGAATTGGACGCGGAAGTAAGCGCTAATTGACTGGTGCCATGTTCTAGCCAGTCCTCTTGATCTGCTGCGACAGGTTAAGCCCGTTTTGTGGGAAGGAGGCTGATCATGGTCTGCACTCCAACAACAGCCGCTTTGTCAATAATTGGTTCTCATCGTTGTTTTTTGAGCGACTACTGTCCGAAGTTAACGGCAGGGGTAGGCAGATATGATGCCTTTTAAGGGTAAACGTTGATGGCTTCGCTGGCTTTGAGCGAAGATCAGGATGGAGGTCGCATTCCGCCCCATTCTGTGGAAGCCGAACAGGCGGTTCTCGGCGCGGTACTTCTGGACAACGGCCGATGGGAAGTTCTGGAAGCAATACTGGTTGAGTCTGATTTTTATCAGCGTGATCATGGTCTCATTTTTCGCGCCATCCAGGCACTTTGCCTGGATGGTGTGGCGGTCGATATTATCACCGTCAGCGAGTGGCTTGGTAGCAAAGGACTGATGGAGGGTTCGGAGGCATTCAGCTATTGTGCCATGCTCAGTAAAAATACACCCGTTGTTATCAATGTGGGAGCGTACGCCGGTATTGTGCGTGAACGTTCCGTTCTGCGCCAGTTGATACAAAGCGCCAACCAAATCGCTGAAGCGGCTTTTCAGGTTCGTCATCCGTCGGTTGATCAGCTTCTGGACTGGAGTGAGCAGCAGATTTTTGCTATTGCTGAGCAGGGGGGGCGTAATCAACGCGAATATGCATCCATGAAGCAATTGATGGATGCGGTCATGCCCCGCGTGCATGAGCTTTACCAAAATAAAGGACATATTACCGGCGTGGCGACCGGATTAACCGATCTGGATCATATGACCGCAGGATTGCAGTCCGGTGATTTGATTATTCTCGCCGGTCGGCCGTCCATGGGAAAAACCAGTCTCGCCATGAATATTGCCGAGCATGCTGCATTGAATGCGCATATTCCGACTGGTATCTTCAGCATGGAAATGCCAGGTGAACAACTTGCCATGCGCATGGTGGCAGCGTTTGGGCGGATCAATCAGAGTCGGTTGCGCACGGGTTCTCTTGAGGATGAGGATTGGGCCCGTATTACGTCTGCGGTTCCCATGATCAGTGAAGCCTGCCTTTTTATTGACGATAGTCCGGGTTTAACGTCTACGGAACTGCGGGCGCGAGCAAGGCGCATGAAACGCGAACAGAACATAGGTCTGCTAGTGATCGATTATTTGCAACTCATGCAGTCCGGTAATGCCAAAGAAAATCGGGTTAACGAAATATCCGAGATTTCACGCAATCTCAAGGCGCTGGCCAAGGAACTGAAGATTCCTGTTATCGCCTTGTCCCAGCTCAACCGAAATCTTGAGCAACGACCCAGCAAACGCCCTGTTATGTCGGATCTGAGGGAATCGGGTAGTATTGAGCAGGATGCCGATCTGGTGATCTTCATCTATCGCGATGAAGTTTATAATGAAGATAGTCCGGATAAGGGCATCGCGGAAATCATCATAGGTAAACATCGCAATGGTCCTACTGGTACCTGTAGAGTGACATTTAGGGGTGAATTTACCCGTTTTGATAATCATTTGGCCGATTCGAGCAGCGTCATTGATTTGATCCCCATATGATACGTATTTCCGCTCATATTGACTATGCTGCGTTACGACACAATGCTGCACTGCTCCGCCAATGGGCAGGTGGAGCAAAGATACTGGCGGTGATTAAGTCCAATGCCTATGGTCATGGGCTGGAGCCGGTAGCGCAGGCGCTTACGCAACAAGTGGACGCATTTGGAGTGGTTCACGCAGAGGAATTGAGGCGCTTGCGCGCTGTCGGCATTCGTACGCCTATCGTGCTGCTCGGAGGCGCCCTTGATATCCATGAGTTTGCTCAGGCTTCCAGTCTCGAAGCAACGCTGGTGGTGCATGACTCGTATCAACTGGATTTTCTCAAGCAAAAACAATACCTTTTTCAGAAACATGCCATATGGTTGAAGTTTAATACAGGCATGAATCGTCTGGGGTTCCATCCTGACAACGTTGAATTAACTCTGCGAACTTTGAGAAGTTTCAACAACGTGCACTGGCCAGTGACTTTAATGAGTCATCTCGCTGATGCTGATTTACCAGCGGAAGAAGATGCCACACGCCGACAGTGGCAATGTTTTCTTAAAACAGGTGCCGGTTGGGCCCTGCCACGCAGTATTGCCAATTCGGCAGCGCTGATGCAGTGGCCTGCCCTGAGTTGTTCCTGGAGTCGATCGGGGTTGGCTTTATTTGGCATCAGCCCTTTCTATGCCCAAGGGGAGAGCGGGGCTGATTGGGGGCTTAAACCCGTTATGCGGCTGTACAGTCGTCTCCTCGCTCTGCGACATCTCAAGCCCGGTGATGCCGTGGGTTATGGCGGGGAGTGGGGGGCGAGTAAACCAACCACCATTGGTATCGTGGCCGCTGGATACGCCAATGGCATGCCTGCGCATGGAGGATTTCATGTCGCGATAGGTTCCCGCGTAGTTCCGGCAGTGGGACGGACAAGCATGGATATGATCGCTGTCGATCTTGGTGATAACGCCAGGGAGCAACCGGGCGATCAAGTGACGCTTTGGGATGAAACGATGCCTATTGAATCCATGGCCAGGCAGAGCGGTGTTTCGCCCTATCATCTGTTAACCCGCCTCGGCGATCATCTCACGTATCAGTACGAGGACAGGATCACGAAGGTTCATCGGGCTGATCATCATGGCGCGTTCGCATAAAACTGGTTATGTTTGCCAGAATTGTGGTGTTTTTATGCCGCGCTGGGCGGGGCAATGCCCCGAATGCAAAAGCTGGGATGCCATAGTCGAAGCCCCACCACCGGTCGCGCATCCATCCAGACCCATTCTTGCAGGGGGATACGCCGGGCAATCATCTGAAGTGGTTGCGTTATCCGCCATCAGTAGCCAGCCGCCTCAACGGGTTAGCTGCGGTAGTTCCGAGATGGACCGGGTTCTGGGTTCCGGGCTGGTTCCCGGCTCGGTAACCCTGCTCGGAGGTGAGCCGGGGATTGGCAAGTCTACGCTTTTGTTGCAACTCGTGGGTTTTTTGGCGCAAGGGATGAAATGCCTTTATGTCGCCGGCGAAGAATCCAGGGAACAAATAGCGCTGCGGGCGCGGCGGCTTGGCGTCCATCAGGCGCCTATCTCGCTGTTTACCGAATCCTGCGTGGAACAGGTTCTTCATGTCATTCAACAGCAGAAGCCTGCTCTGGTGGTACTCGATTCGATACAGAGCGCTTATAGCGATCAATTGCCATCGGCGCCTGGTACAGTGTCGCAGGTACGGGAATGCGCAGCGATGCTGGTGCGTTGCGCCAAGCAGCAAGGGATTACCATGTTGCTGATCGGGCATGTCACCCGAGAGGGACATATTGCCGGCCCCAAGGTTCTGGAACATATGGTGGATACGGTACTCTATTTTGAAAGCGATGCTGGCAGCCGCTTTCGGATGGTACGCGCCTTTAAGAACCGCTTTGGAACGATCAACGAACTGGCGGTTTTTCTGATGACCGAACAGGGGCTCAAGGAAATAACCAACCCATCTGCTCTGTTTCTCTCCCGCTCGGAAAAAAATTCCAGCGGCAGCGTAATCGCCTGCATTCAGGAAGGAACCCGGGCGCTTTTGCTCGAAGTGCAGGCTTTGACTGATACTGCCAATGGTTCTGCAGGGGTGCGCCGATTATCCATGGGCATTGACTCATCCCGTCTTATGATGCTGCTGGCGGTTTTGCATCGCCATGGCGGCGTACAAACGGCCGGGCTTGATGTATTTATTAACGTGGTCGGTGGCATGCGGGTCACTGAAACGAGCACCGATCTACCCATGTTGCTGGCCGTCACTTCAAGCCTTAAAAACCGCCCGGTGGATCGCAGTCTGGCGGTTTTTGGTGAAGTGGGTCTGAGTGGTGAAGTTCGTCCCGTACCCAATGGAGAGCTGCGTTTGATGGAAGCAGCGCAGCACGGTTTTACCCGGGCCATTGTCCCCAAAGGGAACGCGCCCCGCCAAGGGATCGAAGGCATGCAATTGCATGTGGTCACCGATTTGCAAGAAGCGCTTACCAGCGCTGATCTCGCCTGAGCGAGCGCTGATCCGAATTTCCTGGATTTGAATGGTGGATGCCCGCCGGAAGAGATCGATTCCTTGGAACAGAAACCTCTATTAACTTACCAGGCAGCATCCGTATAGTAAATTAATAGAGGTTTCTGTCTAGTTCACTGTTATACAAATAAAATAATCAGGGAATAGGAATATGGAAAATTTATCTACGATTACTACTTTTCTTGGTTGGTGCACAATAATCAATATAGGGATGCTTACATACACCTCTATAATGATAATTATATTTAATGCACCAGTAAAAAAACTGCATGCGAAGATGGTACATATTTCGCCCGATAAGCTTGATGAGTTGTATTTCAATTTTCTCGGTAATTACAAATTTGGCATATTTATTTTCAATCTAGTACCATATTGTGCTCTAAAAATTATGGCTTAACTAAAATGATAATTGCGTATAACAAGACGTTGCAACCCGTTACGGCCCGTTGGGCCTCCACTGGACACAGCAAGCGCTGCTCCTTTTGTGAATTTGCTATGCAAATTTTATCACAAAAGCATCATCGCTCACTGTGCCGTTGAACTTGGCGTTAGGCAGAGAAAAATAAAAGGGAGAGATAAATGTTATCAAACAAACGAACAATCATAACAGGCGGCACCGATGGCATTGGTTTTGGAATTGCCAAGGCATTTGCAAAAAATAATGCCAGTGTTTTTCTTATAGCCAGAGATGAAGAGAACCTCAAAAAATCAGCCGCAACTCTTTCACAATTTGATGTCGAGGTTCATGTGTTGTCGGCAGACCTATCAAATATCTCGACTATTAATAAAACTACTCAAGATATTCTCAATATATGGCCGGAAGTTGATGTGTTAGTAAACAATGCTGGCATTGCACGATTTAACCCATTCACGGAAACCAACGAAGAAGAATTGGATTTACATCTGAACCTAAATGTAAAAGCACCTTACATTCTAACACAACAACTGTTCGATGCGCTTGCGGCCAGAAAAGGTTCAGTGATAAACATTTCGTCCTATTTCTCACACCGCATGTTGCCAGGAAGACCGTCAACGGCATATTCATTAAGTAAAGGGGCAATGGATGCTTTCACAAAGTCCCTCGCCTATGAGGCAGGCCAACGGGGCGTGCGGGTAAATGCAATTGCTCCCGGAACAGTAAATACCCCGTTAGTTCAAGCTAATATCAACAGACTTACTGATGAGGGAAAAACAAAATTCGATGAAATGATTGGAACTATCTATCCACTTGGCCGAATCGGCGAACCCGATGATATTTCGGGTGCAACGGTATTTCTTGCATCTGATCAAGCACGTTGGATTACAGGAGCAATTTTGGCCGTTGATGGTGGATTGACAACAAACTGAACGCCTAACAAATCAATCAACACCGACCCGCGAGCACGTGCGTTTTCTTGAAGTAGATTCAAGTCTGTGCCACGCTCGAAGTTGGTAGCCAGCTCGTTGGCGGGCGGGTTATCTCGGTCGATAGGCCAGACGCGCTGCGCGCGCCTGGCCTATCGTTCTCGGAGCCAAGTAAACTTCATCGGGTATCAGGCGCGCGCTGATTCGCGCGCTGCCTATCAACCCGCTGAAGCAGAATTCCTTCTTCAGGAAAATGCTCCGCATTTCCCTCTCGTCGGAATCTGCTTAGCTCCGAGAACGTTATGTGTCAAAACCAACAATAAGGAGAAATAATGCAATTCATCCCAAACACTATACTGGGTTTATTTGACAGCTCACAAAAGTCTTATGAAATCCCTGTTTATCAGAGAGCATATTCTTGGGAAAAGCAAAATTGGGAAACATTTTTGGCTGATTTGAAAGAGCAGATAAAAGGAAATAATAATTATTTTTTTGGAAATTTATTGCTGGAAGTAATAAGCAAGAATAGAAAATATGAAATTATTGATGGTCAACAGCGCATTACAACATTAACTATATTTATGCGGGCGATGTTGAATGTTTTAAAAAGTAGAGAAAATTCACCGGAGTTAATTAACTTCAATTTCAAAGAAAAAACAAGCATTTACTTGAAAAATGGTGGGAATATAAAATTACGACCTGTCGAATATGATAGAGCATGTTTTGACACATTGATTGTTGACAACAAAAATAACTTTTCTATTAGTACACCATCACAAGAAAGAATAAAAACAGCGAAAGAATATTTTGAAAAAGAACTGAGTAAGTCTAAGACAGACGAAATACTTAAAATTTTGGAAAAGACAGAAAATACAGAGTTAACTATAATTGAGTTAGAGGGCAAAAAAGATTCCGCTTTGATGTTTGAATTGGAGAATAACAGAGGGAAAGATCTAACTAACATGGAAAAGATTAAATCGTATTTCATGTACCAAATGTATGTATATAGTACGCCTAAAGAAATAGAAACTAATATTGAAAGCATATCAAACATTTTCAAGCTCATTTACTTAATAATTAATGATTTAAAAAGGATCAATGAAGACAGCATCCTTATTTATCACAATAATGCTTATATTAAGGGCTTTGCCTATAGAACTTTAGCTGATGTAAAAGTCGCATTTAAAGACTCAAAAGACAATAAAATTGAGTGGATAAAATCTTATATTGAAGAATTGCACACTACTTTTTCTAACATTAAGAAATTTGAAATTTCAAATGATCCATTTGCTCAAAGACTTAATGGTTTGGGACCGCCAGCATTTATATATCCTTTTATAATTAAAGGATATAAGCATTTTGAGGATGATGCGATTAAGTTAAAAATGCTGTTCAATTTGTTAGAAATCATAACTTTCAGGGCACGGTTAATAAATAGTAGGGCCAATATTCAAGAAAGGTTAAATGAAATCTTATTATCATTCAGTGGTGATTTGGCAGGGTTGCTTGAAAAAATCAAAAACAAACTGAATGAATCTTGGTATTGGGGTGATACCAACACCAAGAATTATCTAAATGGTTCCATGTATGGAAATAATGTTCTGAATTATGTTCTCTGGCGGTATGAAAACTCAATTCAAAATAAAGGGTATAGCATAGAACAGTTTTCAATTGAACACGAGCAAATTGAACATGTTTCTCCACAGAATCCTACCAATGGAGAACCGATAGAAACTGGATATGAAGTTGATGTGAATAATCAATATTCTGATGATTTCATTTCCAATAAATTAAATTGTATTGGTAATTTAATGCTTATTTCGGGGTCACATAATGCTTCAATTGGAAACAAACCATTTAAAGAAAAGCTATCAACTTACAAAAAAACCCCTCTGTTAAATCAACAAGCTGAAATCGAAAATTTTGCGAAATGTGAAGATGACCAACCGATATGGAAAAGTAAATCCATAGATGAACGACATAAAGAAATAGTAAATTTTGCCATTAATAATTGGAGCTTTGATAGCATAAAAATCAATGAAAACACATAACAAAAAAATCCAGCGGACGCAAAAAGACGCGCCGCTAATTTAGGCGTTAACTGAATCGAATTATGCCAGTAGAGAGAATAGGAAAGTTTCTAAGATTTGATGATTTGGGTATCACTCCCTCGCTGGGGGTTGAAACAGATAAAATCGATGTGTGTATTGCAGAAGTAAAAAAAACTGGAGTCAAAGGGCTGTTCGGGTGCCCTGTATTCGGGTTTAAGCAAGATAATTTGGACTTCTTAAAAGAAATTCCTGATGTTGAACAGTTGTGGTTTTGGGAAATAAACCTTAAAAACATAGATGGTATTTATAGTTTAAAAAATCTACGGTATTTCGGGATTCAAGATAAAAGAGCACCGATAGATTTTTCTATGTTTTCTGAACTTGAGCATATGGTTTGGAATTACACAAAGAAGGATAAAGGACTTACCGGGCTATTAAAGGTCAAAAACTTTGATTTGTGGCGCTATAACCCTAAGACTAAAAGCTATGATGGTTTATGCCTTCCTCCAAATACTGAAAAGCTAGATGTGAATTGGGCGAACCCCTCCACACTAGAAGGCCTTCAGTGTTTACCTAGGTTAAGAGAAATACAGTTTCATTATTGCCGTAACCTAACAACATTAAAAGGTCTTGAGGTTATAGCCCCTAACCTAGAGAAGATAGTAGTTACTCGGTGCAAAAATATGACCGATATTGATGTACTCGATGAACTTAAAAACATCAACTCTGCATACATCAATAATGAGCGAATAATCAGTTAACAAGCGGCTGCACCGGACATATTTCCGCTGTCACCTTTTGTGCAAAAACACGCACAAAAGCCGCCATCAAAAATTTGCTCTGTGAGCCGGGCGTTAGGTGCTGCTTATGAGTATCCCAAGTAAATCTGATTGGGGAGTTATTGATAAGAATAATCTTGATCTTCAAACTGCTTTTGATAACTTCGCAGGCAAGTCGAAAGCCGAGGCAAGAAAAATGTTCTCTCACAATGCTCTGTATTATCAAGAAGATCTAATGTCCATGCCCACGGTTGCGCTTAATTACTACGCCCCTGAATTTGCAAAATATATACTTTCTTACGAGGCAAAGGATGATTCCGATGGAGCATCCTCTTTTTTGTATTTCGTAATTGAGTTGCTGGAATCAAATGACCTTCTAGCATCCGAGAAATCAAAAGCTCTTCTTATATCTACTGCGAACGCAGTTTCACAGAAGCAAAACTTTTACGATGCTGATGTTAATATCTATGGTCTATTTTCAAAACAATATGAACAAATTGTGAGGCTCACCAAATGCACCTAACAAATAGCTCCAGCGGACGCGCCAAAGGCGCGCGCCGCTGAGCATGGCAATAGGCCAGACGCGCTGCGCGCGCCTGGCCTATTGTCTCGGAGCCAAGTAAACTTCATCGGGTATCAGGCGCGCGCTGCCTATCAACCCGCTGAAGCAGAATTCCTTCCTCAGGAAAATGCTCCGCATTCCCCTCTCGTCGGAATCTGCTTAGCTCCGAGACGTTAGAGCTAAGGAAAAGTAAAGCATATGAACAAAAGAACAATCACCGGTATAGCTTGGGCTATTTCTTCATGCGTTTTTTTATGGCTTTTCAGCATCACTCAACCAGCTAGTATATCCTCCCCGCCGAAAATCGATGAGTTATTTAATTCCTTTGTAATGTTTTCATTTATGTTGTTAGGAGGTGGTGGCTGTTACCATCTTTTAACTGAAATACTTTCAAGTCCATATGACCAATCTAATTACTTAAAGTGGTCTTGTTTGTATTTAAAGATGATCGGATTGATGGTGTGTCTTATAAGCGCCCCCATTGTAATAGTCATTTGTAGAGAATTTTTGCAGGCTGGATTAGCTAAGCCAATTTCATTGGTATACCTTATAACTAGCTTTGCTATTTCTTTTTGGTTCTTAACAAAGGTGCAACCTATCTTTCTGGAAATTCGCTCTAACAATTCAATCCAGCCGACCGCTGACGCGTCGGCTGATTGAGGCGTTAGCTGTCAAAGGAGTTTTCATGTATTCAAATAAATCTGCATTGCTGTTAGACATGAATAGTACATTTATGTTTGGTGAAGACAATTTCGGTAGTTCTGAAGATTTTTCTGAGTACTATCACAAGATTGGTGGGGTTCTTTCAAAAGAAGAAGTGAATGAAGCTATAGGGTCTGTTTATGCGTATTTAGATATACGATATCCTGATGAAGAATATCGGTACTGCTTTCCCTCTGTAGAGGAAGCTATAAAAAATATAGTTGATAAACACCTGCCTGAAGAAGAAATATCAAAACTAATTACTACTTTTGCTAAGCATGAGGCTGGAAGTATTCCAATAGAATATGCTGAAGTACTTCACCGCCTAAGCAAAAAATATAAACTGGCTGTTGTAATTGATATTTGGGCACCAAAAGAATATTGGCTAAATATATTTAGAGAATCAGGTATAAATACATTGTTTTCCGCTTCATCATTTTCATCAGACCATGGAATGGTAAAACCATCACCAAAGCCATTCGAACTTGTGATGAAGAAGCTTGATATTAGTAAGGAGAGGTGTTTAGTCATTGGTGATTCTATACGCAGAGATCTTGGAGGTTCATCAGCAGCAGGTATTGATTGTGTGTTGGTCGGAGGTGCGACGCATAAAAGTGCTTTGGGGTGTTACAAGAACTTGTTAGAGTTAAGCTATGAGTTGTAGTAAAACAGCTGACAATGGCAATTAACCCGGACATTTTTCCGCAGTGTTTGAGCTGTGCTAAAAGAGCCTAACACAGCTCAAACACCACTACAAAATACCGGTTATTGCTGGCGTTAGCCTTAAGGAAAAAATCATGAAAACGAACCAACTTTCAACATGCTTCTGCACAACAGATGTAGATGCGTGTAGAGATTTCTACAAAAAATATTTTTCTGCAAAACCAGTATTTGATTGTGGCTGGTACGTAACGTTAAAAATTGATCAAGACGGTCCCGAGATTAGTTTTATTCAACCTCAAGAAGGTATGCCAACATTTCCGGGTGCTGGCGTTATGCTCAACTTCAAAGTAGATAACGTAGATAGTGAGCATGCGAGATTAACCGATGAAGGGCTTGATGTAGCAATGCCCCTCGAAGATCACCCTTGGGGTGATAGGGGTTTTTCGGTCATAGACCCAATTGGTAACTCAGTTTATGTTTATTCCGATCGTGAGCCATCAGATGAGTTTATGAAATACCATATAAGCTAACAAGTTGCTGCAATGGACAGTCAAAAGCATCGGCCTTTTTGTGTGAGTCGCTGCGCTCCATTTTCACACAAAAATTCCGCCACTTTCGCCTGCCGTTGAGCAAAGCAATAGGCCAGACGCGCTGCGCGCGCCTGGCCTATCGTTCTCGGAGCCAAGTAAACTTCATCGGGTATCAGGCGCGCGCTGATTCGCGCGCTGCCTATCAACCCGCTGAAGCAGAATTCCTTCCTCAGGAAAATGCTCCGCATTTCCCTCTCGTCGGAATCTGCTTAGCTCCGAGACGTTAGATTTCTATAGGGAAGAGTATTTAGCTAATGAATAGGAATATTGACCTCGTAGGTTGTGACATGAATATATCTGAAGAAGCCAGAAATATACTGAGAGAGATACCTGTCGAAATTCTAGATATACCAAATCGAGCTAAAAATGTTTTAACCGCTGATGGGACTGGAAATGTCCTTAGAGCAATTGAGATTATCAAAAGTGGATTCGATGGCATATCTGGAATAGGAGCAAAAACGATTTCCGATAGTATTGAGATAATAGATGATTTACTTGCAAAAATAGAAGATATTGAGCCTGATCTTATTTTAAATGTATTAGACTCCAGAGAGTCCTATTTTGAGCATGCTAATGGAAATGTGCTTCAGGTACTGTCACCTGTAATGGATTTATATTTTGAGAAACAGGGTGGGAAACATACCGAAAGGAATAACGATATTCTGCGCAAAAGATTTAACCTTGAAAATGAGGGTGAGTATACGCTCGAAGATATAGGAACCTATTATGATCTCACGCGGGAGCGCATTCGTCAGGTCGAAGCTAAAACTATAGCTGATCTTGATTTACTTCTCTCTGGGAGATTGAAAACCAAAAATTGGAGACTGGATTCGAGGCTTACAGATAGATATTTAGACCTCAAGGGAAAGCTCAGGGAAAAAGATTTTATTTTGTCAGCGATTGAGTTGAACTCATTCTTGAACGATGAATTTAGTTGTTCTCTTGATTCAGGCGAGTTTCGTGTGTTTATGGAAGTTTTGGGTTATGTCGAGCTTCCATATCATATTGATGGATTCAGAGGGAAAATCAAGAGTTGCTGGTGTTTATCTGACAGGTTCGATAGAAAAGAGATTGAGTCAATATTCCAAGCACTAGATGTTGTCTTCGACTTTGCTGACCCAATAAAGAAATTTGATTTAATTGTGAAAGCCAAAAGAAAAGCAAAAAAGAAAATAACAAATGAGTCAATACATATAGCGCTCAAGTCATGTGAGGAGATAGAGGTAGATAATGACCTTATATCTATAAAATTCAATTACCTAAGAAGCGCAGCGGATAAGGCTTATCGCTTACTATCATCAAAAAATAAGCCACTGCACTATTCAGAGTTATGTAAGGAAATTAATCTCATAGAACAGTCTCTTTCAAAAACATCCAAACCTATTAGCCAAACCAACTTAAAAAATCAAATGGTTGGGGATGAAAGGTTTAAACCCATTGGAAGAAGTGGGGAATGGGGGCTTTCTAAGTGGTCTAATTTTGAGAATGTCACAATCATTCAAGCAATTGAGTCTGTGTTGCATAAATCTGGAAGTCCTCTTCCTTTTTCAGAAATAGCAAAAGGAGTAAAAGAAATACGGCCTGATGCTTCAAAAAGGTCATTTATTGTGTATCTAACGAGTGAACCAACAAAATTTACTAAAGTTAGTGAAAATTTATATGCCCTTGCTTCGTGGAGAATGACACCGTTTAAAAGAAGAAAAATAGAAAAAGTTTCAAACGAAATATTTTATGACGTAGCCAAAGGAATATTAGAACAGAGAAATCCAATACCTTTTCCCGACTTTATTGAAAAAATGAGCAATAAGACAGGCCTTAAGGAACCGTCCATAAGAGTTAGAGTAAACGAATTGCCAATTATTAAAACAAGAGAAACCAATAAGCGATACAAAGAAGTTTGTTGTGATGACTTGAATTTTAACTTGGAAGAGTTCGGATTGGTGAAGACCCTGTTGCGAGATAGAGTACAGAACGAAATAAGATCAATATTGTATGAGCAGCCAAATACTCCAATGACAAAAGGTGACTTGTATAACCTGGTTAATAAAGAGGTTTCGTGTCAAAGACCTACTTTCTATCAATATTTGGATAAAGCTTCGGACATAAAGCAATATAAAGAAGGTAATTCTTATTTTGCTGTTTATGAGCATTTGGAGGAAGGGGTGAAGATAAATATTAACCTAGGAGAATATAATCTAGATTCGACAATTTTGGCTCACCTTCTCCGGCCAATTTCAATGCTAAATCTAGAAAATGTCGATATTGCTTTATTTGAACTGGGGCTCATATTTGAAAATGAGCTCAAAGAATATTTAATTGGGGCTAGAGCGAACTCAGCGATTACTGTTCAGCAGAAAGATATGAGAAGGCTCTCTACTATGATTGATTGCGTGGTACGAGAAGGTGTCGTTACGAAAGGGCATCATCTAAGTACTCTCCGAGAAGAGAGAAACAATAGAGCGCACGGCAAGCAGCCTTCCATAGAAGAAAGAAGAGCGCTATTCAACAAAGCACATTACATAGCAGAGCTATTCATAAAGTACATTTCGATTTTCAATAGACAGAAGCGGGAAATTGCCAAAATCTAACAAAAGCATACTCTCGGACTGCCAAAAGCGGCGCGGCTTCCGATACGCTACAGCCACACTACTTTTAGCTGCCTGTTATGGCAAGCGTTATGCGTAATAAAGAAAATATGAATGAACCAACCAAATCTATTTACATATGCAACAAGTGAACTTTCTCAGGATGCGTTTATTTGCTGGTTGTTATCTTGGGCGTCACCAAAACTCAAAGATTCTGACAAAGACTTGCATGAGTGTTCGACCAATTTCATTAGATCACTATTTGATAAGCACAAAAAATGTATTCCATCAAAGATTGAGCAGGTTGAGGTTAGAAAACAAGATAATAATATTGATGTGCTATGCATCATTAATAACACCTATCCTATTTTAATTGAAGACAAGACTGGAACAAAAAATCATTCAGGTCAGTTGGCCCGTTATCTTGAAGTTGTAAAAGACAGAGGTTTTGATGAGAAAAATATAATCCCAATCTATTTCAAAACAGAAGACCAAGGCAGTTATAAAGATGTTTTGAAAAATAAGTATCAGCCTTTTTTAAGAGCAGACTTTTTAAATATCCTAAACGGATATAAAGGCGTAAATGCAATACTCCTTGATTACCGAAGCTATCTCCAATCAATCAGCGATAAAGTAGAAAACTATAAATATACAAAAATATCCAAATGGGATCGGTATGCATGGATGGGTTTCTATCTTGAATTGCAAAAACGGCTTGGTGATGGAAAATGGGGTCATATACCCAATCAAACAGATGGCTTTCTCGGGTTTTGGTTGCCTTATAAGGGTACTGATAATTGTACGCAATCTCTTCAGCTTGAGCAAGATAAATTGTGTTTCAAAATATGGGTAAAAAATAAAGACGAGCGAAGACTCCTCAGATCAAAATGGCACAAAATCATTAAATCTCAAGCACAAGATAATGGTCTTGATTTAGTCAAGCCAAGCAGGTTTGGAAATGGAGAATATATGACCGTATGTGTCTTTAATGGCGAATACAGAGAAACCGATAATGGAATGATAGACATAGAACAAACCGTGGCTCGGCTTAGAAAAGCTGAGAAGCTGCTAAAGTCATTGCCTGAAATCGCATAACAAAAAAATTCAGCGGACGCAAAAAGCCGCGCGACTGATTAGCGGCGTTAACACTTGTAAAGTCTACTAGCTTGAAAGTGGTGATCCACTGGATTATACTTTAGTGTATGCAGACTATCGTTGAATTACCGGAATTCCAGAAACGCGCCTCATCTCGGCTTTCAGCTGAAGAGAAAGTTAGTGTAATCAACTATTTGGCCGCTCATCCAGCATCTGGCGACCTTATTCGAGAGGCTGGTGGTCTGCGCAAATTGCGCTGGGCTGCTAAAGGTAAGGGTAAAAGTGGTGGTGTTCGAGTCATCTACTACTTTCATAGCGAAGAAATCCCTCTCTTTTTGCTAACTCTTTTCAGTAAGGGAGAAAAGGCAAATTTATCTAAAGCTGAGCGTAATGAATTAGCAAAACTCACAGAACTATTGAAATCTACATATGGTGGCTCTCATGAATGAAGCTTTTGAATCAATCAAACGGGGTTTGGAAGAGTCCGTTCAATTCGCAAAGGGAAGCTGCCCAAAGGCCGTTGTGCACGAATTTACCCCCGTTGATGTAAAGAACATAAGGGCTGAAATTGGTATGTCGCAGCCTGAGTTTGCATCCGCATTTGGAATTAGCGTTAGCACATTGCGTCACTGGGAGCGTGGAGATCGTAAGCCTCAAGGCCCTGCACTTGTTTTGCTTAATGTTGTAGCAAAGGAACCCAAAGCAGTTCTTAGGGCTTTATCGCAGTAAGGTGTTAACAAAGCAAAGCAGTCTGACGTTTTAAAGCGCGTCTCCGCTTCGCTACACCACACTTTAAAACGCATCTGTTTGCGGCGTTATGCGCTTCTACGACACAAATTGTCGCTTAGGCGGCGTAAGCTGAAAGAAAAATGAGCAAAAGGGGAAAATATGTCGAATTTTGATAAAAATTTTGAAGCTAATTGCCTCGCTATACTTGCCAAACAACATCCAGATGTTGTGAAAGTTACAGGTGAAGTAGTCTTTCGTGCGGAAGATGATGAAGATCTCCTGAGCGTCACTCGTTGGAAGGTTCAAGATGAAATTTTTGAGATGGCAACTGAATCCGGCTTCAAACTTTATCTGAATAATTTTATTCGATATCGAGGCCAATGTAATGAACTTCCGAAAAAGGAAGGCGTTGTTCGTTTTGGTGATGGCGGCTTAAGTATCGAATGGTTACCTGACGGATCTACCCATTTATGGCAGCGTTAGGCGTTTAATACGTTCGGCGTACTAGTGGGCGTTCTCAATTAGCTTGTTATTTTAAGCGGTTTTCATTTGGCATTCTGGCTTTGTAGTGATTTTCAAAGGATGAAAATGGCCAGAATGTCTCTTCGTGATGACCAATGGGAAAGAATTCGCCCC
>Ga0209633_10000418_pt1 | contig 50364 bp, 50 predicted proteins | sample Cruoilmetagenom1_FD_187290 | JGI IMG/M metagenome (GOLD analysis project Ga0209633, IMG submission 187290) | Oil polluted marine microbial communities from Coal Oil Point, Santa Barbara, California, USA - Sample 1 (SPAdes) (version 2) | ecosystem: Environmental > Aquatic > Marine > Oil seeps ... | reverse complement strand
AGAACATTTAAGAATGTAAACAAAATAGCTATACATTTTTAAGATATTTTTTTAGGGCTTCGACTGCGCTCAGCCTGACAGTATTGAATATATTATTATTGAGGCTTCGACTGCGCTCAGCCTGACAGTATTGAATATATTATTATTGAGGCTTCGACTGCGCTCAGCCTGACATTCGTAAATTCATTAATAACATCTAGATTTAACTATTACTCCATCCCAATTGGTGAGCCATCAGGAATTTTAGGTGCATTTACTTTTTTATATTTTGATGGATTCTTTTTAAAACTCTCAATACTTTTAATCATTGCAGCATCATACATTTTTTGATTACCGCTAGACTTTTTCGCCTTTAATAGGATTGTTATTTCATTCAATTTAGAATGTACAATTGCATTAACTTGTTTGTATGTATTCTCATTAGATGCAAGATGAAATAACTGATTCAAAACTTGGTTAGTCACTACATTTTGAAGTTCTTGATAATAAGCACCCTTATAGTTTTTCTTAATAGAATTTTCTATTAATGTATTAATTGCTTCAGAGAGCCCTAACTGACTATTATTTAAACTTTTGTGTTGAATCAACCTAGAAGCTCTTTCTGGATGTAATAATAGAGATAACGTCATTTCAGAAGCGGTTTCAACAGCTCCAAAAGGGTCAAATGATACTCCGTTTTTACTTTTAAATGACTCCCTACTTCTATTATAACCCATTGCTCTTGGCGGGAATATTTCTAACACTCGTTTCGGAACTGCAATCGTATGTACATCAATAGTTTTTAATAATGTTTGCAATGCCTTACGCTCTGTTTGTCCGTCAATACGCTTTACAATAGTTTGAGCATCTCCTTTTGTTGCATAATTATAGTCTAAGCCTCCTATTAACTTAGAAACAGCCTCCGTCTGGTATCTATGAAAGAAATATAATGGTACAAAAACATCTTCCAACAGAGAATAAGGTTCAGAAGATTTGATATTGTCAGCCGAAAAATTCTCGATGGCACTTTTTCGAATAGTTAGTATGTTGCTTAACTCTTCTGAAAGGTCACTCCCATTATCCCATAAATGTCCATAAGCATGTGCACCTCCCTTAGGTCTTGCATCTTGATCAGATATATAGCGTAATCCTTTGGCAAAAGCATCATTCAATATTTTTTGTAATTGGTTCTCTTCATCATTTACAAAATCTTGATATGCATATCCTATTGTAACTTTATCCCAAACACCAATCCCAACGCCATAAGCATCAGAGAAATCGATCTTACCATCTTTTAAACTTAATTTAGGATGCGGATAATCCATAACAGATGATCGATTATTTGTACTTGCGGCAAAATTATGTGAAAAACCTATCGTATGCCCTACTTCATGTGCTGCCAACTGACGAATCCTAGCCAAAGCCATTTGCAATGCAAAATCATCATCAGTATTGTTAGTTGCATACGGTGCTTGTAAAGCTTGTGCAATTAAAAAATCTTGACGGATACGTAGCGAACCTAAACTAACATGGCCTTTGATTATTTCGCCAGTTCTTGGGTCAGAAATACTACCTCCATAACTCCATCCTCTTGTTGAACGATGGACCCATTGAATAACATTGTAACGAAGGTCTAAAGGATCTACACCTACCGGAAGCAATTTAACTTGAAACGCATCTTTATATCCAATCGCTTCAAAAGCCTGATTCCACCAGCTCGCACCTTCCATCAATGCAGATCTTACGGGTTCTGGAGCACCTCTATCTAAATAATACACAATAGGCTCTTTTGCTTCACTGATAGCTGCCGTCGGATCTTTCTTTTCTAAACGATGACGATAAATAAATCGTTTTACAATAGATTGATTAATTGGTGTCGCATAATCTAAATATGACATCGGATAACATCCAGAACGCGCATCATAAACTCTTGGTTTGTAATTATTATCAGGTAATTCTACAAAAGAATGATGTTGATGAACCGTTACCGCTGAGGCATCAGGAGTAACGCTTCTAATATTATACCCTTTTGGCTTCCCTTTAAAGGTCAAAACAACATCGAACTCCACATTTTTAGGAAATCCTTTTGTGCGCTCTAAATTAAAAGCACTTCTACTTTTATCTAAACTATAGCTTCCTTGCTTATTTTGTTCTAATCTATTTGCAACACCATGTGCATCTCTCATAAAAAAATCGGTAGCATCAACCAAATAGATATTTTTTTTCTTCTCTTTAATGACAAAGCCATGCAATATTGATTTTGCAAAAGCTTCTTCAATTGATGTACGCTCATCTTCATTATTTGTGAGTGCTCTATATCTTTGATTGGGTTGAATCAACAATAGTTTGTTTCCTGCTTTTTGAAATTTAACCACAACTCCATCACCTAATTGTCCTCTGTCAATTCCTATATCGTTAGATCCTATTCCTTCTGACAAGGAATGCACATATAAAAAATCGGTATTTAATTTTTCAACTTCAAGGTATAATTTATCTTCATTAACATCGTAATAATACGTGAAATACCCTTCATATTTGGTAATTCCGTCGTCATCTTTAAAGAATTGTGAAAAACTAAATTGAAAAAATAAGAGTGCAATGAATAGTGGACTTAGTTGTTTCATCTGGTTGTTTTTTTATCGTTGTTCAACGGTCATAATGAACATTCATAATAATGATACTTAAGTGTCTCTAAGTTTTAGTTATGAATGTTTCATTCTAAAATATTTGGAATGGTTAATTAGATAGCTAATTTAATAAGAATTTTAAGATTTTTTAATGAACTTACGATTTTTAATAACTAATATTTGAATTGAAGTATTAAAGCTTATTTTTGTTGACACATGATCACACAAGAAAACATAAAAAACATTGTTGAACGAGTAGAAAAACTCAAAAGTTACCTACGTATAGACCAGAAATTGATTGAAATTTCTAATGAAGAAGAAAAAGCCTCCAATCCTGATTTTTGGAATAAACCAAGAGAAGCGGAGGTTTTAATGAAATCATTACGTTCAAAGAAAAAATGGGTAGAAGACTATACTACCGTTGCAACGGATAGTGAAGAGTTACAAATACTCTTTGATTTTTATAAAGATGGAGAAGCCTCAGAAGAAGAAACAATGAAAAGTTATACTAAAACTAGTACATTGTTAGAAAGTTTGGAATTTAAAAATATGCTTTCTGATGAAGGTGACAACTTAAGTGCTGTACTTCAGATTACCGCCGGTGCAGGTGGCACTGAAAGTTGTGATTGGGCTGCCATGCTAATGCGTATGTATTTGATGTGGAGTGAAAAACAAGGATATAAAGTGAAAGAATTGAATCATCAAGCAGGTGATGTTGCCGGAATAAAAACGGTCACTTTAGAAATTGATGGTGAATTTGCTTTTGGGTATTTAAAAGGCGAGAATGGCGTTCATCGATTGGTACGAATCTCTCCATTCGATAGCAATGCCAAACGACATACTTCTTTTGCATCGGTATATGTATATCCTTTAGCTGATGATAGTATCCAAATTGATATCAATCCGTCAGATATTTCATGGGACTTCGCTAGGTCTGGTGGTGCAGGTGGTCAAAATGTGAATAAAGTTGAAACGAAAGCTATCTTAACTCACCATCCGTCGGGAATTGTAATTCATAATTCAGAAACACGTTCTCAATTAGAAAATAGAGAAAAAGCTATGGTTATGCTGAAATCGCAGTTATATGAAATAGAGTTGCAGAAACAACGTGAAAAACGGAATGAAATAGAAGCGGGTAAAATGAAAATCGATTTTGGTTCGCAAATACGTAACTATGTAATGCATCCCTATAAATTAGTGAAAGATGTACGTACAGGTCATGAAACCGGTAATGTAGATGCTGTAATGGATGGAGATATAGATGGTTTTTTGAAAGCTTTTTTAATGGCGGCTGGGCAGGACGATTAATCCCGATAGTTATTGGAATCAGTTCGTAGTAAAACAGTTAGCAGTTAGCAGTCTTAAAATAAAAAAATCATGAATAAAATAGACACAATTATATTTGACCTTGGTGGCGTACTGATCGATTGGAATCCGAAATATGTTTATAGAGACATATTTAATGGCGACGAAGAAAAAGTAGATTGGTTCTTAAATACTATTTGTACACATAGCTGGAACGAAGAACATGATGCCGGCAGATTGATTGAAGAGGGCAACAAAGTTTTGATAGCGCAATATCCTGAACACGAAAAACTCATTAAAACGTATTATGAGCGTTGGAATGAAATGTTAGGTGGCTCTATAAAAGAAGGCGTAAACGTATTAAATAAGCTAAAACAGGCAAATAATTGTAAATTGTATGCACTTACTAACTGGAGCGCTGAAACCTTTCCTGAAGCAATTCAACGCTATGATTTTTTACAACATTTTGAAGGCATTGTAGTTTCTGGCGCTGAGAAAACCAGAAAACCTTTTGCGAGAATCTATGAAATTATTTTAGAACGATATCGGCTAAACGCTTCAACCTGTGTGTTTATTGATGATAATCAAGCAAATGTTGAAGGAGCAAGAACTATTGGTATGAAAGCCATTCAGTTTAAAAATAGTCAGCAACTCACTAATGAATTGAATCATTTGGGAGTTCACTTTTAGTAAACTTACGAAAGCTTGTCATTCCTGCGAAGGCAGGAATCCATTTATAAGTTTTGTCTAGATTCCTGCCTTCGCAGGAATGATATAACACAAACAGGTACAATTATTTTCCCTCAACTAGACTATCCTTTAGAACTCCATACTTTATTTTTAAGTGCTTTACACCCCACTCTTTCGCTTTTCTCACATCTGTACCCATATAAATGTCAATCTGATTTCTTTTGCGTCGATGCATTTTATCATTGACTAAATAAATACTATCGAATCCTTCAATTTTTATAGGTGTATTATGTTTTAATCCTAACTTTATTAAATCTCTTGAGACCGCAATACTTTTCATACCTGGTTTTAAACTATCACCCCACGCTGCAATAAACGGATTAGCAGATGTTTGACGGACTACAGAATTGTAGGCTGTGGCTTTTACATTGATCTCTTTCCAGACATATTTGTCAGGAACTTTACGTTCGCAAGAGCTTATAACTCCTATGAACACTAAAAAACAGTAGCATCTTATATGGTATTTAGTAAAAAGCATAATCTACTACTAAAACGATAATTTAAACGTAAACGTATGATTTGTTGTTTTCTGTGCCAACTTATTGATAGCATCATCTGTTAATTGTAAGATTCTCGGATACCCTCCTGTAACCTGACAATCACGCATTAACACAATTAATTTACCTGATGGTGTAAGCTGAACTGTTCCCGGTAATACTGCTGAAGTAAGCATCGACTCAAAAGTATTGGCGATTAATTCTTCTAAGCGATAACCCATTCTGCTATTGTCTTTTGAAATAGTAAATAACGTCTCACTTAATTTCGCCCTTTGTTCTTTGTTTAATAATTCATATTCTGGCCCCCTATAAGCTTCCAGTGTTATAGCTCTAAAGTGTCCTTTATCAATTTTTACAGATGAAAGGGGATTTGACATTTCAGTTTTTATTGATTTTGTTGGCAATACATCATCCTTCTTTAGTATATATTCATCCGTTATTCCTCTATAAAAACTTCTACTATTTAAAACTACATTTGTTTGAAAACCTCCCTTTACAGCTAAGTAAGATCGCACCCCATAAATTGGTTTATCTAAGGTTAAGACATCTCCTTTATTAACAACTTTAACTGAATTTAACGGTAGATCTTTATCGTTAATTTTTGGAGATAAATTAGCTCCAGCAATACAAACAATACATTGTTTATCAAATAATAACTTACACTTACTTAAAGTAATTTCTAATACTGCATCGGTTTCTTTATTTCTTAAAATATGATTTGCTAGCTTAGCGGAATACATATCCATTGCTCCTGAAACAGGCACACCAATATCACCATATCCAAACCTACCAATATCTTGTATTGTATTATAAAATCCTGATGAGAGTACTTTAATCATTTGACAATACTTTTTTCAAATTGATAAGAACCCATTTCAATTAGAGATATTATTTTTTGATATTCAATTAAACCAATTGAAATAAACTTCACCTTATCTCCTGATTTCGCAAAACAAGGGTGTTTTTTATCTGTATCAAAAAAGGAAATAGGCGATTTCCCAATAATATTCCATCCTCCGGCACTATTTTGGGGATAAATTCCCGTTTGAGAGCCTCCAATACCAACAGATCCTGTTTCAACAAGTAATCTAGGGTTTGATTTTCTATCAAAATGAAGCTTTTCATTTAATCCTCCTAAGTATAAAAATCCTGGTAAAAAACCAATAAAAAATACCGTATAAATTGGCGCTGAATGCATATCAATAATTGAGTCAATTTCTAATCCCTTTTTTTTAGAGATTTCTTTCAAATCAAGTCCGAATTTCAGATCATAACAAACCGGTATATTCCAACAATAATTTTTGCCCTCAAACTGTGTTGAAAAGCTCAAATAAATCGATTTTAAGGTCAAAATCTCATTATAGATATTTTTTATAGTAGGTGCATAAATAATTGTTATCGAGTTGTATGTGTTGATTACATCAACTATTACTTTACTATTATTTTTGAGAATTTTATTTTTGAATAAAATGACATCTTTTAAGATATTTTCGTCAATTTTTGAAGGCCATTCGATTAAAATAGCATGATTTCCGTACGATTTATATGTCAACTTATAAGGACTCAATTATACAATTTTTATTCCGTTTTTATGTAGTTTTTTGTGTACAAATTTCAAAAGGCTTTTTACATTCGGATTGTCTCCATGAATACAAAAAGTATCAGCCATAATTTCGACTTCTATTCCACCAACAGAAATTAGTTTTTGTTCTGTTGTCATTTTCAATAAATGTGGTATCAAAATTTTCGAATCAGTGATTAAAGCATTTACATTCTTTCTCGAAACTAAGGTGAGATCTGTATTGTAATTTCTATCTGCAAATGCTTCTACTTTAATTTTTAAATTATTTTTTATAGCTAAACTTTGAATTACTGAATTATATGGAACATACAAAAAAACGTCATTTGTCATCTTTTTTACTACATTGACAATAATTTGAGCTATTTTTTTATTTACAGCCGATACGTTATACAGAGCTCCGTGCGCTTTTATATGATGTAATTCACCACCCAATCGCTCAACACTATCCTTTACCAACTTAATTTGATTTTCTATACTTACTTGTAAATCTTCAGGAGTAATATCCATTACCTCCCTACCAAAATTTTCTTTATCAGGAAAAGAAGGATGTGCACCTATCTTAACATTGTGTCTTAAAGCCAATTTGATAGTCTCTATAATAGTTTCTTTAGTGCCTGCATGTGCTCCACAAGCAATGCTACAAGAAGATATATAAGGCATTAGGTCTATTTCATTACCTATACCCTCACCTACATCGCAATTTATATCTATAGTCTGCATTATCTAATCAACTAAAAAATTTATTCACTTTAATAAGATTCCTACCTTCGCAGGAATGACACTTTTTTTTGAAATCACAGCAAGCTGTGAAATATTTTCTTAATTAAACACTTTAAAAATACTTTTCAACCCTAAGAAAATTGTAATAGCCAAAATGATTAATCCTATGCCATTTTGAAGCTTGGTATTCTTAAAATCACCCAACAACGACTGTTTATTCATAATCCACAGTAAAAATCCGGCTATTATCGGTAATAATATACCATTAGCCACTTGTGCAAACTTGATAATTTCAATAGATTTTATTCCTAAAGACGAAAACAGAACTCCTAATAATAGTATAAAGATCCAAACCGCTCTAAACTTCTTAGATTTTAAATCAGATTTCCACCCTAAACAACCATTGGCAACATAAGCAGCAGCCAACGGAGCAGTAATAGCACTTGTAATACCCGCTGCAAATAAGCCGATTGCCAAAAAATATTTAGCAAAACTACCAAACAATGGTTCTAATCCTTTGGCTAAATCGGCTGCATTATTGATATCCTGCGTTTGAATTGCAGCTGCAGAGATAATGATACACATAGAGACAATTCCTCCTAAAACAACAGCTAAAATCGTATCTTTTCTGGCAAATTTTAAATCACTTGTATGATGCCACTTCTCTTTTGCCAGCGATGCATGTAAAAATAGATTATAAGGCACAACGGTTGTTCCAATCAAACCAATAATTGTTAATATGCTATTTTTTGGAAATTTAGGAATAAAAATACCTTTAAAAATTTCTGATATATTGGGTTTGGTAATTACAGCTGTAATTAAAAAGGCGATACTCATTAGAATGACAAGAGAGACCAATGCTTTTTCCAACACTTTATAGTTACCTATATAGAGTAAAATAAACGCTATGATTCCGATACTAATACTAAATAAATTAATCGAAAGTCCTGCTATTTCTATTATTGGATTGCCTATAATGGTTTCTAAACCTAATACTCCACCACTTATATTTCCTGCTTCATAGGCTGCATTTCCAATAACAATTGCCGAGAGAATCAGTATAATTGTTAGTCCTCTTACAAAAGGATTGCTAATTTCTGTTCTAATAATTTCTGACAATCCTTTTTGCGAAATAATACCTAATCTTGCAGACATTTCTTGTAATACAATAGTCGCAATGACTGATAAACCCATTGCCCAAAGCAAGGCATAACCAAAATTAACTCCGGCAATTGTGCATAAAGTAACCGTTCCTGGACCAATGAAAGCGGCTGCTACTAACGGGCCTGGTCCGATATTTTTAAACCAATTCTTAATTTGCATTTGGAATTGAATTTAAGGCATAAATAGCAAAACTCCCTAACCAATGCCCTCCTTCGTAGTTATCATCAACAATACCAGGAAGAGAATAGTTTATATGCTGATTTCCGATATTCGTTAAATGTGTATATTCAGGCAATCCTTCTGCAATTTTATTAAGACTCCAAGCCCGAGAAAAATTAACTCCATCAAGATGAACTAACTTACCATCAGTTCTATCTGATACCTTTCCTGTTTCTAATGAGAAGTTTTTATCTTTCAATTGCGGTAAAAAAGTATCAATCCATATTTTAAATTCTTCAGTTGACAATACTCGTTTCATAATGGCGGCCTCTTCTAAACAAGGTGACAAAAAATCGAATCCGCTTGGTTCCCAAGAAATTGGACAGCCTTGATCTTTAAAATAAAAATCTCTAGCTCTTTTTTCTATAAGTGTTTTTAGTGGTTCATTGCTAGTGGTATTTGCAAAATCCCAAGCAAAGGAAAGTCCGAAAGCAGTATTCGTATGTTCTCCCACACGAATAGGGTAATTTAATTTTGGTAAAAATTCGATGTATTTCTCTACAATCAAATCTGTTAACGGCTGAAGATTTTCTTCTAATTGTCTTGCCACAGGATCATCCCATGTATGAATTTCCTCTACGAGTTTAAGAACCCAAGCCCAACCATAAGTACGTTCATAAGATGTATTATGTTTCCCTTTAAAATAGGCAACTTCTAAAATAATATTATCTTTTGACAGGTTTAGAAGTAATTTCTTTTTAATTATCTCAACATTGTCAAGGTTTGGAAATTGTTTTAACAAACTCAACAGACTCCAATGTCCATGAACAGCCGAATGCCAATCAAAACAACCATAAAACGCCGGATGCAATGTTTTGGGAGATTGTAGGTCTTCACTACCGCCGATTGTTTGATTCAATTTATTTGGATATTCTGTATCCATACAATGTAGTGGTAATTTTGCCAATCGATTAGCCTCTTCTAACGTGAGGATAGGTACTTCAACAATATGAACCTCTTCGTTAATAGGTGTATCTTTATTTTGAGGGAAGTTGCAACTTAGAATTAGTAGTAGAAGCAGGAATAAATAACTGTTTTTCATAAAATTTAATCTATTTATTAAAAGAGCACATCAAAAATTACTTGTAAAATATTTATATTTTATAAATATAACACCAATAATTTTTAAAAAGCTAAAAAGTAGTTATTAAGTAACTTCTTAACTATAGTTTTAATCAATATGAGATAAAATTTGAACAGATGAGACATCTTTTAAAGAATATAGAATTGATAAATATTGAGTTTTAGAGGAAATTTAGTCACTTTTAAGGAAATAGAAAAAGTTAAGACGAGTTCAATTAATTTTTGGTATTTTGGTCAACATTAAAACATTAAAATAATTGAATGGAAATTTTAGGAATTGATATTGGCGGATCTGGAATTAAAGGTGCTATTGTAAATACAGAAACAGGTGAATTGACCAGTGAAAGACATAGAATACTTACACCAATACCAGCAACACCAGAAGCTGTCACAAATACTATTCAAGACATCGTTAGTCATTTTAACTGGACGGGGCTTGTAGGATGCGGTTTTCCTACACCACAACATCATGGAAAATGTTTGTCTGGTGGAAATTTACATAAAAACTGGAAAAATGTACAGGTAGATCAACTTTTCAAAAAAGCAATTGGAAATGATTTTACGATTGTAAATGATGCTGATGCTGCCGGATTAGCAGAAATTAATTTTGGTGCCGGTAAAAATGTTTCGGGTACTGTTATTATGATAACATTAGGTACCGGTATAGGATCCGGATTGTTTTTAGATGGAAAACTAATCCCTAATACAGAATTTGGGCATGTTTTATATAAAAATGGTACCATTTTTGAAAAATATGCTGCAGATTCAGCACGAAAGAGAGAAGGTTTAAGTCATAAAACATGGGGAAAAAGACTACATGAATATTTTAGTCACTTAAAGCTATTACTATCACCTGATCTCATAATTATTGGTGGTGGGGCAAGTAAAAAACTTCATAAGTACGAAAGTGAAATTAATATTGGCATTCCTATTGTTGCATCAACATCAGAAAATAATGCTGGGATTATTGGTGCTGCCATTGCCGCAAAAGAGCATATAACCTAAATTTAGCAATTACCTAATATAAGATACCCTATAGTTTTCGCTATTAGACTCTTCAAATTTGTGTTTGTTTTTTGACTTAACTAACTGCGCAATTTCAGGAATATTAGTAAAATATTCAGACAGTTTATCTAATATTGGGTGTTGATCATTCGTGTTAATTTCTATGGTTTTACCATCAAATAATTCGACAATATAATTATATCTAGGAGTATCAGTGTATTTAGATTTTTGCTCCCAATTTTTATCTATATCATACAATTGACTTCTATTCAATATCTTTTTTAATTGATAGATGTCATTTTTAGAAAGTTTCCCTACAAAATTACCTTTAAAATCTTTTGTATACATTCTACCTTGATAATATACTGTTCCATCTATATTAATCTGAATTGACATTGAAGGACAAGTACCAAAACAGGTAGATGAATGAAAAGTTATCTTTTTAAAATTCACTTTAGACAATAGATTTCCTCTGTTATAAAAAATGTACTGTTTTTCTTTAGTGAAAAGGCTATAATCTAACTTACGGTATCCTTTATTATCAAGTTTTTCCTTTTCTACAATCGGTACAATTACTAATTTATTCTTTTGTAATTGTTTAATCTTGAATTTAAATTCTTCCATTCTCAAATCAGAACCGCCAACTGCATATTTCACTTTAAATGATAGCTTTTTATTTTTAATATCGAATAATAGTTCATGCTTTCTATCGTCAAAATTATACACTACAGAATCTTTAAAAAATCGTAAGTAATCTAGATCCTTATTGATCCATTCAGTATTCGTTAATAATAACGAATCTGCTTTAGTTTGTGCACTTATGTTGAGTGCAAAGCACAACATAATTAGTATAAGTAAGTTTCTCATTTCGGGGGTAAATTGGATTGTATTTCAAAGATATGAAATTTATCCTAACCAACCCTCTCTGTCTAAACTTCTATATTGAATGGATTTAAATCAAACATTAAATTGCTGTTGTAAAAATTATAGGATGGGTTAAAGTATTTTTCGTCATTAAGAGAGGAACGGGATTTTTTTTGCACAAAATAGCCTTAAAAATTAACTCACATTATATTTTTTTATTTCTCTGACAATCAGTTATATTTGTTGAGATAGGAGATTATTAAAATTGCAGATGACAATTTAAAATTAGATTTACAAATCTATAATTCAATTAAATATGAAAGACAATTTCTCACCAAAAGTTAAAGATGTAATTGCATATAGTAAAGAAGCGGCTTTAGATAATGCAGATAAAAACATTGGCACTGAACATTTATTGAAAGGGCTTTTAAGAATTCAATCTAAAGAACTCTCTTTAATATTTGATTCTTTAAATATAGATTCCAAAGAATTAAAAGAAAAATTGGAAGAGAAATTCTTTGCAAATCCACATTTAAAGATGGCTATAGATTCAAAGGGTCTACGCTTAACAAAACAAGCTGAAAAAGCATTGAAGACAACTTTTTTAGAAGCAAAGCTACATAACGATAATAGTGTAAATGCTACTCATTTATTAATGTGTATTTTAAGAAGTGAAATTGATCCGACGACTAAATTTCTTAAAGTTAATGGTTTAACATATGATTTAGTGAAAGGGATTTATGTTGACCACCTTGGTACAACAGATAAAAGTGAATCTCCTGGAGAGCTAAAAACCACAGAAACATCACCAGTTCTTAAAGTTACTGATCCCGAAATCGAAGATACTGAACCTCCAGCTAAAATGACAGTTGAATCTGCTACCTTAGTTTCCCCTCCTGATGCTCCGAGAAATTTTACTACAACTGAAAGTACTTTTGAAGAACAGTCTTCGTCTATTTCACTTTATTTTTTAGAAGATGAATACAGTCCTGATGATATAGCAGAGGTACTATCCGTACTTTCTGATTTATACAGAGAAGAAGGCGGGGAAGGGTTGATTATAAAAGGGCATGATATCTTAGAGTGTGATTCAGTTTTAGAACCAGTTTGTATATAGGGTTATGGGAGATAAGAAGAAGAAGATACACAAATTAGAAATTTCTGGTAAGAACGTAGAAACTTTTAAAAAGCTGCGTCCTAATTTAATCAAGAGGATTTTTGAAATGTTCGAGCCAATAGATGAAGAAGACTATGCTAGAAACCAAGCATCCTTGTCTTTCGAGTTTCTTGAGGAAAAAATAAAGCGAGGAAGTATTGAGAATTACAAAATTGTAGCAGAAATAGAAGAAAAATTTTCAAAAGCTGAAAAAAATAAAGCGGAAGCTAGAAAAATAGATGCTGAAGCAAAAAAAATAAACTTTGATAATAAGCTTAATGAAATGAAATTATTTTTGGGATTGAACAAAGCTATGTTGCTTGGAAATAAAAATAAAGAAGCTATTGTTTTTGTAAAAGAAATTGATAGTCTTATTGAAGTAATTGAGAATGTTCAAGAGGAGCAACGATTAGCAAAATAATTATTCTCATGTCTGAATTACTAAAAACATATATACATTGAAAGAGAAATTTAAAATACTACTTGACAGAGCTAAAAATCTGAGACAATCTGATGATGCTGAGGTTGATGATATTATATCTAAAACTAATATGTATCTTGGTCAAGCATTTCCATTAGAATCTGGACCACATAAAATAGAACTTCTTGGTATTTCATTTACATCGCCCTACTCAACACTTCTTAAAAATGATGGTTCTACTTGGAAGAAAGGTCAACAACAGCTAATAAATTTTCTCGATACTAGAATTGAGGAGTTAGAAATGAATGAATCTAATCAAAAAAAGAAAGATGTACAACCTGTAATAAAAGAAGTATTTATCGAAAAAGAAATTGAAGTGGAAATACCATTTGAAGATACTTCAAAAATAGATAAACTCAATGTTGAATTATCTATTCTTAAAAAAGAAAAAAATCTTTGGCAAAAAATTAATTGGGGTACTGTCATTACTATTGGTCTTGTTATTATCAGTGGAGCTTTCTTTTTAGGATTATATTTTGGAAATAATAAATTTGACCAAAAGAAGATTGACTTAACCGATGAGAATAACAAGCTTAAAGATTCCATTAATGTTATAAACGTCGAACTTGAGAAATCTCAAGAAGAATTAAACACATTGAAAGGAAAAATTGTTTTGAAGAAGAACTAGAAAAAGCACTATGCATTCAAGTAAACTTGACGAAAAGTTACAAATACAAGAAGAAAAAACAACCCTTGAATTTGCAAAAATTTATTTAAGAAAAATTAGAAATAATCTAACTCTAATTCTTCTCGTCCCCACTATTTTAGGTGGATTATGGCAACTATTTTCCCTAGTAAAAATTGGCATACCTTATGTTAGATTTTTTTCCGTAACACAGCTTATATCAGATGGACTGCTTTTATTAATAATGCTGCCTATTTTAATAATAATTCCATTTTTCACTTATTTACTTGGAATTCTAGCAGTAGATGCTATTCGTAATATGAATGTTAAATCAAGGTTTTACACAATAACAATCCCGATATACATACTTTCTTTGAGTTTACTTCTTTATATAGACACAATTTATCTTAATTATGTACGATTAGTGTTTTCGACTACAATTGATGTCGTTTTCGAGGCTTTTGCCTTTATTTTTATACTGCCAGCAATTATGCTTTTTATTTCTACTGGGAATATAATTGATAAAAAAATAAGTTCCCGTTTAACAGTGAAAAAAAATAATATTCATACGAGAATTAAAAAGTTATTATATTTTTTGATTAAAAGGGCTGAATTTATTTATGTATTTATAAGTAGTGCAGTTATTGTTGGTTCAGGCTTCGTGGTTATATTAATCTTTGTAAGAATAATTTCCTCATTGGGAGACTTTTTCATACCAGAAAACTTAAACAATATTTCGAATATTGGGAAAATTATTAAAAATCAGTACAACCTAGAACCAGAAGATGTTGAGATTTCATATCTTAATGATACATACATTTTCATCAAACATATAGAGATTGAAAAAGATTCTATTGCTAAATTAAAATCAGCTCACAAAGAAGAGCCATACAATGTAATTATATTAAAAATAGATGATCTATTTAAAACTGAATAAGTAACCAATTATAGAATAAATTGCTCCTACAATAAGAGTGTATTTAGCAAACTAAATCAAAACATTCACGATTAGGCATAATCAAATAACTTCTCAAATCTAATAAAACTCACCTTAACCACCCTTCTCTATCCAAACTTCTATATTGAATAGCTTCAGAAATATGGTCAGATTTGACTGTTGGAGAATTATCTAGATCAGCAATTGTTCTTGAAACCTTTAATATTCTGTCATAAGCTCTGGCTGATAAATTCAAACTTTCCATAGCTGTTTTTAATAATTCTTTAGACGCTTCATTTAAATCACAAAATTTTCTGATTTGTTTCACCGTCATTTGGGCATTATAATGTACCGTATCACTATCAGAAAAACGTTTCGTTTGTAAATCTCTTGCTTTGGCAACACGTTCTCTTATTACTTTACTTAGTTCCCCTTTTCTTTCATCAGACAGTTTGTCAAAAGGTACAGGTTGCACTTCAATATGAATATCAATTCTATCTAATAACGGACCCGAAACCTTGCTCAGATATCGCTGCATTTCAGCTGGTGATGATGTAACATGACCTTCAGTACCATTAAAATATCCACTGGGACTCGGATTCATACTGGCAACCAACATAAAACTACTTGGATACGTTACTGTAAATTTTGCTCTTGAAATAGTCACTTCTCTATCCTCTAAAGGTTGACGCATCACTTCTAAAACTGTTCTTTTGAATTCAGGCAATTCATCTAAAAACAATACTCCATTATGCGACAATGATATTTCTCCCGGTTGCGGATAAGCACCTCCACCAACCAACGCGACATCGCTAATTGTATGATGAGGAGAACGAAATGGACGTTGCCCCATCAAGCCTGAATTTTCTTTTATTCTACCAACAACCGAATGAATTTTAGTTGTTTCTAACGCTTCATGCAATGTCATTGGTGGTAAAATACTTGGCAGTCTCTTTGCCAACATTGTTTTTCCCGATCCGGGAGGACCAATTAAAATAATATTGTGTCCGCCTGCAGCCGCAATTTCCATACACCTTTTGATAGATTCTTGACCTTTTACATCAGAAAAATCGAACTCAGGATTCTCTAAATTATCATAAAACTCTTTTCGAGTATCAACAACTAATGGTTCAAGTGTCGATTTTCCTTCAAAGAAGTCAATCACTTCTTTGATATTGTCAACTCCATATACGTCTAAATTATCAACAATGGCAGCTTCTTTCGCATTTTGTTTAGGTAAAATAAAGCCTTTATAACCTTCTTCTCTTGCTTTAACAGCAATGGGCAATGCTCCTTTTATAGGTTGTAGACTTCCGTCAAGTGAAAGCTCGCCCATAATTAAATAGTCTGTAATAGTATCACTTTTGATTTGTGATGATGCTTGTAAAATACCAATTGCCAATGTTAAATCATACGCCGACCCTTCTTTGCGCAAGTCGGCTGGAGCCATATTAATAGTGATTTTTTTACCAGGAATTTTATATCCATTATTCTGTAGTGCAGCTGCTATTCGATAATTACTCTCTTTTATAGCATTATCCGGTAAACCAACTAAATGATAGCCAATACCCTTATCAATATTGACTTCGACGGTGATAGTGGTAGCTTCTACACCAAAAACGGCACTTCCATAAACTTTTACGAGCATAAAATTTTATTTTATTTTATTGACAACAGGATTACTATATGATGTTAGCAAACGATTTTGAATTTTACTATCCGTACTGTTTTGTTTGACATATTCTTTAAAAGCTTTTACATCTTCTACCTTATAATAATCACTATATTCTTTGGTAATATTAAGTATATCATAAGCCATATAATTGGTTTTAAACAAATGGTAATTCCTATATACGGTCTCATCTATTTTATTCGTAATGGCTTTAATAACTTCTTTGCGTTTCGCTGAAAAATCAATTTCATCTACATTCAGCTTCTCAAAATGCATTACCACACTACCCTTGTATTCTTCTATACCTTTTACAATACTATGCATATTTTCATATTGAGTTTTGGTATAACTACCGGTTTCTTCTTTGGTTTGTAATTCTATCGCTTTTTCAATTGCACAGGGCTCATATTCATAAGAAACAGTAGAAACAACAATATTCAGGTCTTCTAAAGCTCCTTTTAAATCATTTTTACCACTCATTAACAGCATATTGACCAATCCTGGGAATGTCTTATCGTTTCCATCTTTGGTTCTCCCATTACCTTGTGCTATCCACGATGAAACCTTTTTCTCTGTTAGTGCAAACCTTAAATACGTTGATAAATTCTTCGCATTTTGTAATAACTGCAACTTCGTACCTCTCCTGTAAACAGTAAACATATTATTTAGTTTAGAGACACGCTGTATAACATCATCAACAATTAGATTGTCTCCTAAAGAGATTTCTGTAAAAGGATACCCTCTATGGTATAGGCTATATTGTAATAAACCAGAATCTAAAAAAATATCTCTATGATTAGAAATATACAAATGGTTGTCTTTTTTATCTATAGTATCTAAACCTATAATCGTTAAATCATCGATAGATTTTTCAATTAACGATTTAATCATCGGTTCAATAAAAGTTACTTGAAAATCAGCACAACTATTACATGAGTTTAATTTTTCTACCACTTTCTCATTAGACCAGGATGGATAAAAATATTTCACACCCGCAATGAACTTCTCATTGTGAGACAGCCATACTAAAGCTTCTTCAATTTGTTGTTGATTATATGGAGCTATGCTCTCAAACATATTTAATACATTGTCTTTAATAGTCATTCAAAATAAAAATATAGTATATTGCTCTTATTTACAAACTTATCTTTTATCAATAAATAAAATTGGTTTACGACTCATCTTAGGAAACCTTAATTTATTAATTTCTTTTATATCGTGAAATTCAATTTTTGGTAATACTCTTAACTTTGCTCTAAAATGATCTCTCACTTTGTTCATCAATTCTTCTGAATTTAGTTCAGCACCAATTTTAATCAATATCTCATCAGTACCAATATCGTTATGAGAAATTTCTATTATATAGTTGTTAACAGCGTCAAAATCATTTAGCAAATCATACATTGCCGGTGGATATATAGTGGTGCCTTTATATTTTACCATTTGCTTTTTTCTTCCTACTACCGGACTCAAACGCAATGTATTTCTACCACAACCACAAGGCTCATCATGTACTTTTACAACATCTCCCGTTTTAAAACGGAGCAATGGCATAGCTTCAACACCTAAAGTAGTAATTGTCAATTCGCCATATTCACCTTTGATAACAGGTTTGTCATCATCGTCAAGAACTTCAACAATAATTAATTCGGGATGGTGATGACCCCCTTGTTTTAATTCACATTCGGTAAAAGCTGTACCCATTTCGGTTGATGCGTAGGTAGAGAACAAATCGATATTCCACTTTGATTTTATTTTCTTTGAAAGTAAGTTTAACGTAAAATCTTGATTACGTAAAGACTCACCGATACATATCACCCCTTTAACACCTGAAGCATTATAATCTATATCATTAGCATCAGCATATTCAATCAATTTTAATAAAAAAGAAGGTACTGCTATGATATATGTTGGCTCAAATTTCAAAATAGAATCCCATTGCAATTCAGGTATTCCTGCACCTACTCTAATAATACCTGCTCCTAATTTTCGCACTCCTAAAAAATAGGCCAACCCTGCCATAAACCGACGATCTATAGTAGTCATCAATTGAATGACATCATCTTTATCAATTCCCGCACAAGCGAAAGAAATGGCTTCATTATATGCCAATCTATCCAGATCTGCATCTGTTAAAGCAACCGTTACCGGGCTGCCGAGTGTACCAGAAGTAGTCACATAGTCGATAATTTTATTTTTAGGCACACAAATAAAATCATCGTTATATAATTGTAAATCATCTTTGGTGGTTACCGGAATCTGTTCTAAATCACTTAATGCTATAATCGAAGAAATATCTAGCTCATTCTTTTCAAACAATGTTCTATAATACGTTGAATTTTCACGAAGATAAGCTAGTAACAGTTTCAGTTTTCCTTCTTGAAACTCTTCTATGGTTGACTTTGATTGCTTTTCAATTTCAGGAATCATTAAAGGTATCTCTATAAATTAATTTCTTTTTATTTTTTTGATGTACTTCTTTAGCTGTTCTTTATCAGGAACCGTTGTCACTTCTTTTGTGAGAGCCCTATTAAATTCATTAAGAGCTGCTTTATAATAGCCTTTCTTATAATAATAGTTACCAACTAAGTAGTAGGTTTCCCAATAATCAGGATTACTATATTTAAATTTCTCTAAAAATTGAACTGAAACACTACCCTTACTATCAATTATTTGAATTAATTGATGGCGTAATTTACGATATTCTTCATATTTTTTAAACGCTTTGGTATTAATAAATTCATCTTTCGGAATAGTAAACTCTTGATCTGAAATATTTTCATCAAAATTTTGATGTTCAAATTTCTCAAAAACGGTATTCAAATCATAACTAACAAACTCTCCTAACTGATAAGGATTGGAGGAAATCCAAACTTTTAACTGTGTTGGCTTAAAAACAATTGCATGATGTGCCAATAATTGATTCAAGGCTTTTTCGTTACCATATCCAATCTTTTTGTCTGCTAAACCTTCTCTATTCCGTAAAATGTCAACAGCTAATTTAGGTGTTACTTTTTCTTCTTTCAGCAGCTCAGTCATGCGATCATAACGATACTGAGAATGACTCTCAAGTTTATGTTTTTTATTCTTTTTATCATCCGCATAAGCAGTACTTTGAAAATGGTTAGAACAAATCATTTGACTTGAATTTGTCACTTCAAACACTCCGAAATTATTCGGTGAAACCTCAATAGTGACTGCCTTACCATCTTTAGCACTACCTACAAGGATCGCTTCGGCTACAAACACCTCTCGCTTTTTTGCAATGACAACTGCTTCATCAATATTAGATGCATACTGTAAAATTTCTCTGGTAAGTATTGATATTGGTGTTTTAGCAACTAGTGGAATATCTGATCGACCTGCATTGATAGTAACCGTTAAGCCTTGATCATTCATACCCGAAACCACACCAATCATTCCACCCCAAGTAACCGATATATACTTGAATCCGTTATCAGGCTTTACAAAAGCTATTATTTTTTCTTTGGCAAAATCATCACCTGCATAAAAATCAAAATTGCGAGCAATCAGTAAGTTATTGTCAGCAGAATTTTCTCCCCAAACGGCAAATGAAGAACAGCCTACCAATGCTAAATCTTTTAGTGCATGCCCAATGTCATGTGCCCCATGAAGGTATAAACTTCTCAGATAATCATTTGCTATATAATCATATGCGTTTGATGCATAGCGAGATACACCATATATTTCAGTTTTATATTCGTCTTTAATATGCAAATACAACTTTCGGTTAAACCAAGCCAAAAACTTTCGTAATAGATATTGTTTTGATTTAGAGGGTACCAATTCTTCTACTTTAGAAAAAAAGATAGCTTCTTGTTTTTGTAATAATTCTTGTGTTAGGCTTCCGTTGGCTAAGCCTCTTTCTAGCGGATCTCCTTCAATATATAATTCCCAAAGTCCTTGTTTATTCTTACGCAATTGATTTTTGCCTACTGTATAAAGTGAATCTGAAACTTTAATTCGCTTGGGTATTTCAACATTATATTGACTTACTAGTGGTTGATCTTTTAAAGATCTTGAGACTCCGCAAGAACTCAATACTAAAACTAAGCATACACCTATAAAGATGGAAAATCGATTTCTCAGGCTACTATTTGATAATTTATTTTTGATTTGCTTCAATTATTTTGTCTAATAAATATTCTCTTCCTAGAATCTCAGAACATGTTAGAACGGCACTTATAGTCACTCCTAACACACCATGCATATTTATACTTTGTCCGGTAAAAAACAAATTTTTAAGTTTTGTTTTTGGCGATAAAAATGACTTCATCGGATTGTTAGCATCTTTTACATAACCATACATAGTACCTCTACTACCTCCTATATAATCTCTATATGATAAAGGAGTTGACGCGTACACCGATTGAATACTCTCTCTAATACTGGGGAATTTTTTCTCTAATTCAACAAGCAATGCTTCTATCTTCTCTTCTTTAAAATTCTCGTAGGTTTTTCCTCTTTCATTTTTTTCGGCAACGGTATTAAAAGAATCTTCCCATGGCAATACTTCATCATAATTCATATAGGTAATTGCCGTCATATTTTCCGCCCATTCATCACCATTTTGCTTTGCACTCATCGAAACCATATATCCTTTTGGCCAATTCTCAGGAGTGTAATTTTGAACATCCCAAATATTTTTATAATCTTTAATATGGTAATAATTATAGTTTAGATATTTAAATGTTTTAGGCTTGAAAACGATATAAATACTAAATGCCGATACTATACTTTCAATGTTCTGAATACGTCTTGTGTATGATTTTCGTAATTTATTTTCACCTAATAATTTAATGGTCTGCTTCGGTTCAATATTTGAAATAAACAAATCTGCTTGTATTTCTTTTCCATCTTTAGTAATCACTGAATTTAATTTCTCTCCTTCAAAGCCAAACTTTACAACTTCATTGTATTTATAAGCTTCACCTCCAAACTCTTTTAATTTTTTAATCAGTAACTTCGCTATCTGCCCTCCTCCATTAACACATCTATATGAGCTCTGAATATATGAGTTTACAGACAATGCATGTACATAAAGTGGTGTTTTATCTTCTATACCGGCATATAAAAAATTTGAACCTGCCAAGACAGCTTTCAGCTTTTCATTTTTTGTAATGCTATTTAAAAAATCACTGATCTTTAAAGTTAGTAAACCAGTATTATCATAATAAGCACTTCCTTTTTCTAAATTATATAAAGGAAAACTATTGCAAGTATCAATTAGTTTTTTACAGTATGTACGTATTGCTTTCTCCTCCTCAGGAAACTGTTTAATTAATTTGATTGAGAAATTTTCATATCCTTGGGCATGTGGATATTCTATTTCATCATTATCAAATGTAACGACGTCATACCTATCTTCATCAAGCTTTTTCAACTTTAAGTCATCCATAATACCCAGATAGGTAAAATATTGGTTCAAATTTTGACCTTTATCTAAGCCTCCTATATAATGAACTCCTGTATCAAAAATGGTTTTATCTCTCGAAAAGATTTGTAAGTTGCCTCCATATTGATTGTTTTTCTCAAGTACACAAACACTTTTACCTTCTCTAGCTAAAATATTTGCTGATACAAGACCACCTAAACCACTTCCTATAATAATAACATCGTAATTTTCCTTCACTTACATTTTCTTTAGACGGATTAAATTCGCTTCTTTTTTATATTGAACATACCCTTTTTCATTAAAATAATCCACCAAATCTTCATTGTTAATTAAAAGTACTTCCTCAACTTTTAAAGTTGCTAATTCTTTTAGTTTGAATGGTCTATTTTTTGGGATTGATGAAACTATTAAAGTAGTTATTTCTTCATCAATGAGTTCTTTAATAGAATCAACATAGTTGACTTTTCGATGCATTGCTGTATAACAATTAGAGGCAATCAACCGTTTCTCCTCATCTTCTATAAAAGTACTAATTTTTCTATCAATTGAACGCGATACTAACAATATATCTAACTGTCCATAATTATCTGCTAAGTGTGCAATTTTAGCTTTTAGCGGAAGCATATCAGCTACAGCTTTATACACTTCTTTATGTTGGTCATAATCTTGCTTAACTTCCTTAACCAACTTATAATGTTTATACTGATAATTACTTAACAGAATATCTTTAAAATAGCCTGCTTTTTCAATTTCATTCCTGAATTTATTAAACTCCTCTTTATAAAAAGATCCAATTTTTTTAGTTCGCTCTCTATCGGAAATGCCAAAACTAGTATCATCAAATTTAATTCTCTCTCCAATTTTAACAGTTAAACTCCCATCATAAATAATTATATCTCTCTTTGGCAGTACTTCTGAATTACCGTGTAAATACAAGGGTAAAATGTCCAACTTTAATTTATTGGCTAAAAAGAAAGCTCCTTTATGAAACCTCCCGATCTTATTTGTAAATGAACGACGAGCTTCAGGAAAAACTACCAGGCAATAACCTTGACGTATTTTTTCGTTTAAATGATCTAAGCTCCCATCTACACCACTAGAAACAGGGTAAAATCCGGCAACTCGTGCCAACAATCCAAAAACAGGCGATTTATACACCCAATCATTTACTAAATAAATAACATTAGGTGTTGCTAAACCAATTGTTAACGTATCTAAAAATGAAACGTGATTTGAAATAATAATAGCAGGTTTTTTAAAAGTTTCGTTATTCGGATTGATAACTTCTTTCTTTACAAACGGATTGCCATACAATACAGCTGTTACCAATTTGGCAATCGTGTTGTGTAACCATTTCATTTTCTTCTTTTTTGAAATGGGTATTATCCTTAAAATAGTGATACTAAACAGTGACAATACCATACCTCCTACTCCATAAAAAGCAAATAGTACCATGGCATGCAAAAAGGTTCTAATTCGCAATGGAGCCAAAGCTTTTTTAGTACGACCTGTAACAAAAAATTGAAACAATAATGGCTGAATAGTAAAAGCAACAAGTACTGCTGATAAAATACCAATAATAGAAACCATTGATATTGATTTTAATGCTGGATGTTTGGCAAATATTAAAACTCCAATTCCTAAAATTGTAGTAATTACCGATAATAATATTGAAGTTTTATAAGTTGACAGTTCCTTAACTCCATATTTATATTCTTTGAGCAATCCATTAGTAATAAAAATACTATAATCAATACCCAAACCGAAAATAAATGTTGAGATTATAATATTAAATATATTAAACTCTATATCTAACAATCCCATAATACCAATTGTTATCATCCAAGTTAAAGCCACCGGAATTATTGTTATTAGAGTCAATTCAATATTCCTGAAAAAGAAAAGTAAAATGACTACAACAGCAATTAACGAATACACAATAAGTTTATTAAAATCATCTTTTAAGTTGCCTAAAAATGTTTCGTTTATATGCTGTCTGTCAATAACGACAGCCTGAGGGAATTCGTCAAATTTATCAACGATACTTTTAAGGTTATCATTCTTAAGTTTCACCATAGAAACAGCCGTAACAAAATCATCGCTTTTCGTTGAAATAAATTCATCTACAAACAACATTTTTAGCTTTCTATATTCATCGATCGATATGGGTTTAAAATCAGCATTTAAAAGAGTATAGAACTTATGAAATGTTGTTGGTTTAAAGCCTAATTTAGCACCACTTTCTATGAGTTCTTTTTGAAGTGATTCTTTTTTGCTGTGTACCCAAAAATCATTCCAACGTTTTATTTTTTCTTGTTGTAGCTGTTGTGATAACACTATAGAGCCAATTGAACTAAAACTCAAAATATCCCCTTTACTTTTAAGATTATTTAAGGTTTTGAATATAGTGTCGTTATACTGAAGGGTTTCGTCAATCGTAGCTCCGTAGGCAGTAATATAAATTGATTTCGAAGCCATATTTGTAAGCTTATCCAACTTTTTTTCAGTCACTTTTAAAGCTTCTGTTTGAAAGTTCATTTTAGAAATGTCCTTATCGAAAATTACATTTCTATAAGTAAATAAGCTCATTAAAAATACCAATACAAAGCCAATAATTATATATCTATTCTTACTGAATTTATAAGAAGCTATTTTATCGATAATAGTTTTATGCTGTTCGGATTCATTCCCTTTTACGGTATAAACTTGCGGGATAAATAACAATGCGAAAATCGAAGCACAAATAACACTCACTGCGGCAAAAATGCCTAAGTCTTGTAATGCTTCAGATTTTAAAAATAGTAAACAAAGAAATGCAACAGCGGTAGTTATACTACTCATTAAAATTGGCTTGGTAACATCTTTATATAATGTACGAACATTATTATTGTTTTTAAAATGTGTTAAAACATGTAACGAATAATCTAGTGTAATACCTAGTAACACTGATCCAATTCCTAAGGAGATAGCTGATATTTTTTGCTTGATAAAGAAGAGTACCGCAATGGCAATTAAACCACCGAAAATAGTAGGTGTAAATAAGATGATTGGGACAATTAATTTTCTATAGAAAAATATTAATATAAGTAATAGAATTGTTAAAGCGATGCTTATTGTGAACTGAATATCATGCTTTATTTGATTGGCATTAGCAACCGCAATGACAGTAGACCCGTAATATTCACTTGACACGTCATTTTTAAACTTTTGATTTAATCCTTTTTGAATTTCATATAATTTATCTACAAAAATAGTATTGTTATCCGTTTCGTTTGTTGCCAACTTAGGCACGATAAACAACAACAAATTTTTACTGTTTTTTGTAATTAGAAATCCGTTATGAATATTGAAACTATCATCGATTTTTAATTGTTGTAATTTTTTTAAACCTAAAAAGGATAAACCCAGCGGATCTTTTAAAATTATTTCTTTAGCAATAATACCTGTAGGAGAAATAAGTGTTTTATAGTTTACCTGCGTTACTTGTTCAATGCTATCTTTTTCAAGTTGATCATTTATGGTTTTATAATCGGCCTCATTCAAAAATAAAGGCAAGTTTTGATAGATAAAATCAAGTGTTTCACTAATCTCTTCATCTTCTATCTTACCCTGAATTTCAGTTATATATGGACTGCAACTCGCTTTTAAGCTATCGACAAACTCAGCGGCGTATTGCGTTAAATTCTCTTCATTATGCTCTTTGGTTGTTTCGAGATAGACAATAATTTTATCAGCAAAATTTACATGTTCTAAAACTTTACTCGTAATGTTTGATTTTTCAGAAGAAGGAATCAATTTTGTAATATCTTCTTCAAATTGAAGTTTCGATGCTATAAAACCCAATAACAGAAATAAAGTAAGCAGTAAGATTAGACCCAGTGCTTTCTTTTTTTGAAATGTATGATATATATGAATAAAAAAATTATCCATGTTTGATCTGGGTTTTATTATTACTCATTAGACTTAAAATTATATAACCTAATAAGCCAAGTAATATAGATAAACCTGTTGCTAATATAAAACTACCAACAATATATTGAAAGATATGAGTTGAAATATCAAAATCATTGTCAATTTGATTTAATTGAAAACTGACTTTGCTACCTAAGATGAACCCGCCAATTTTTAGGCTTCCATAAATAATGAATGGAATAAATGGTGGAAAACTGACATTTGAAAAAGCAAAACTAATTACTTTATTCAGTTTAAAAACAATCGCTAAAAAAATGCTCAAAACGGAATGAAATCCCCAAAACGGAGTTAAACCAATAAAAACTCCTAAGGCTATAGAGAATGATTTTTTAAGATTTGAATCTGTACTGCCTAATAAATCTTCACGTAGAAAACGCTTGAATCCTTTTCGTTTGTATCTTCTAAAAAAGTCTCTAGGTTTTATATATAAAAGAGCGACAAGTACCAACCAGGTATTTACAAGACTAATACGGACAAAGTCTTTAAATGGTCTATAATGTGAAACTCTTTCTAACGGATCATACAATACTCTAATTGGTATATTCTTTACTTCAATTCCTTTCCAGGAAGATTTTACAATCACTTCTATTTCAAATTCAAACTTTGTAGTATAAAACTTCATTTCACTGATTTCTTTCACAGGATATAATCGAAATCCAGATTGTGTATCTTGAAGTTTATGACCAGTTTCTGCCCAAAACCAAAAGTTTGAGAATTTATTAGCAAAACTATTTTTTTTGGGCATTCCTTTTGCGTTCAAATTTCTTGAACCTATAAGGAGTAGATTTTTATTTACAGATTTTTCTAATTCATCAATAAATAACGGAATATCATCAGGATAATGCTGACCATCAGAATCTATAGTTATCGCATATTGAAATCCTAATTCGGCAGCTTTTTTAAAACCCAAACGCAATGCATTACCTTTTCCTTTGTTCTTTGTTACATGTATCTGGTCTAAATCTTGGTAAGCCGATAAAATTGTTGCTGTATTATCTGTCGAACCATCATTGATAATTATGATGTTCTTTGTAAATTTCAGAACACCATCAATAACTCGTTTTACTGTTTTATAATTATTATAGGTAGGTATAATTATACAACACTCTAAGACATCTATTCTTTGGGTTATATCAATCAAATCACTCACGAAACGAAATTTCTTTTAAAGTTCCGAAATTACATTTTTTTCTTCGATTGAGAATACTTTCGATTGTAAAACATATTCTTTCATATATGTCTGTAAATTAGTATTCTTACCATTTTTTAAGTGATTATAAATAAGAAATTTATCTTCATTTATATTCTCTTTATACTTCAGAAATTTAGGTGTTTTTTCCTGTATGGTTAAGCGTATAAAACGAAGTTCAATATTTTTAGAGTTTTTAGAAATAATAAATTCTAGCAAATCAACCCCTTCTTTAAAATACATTTTTTTACTTTTTGCTCCTTTAGTATTTTTAGCAAGTAATGTTAAGGAAGCTGCTTTATAAGCAACTAAAACAGCGTTGTCTGTTTTTTTTACTGCTTCTAATTCTTTAACCAATTGTAGCGTTATTTCCTTCGAACCAGACGCTTCTTGGTATAGTTCTCTTATATCAGAAATTGAAGGACTTGTGAAAAACAAGCTAAAAAACGATATGAATAAAATATACTTCAACCTTAAACTACTCTATATGTTCCGTTAAACTTTAGTGCTAATGTATCTTCAAACTTTGTAATATTCTTTACTTTAATAGTGTTGTCTTCTTTAGTTATTTTTAATTCTAACGTAAGATCTCTATGCACTTCAGGATTGATCAATAACATAAACTTAATATTACTAGATTTTTCCATAAATAATTCAACATTCAGCGCTTGCTCAGTCAGTTCTTTTATAATTTGAATCATACAAACTCCCGGCATTACCGGGTTATTAGGAAAATGTCCTTTAAATACTGCATGTTCTTTATTTAAATGAATAGATGCCTTCAAAATAGTATCATCCTTTTCAAAGGAATTAATTTTATACAAGTCTTTTAATAGCATAAATTAAAAATCAAATTGATATGTTACACCTATTTGTACAACTTTATTAGCTAATAATTCATCAAAACTAATGGTGTCGTTTACATTTCGCCCAAAAACATCTACAATACCTTGTTTGTATCTAGCCTCAACACTCAATCCAAAAGGAAGTTCGTATCCTACACCAACGAATAAACCAAAGTCAAACCCTTCAGGGTCTTCAAAACCATTAGATGAAAAATTATCTGAAACTTTAAAATCAAAAGATGGCCCTACAATTGCATGCAGACCCATGTCTTTAAATGGGAAAAATTTATTCGCAATAGCGAGTGTGAAATATTTTAGTTCTAAATCATTTTCTCCACTAAAATTAGATTTTGCACCTTGCCCTGAATAAAAAATCTCAGGTTGCAAACTGTAAAAATCTACAAATTTAATTGTTGTGAATGCTCCTATATAAAAATCAGTTTTAGCATCAAAATCAGTATTCGTAATATTTGCACTATTTAACCCAGCTTTAATACCCGGTTTGAATTTAATTTGAGCATTTGTGAAAAAGAAGGAAAATATAATTATTGGTACTATTATTTTTTTCATTAGTTTATTTTTTTGGTAAAAATAGAATTTCTTTTTTTAAATAATACACTATCACTAATTTAATAGAAGCAACTTTAAAAATGATCTTTCTCATCGGTAACTGTTGATAGCACTCAAGAGGATATTATGAAATTAAATAACGTCATTTATTATCAAGATAATTCAACTCAATTTTTAATTGTAAATTGTTATGTTCTATTACTATATTTTTAGCAAGTTCGGTGTCTATATTCTTATATGCCACGATTACTTTTTCTTTTGTTTTTGACGCATTGACTAACTTATCTAAAGTTTTTGTTTCCTTATTTATAAAATAAAAGTTTAATCTTTTTTTGTTTGCAGATTGATATACATCAAAACTTGAATTTTTATATTGTTTCGTAACAATAATATGTTCACGTAGAAGCAATTGAAAATCTTTTTTAAGTGTATTTACTATTATCTTTCTATCTAGCTCTTCTAAAATAGAATTTACTTTAAAAGTGTCATTTTGAAACTCGAAATCGAAAATTTTACTTCCGAACTCTGTTGTAAAGACTACTCTATGATGAGAATTGTCAATCTTTTTAATAATTAGTATACCACCAAAATAGTTTCCGTAGATATCAATTTTACTTTTGTAGACATAATCTGTACTTATATCAGAAAAATAGAGGTTTTTATATTCGTTGTTAACAACCCGAGCATTGACCAACCCTTTTGTGGTTTTTAATGTACAAGAAGTCAAACTAAGTAGCAGAACGCTAATTTGTAAAAACCTCATCATTTAACGTAATATTATCTTGTCTATTCTTAAATAGAATTTGTGTATAATCATCAGATGGTTCTATCATTTTTACTTCAGTAACATGCAATTCTTTTTTACTAAAGTGCAATATAAATTGCTTGATGTATTTACTTAAATTTTTATCCTTTGATGTAAATAATACAACATAGAAACTGCTTGTTTTATAATAGGATGTATCAAATTCACTATCATCAAACATATCTCCATTAACGCTATTTACAATGAGTTGATTTAATTTTTTAAACATCTTACTTGAGCCAATTTTCACGTCACTTTTTTTACCATCATCATTGATAAGTAATTGATCTTCTTTAAAAACAACACTGTATTTAAACGGATTGACATATTCCCATTTAACTAAATTAGGAGCTTTAAACGACATTTTGCCCGAAGTTTTAATGTCATTTGATAAAAATTCAAGATGTTTATATTGGGTGAAATTACTTAGAATTGTTTTGGTGTTTTTGGCTGTTGTTTTTACCTTTAGTTTAAAACTACTAATCTCTTCTACGCTCATTTTAGTCTGTTGTGCGTGTATATTAGCTGTAACTAGTAAGATAAAAATGTAAAGTATCGGTTTATGCATACGCTTCTATATCAAATAATTTATCAACGGTAACTATTTCAAATTTATTCTCTTGTAAAAATAACAATAATTGTTCCAAAACCTTTACAGATCTTTCACTTGTATCATGTAGTAATATAACATCACCCGATGTAAGCCGTTTAGTAATCCTTTTTAATATCTTTTTATCATCTTTAATTACAGTATCTAAAGATCTGACACTCCATCCAATAACAGAATGTGTTGTTTTCTTTATAGCCTTGCTAATTGACGGATTTGTAACTCCGAAAGGAGGTCTGAATAATTTCATTTCTTTTTCTATCAAATCAAACGACAACTTATTTGTTTTTACAATTTCATTGACAACATTCGATGTAGAAAAGAATCCAAAATTATTTGAATGTGTATAAGAATGATTTCCTACAATATGTCCTTCTTCAACAATTTGTTTGAATAGTGTTGCATTGGTTTCTATATTTTTTCCGATACAAAAAAAAGTAGCCTTAGCATCATATTTTTTCAACAAGGCTAGTATTTTCGGTGTAAATTCTTTATTAGGCCCATCATCAAAAGTAATTGCTACTTTGTTTCCGGCTATTGTAATATTTGAGTTATATGCATTTAGATGATAATTCCATAATATATTAAAAGAACCTATTGTAGTTATTGATAACCAACTTAGAAAAAGTATAAGGTATACGTATTTATGAAGGTCTATTGTTTTATTTATAATCAACAAAACAATAGCTATTAAAAAGAAAGTGATATTTATCGTCCTAAATTTTAACATGATCGTATTAAAACCAAACTATGATTTTTACCTCTATACTGATTATAAAGTAAGACATTTTTATATGACTTCGTCTCTTTCGTATTCATCTTCAAAATATCAGGTACTCGTTGATTTTTTATTAGCATAGCAGCTATCCAAAATCCGAATGATGATGCTGTACCGAACTCACCACATAAGTGTTTGTAATATAACTGTTGGGTATTTTTGAAAATAGTTGTTTGTAACTCTTTATAAAAATTATCATAATCAATATCTCCATTATTACCCAAAATCACGGCATCAATATCATTGATTGACGTATTGTTATGTTCTAAAAATTTATGAACTCTACCTTGTAATGCTTCAATATTCAGTTCACTTATAATTTCTACATCTACAAGTTGCGCGTAGGTACTTTCTTGTTTTTCATTTGACAGCACAAAAAAAGAAGCACCTTCACCAAATATACTTCCACCAGTTTTAGAGTCTAGTAATTTTGTAGTATTGATTTCTTCATCTTTTATATGATCTATCAGTCCATAATATTTGGTCGTAATCGGGCCTAATTCATCTACTCCGCCAACCAAAATCGTATTAGCTTCTTTCTCATTCAACATCAATTGTGCATCGAACAAACAGGACTCAAAGGAAACCGCAGCTTGTACATAGGTAAAATTATAGGCGTTGCATTTTAATCCTAATGCTACTTGTGCGCCAACTGTATTATGAGTTGACTGTATGAATGATGTGGGTGTTAAATACTCTTCGTCATTATCTATAATCGCCGTCAAAAATTTTTCAGAATCTATCAAACATCCCATACCTGTTCCTGTTATGATAGCATCAGGCGATTCAATAGCGGCCTCTTTTAATGCAATACTTGAAGCCACAACACCCATTTTTACACCTTTAGCCATTCTTCTGGCTGCTGCAGGTGCTATATAATCTTTGTAAATTGGTGGGATAGCATGTATTATATTTTTCTCGTAATTAACAACCTCATCTAAAAAACGGGTATTATCAGCAGTGTGCTGTGCAGAGATACATGCAACGCCATTTATATAACACTTACTCATTTAGAAAATATTAAGGTTGAACAATTACCACCGAAACCAAAAGAATTTGATAGTACATGAGCTATCCTTTTTTCTTTTACCGTTGTAACGGGAACTATTCCTGTTTCTTCAATTGCAGTTTTGAAATTCAAATTCGGGAATATAACATTATGCCGTAAGGCAAGTATAGCATAAACAGCTTCAATAGCTGCTGCTGCTGCCAAAGTATGACCCGTAAATGCTTTTGTAGAGCTTAAATCTGGAACGGCTTCAGCAAAAACTCTTCTAAGTGCTTTACTTTCAGACAAGTCATTATTTGAAGTCGCTGTACCATGCGCATTTATATAATCAATCTGCTCTGGTTGAAGTCCAGAAATTTTTAATGCTTTTTGCATTGCCAATGTTGCACCGTCGCCATTCTCTGATGACGCTGTTTGATGAAAAGCATCATTTGCATTTCCATAACCGGACACATAAGCCAACACTTTTTTATTCTCTTTTGCAATTATTTCATCAGATTCTAATACTAAATAGGCTGCTGCCTCACCTAGATTTAGCCCTTTTCTATCTTCATCAAACGGCGTACAATTAGTATCAGACAAAATCATCAAAGACTTGAATCCGTTAATAGTAAATTTAGACAAACAATCTGTTCCTCCAACTACTACTCTATCAAGTTTTCCAGCTTTTATTAATCGGGCTCCTAACATGATCGCATTCGCCGAAGAAGAGCAGGCTGTACTAATGGTTGTAACATAATCAGTTATTCCTAATTGTTTTGCTATTTTATGTGTAGAATCACCTGCATGATGTCCATCGATATATTTTCGATTTTTTTCATTATCAAGAAATTCGTAAAAGTATTGTTCTGTCTTATCCATACCTCCCACGCTAGTTGCAGAAATCAATCCTGTTCTACCATCAATTTTATCAGTAATCTTTGCACTAGCAACGGCTTGTTTGGCTGCAATCACTCCTATTAAAGCTGTTCTGGAATAATTATTAGATTCAGGTAAGTCTAATTGTTGAATTAACTCTTCATTGCTTAAAGAGATTTCACCAACTTTTATAGTATTTTTATGACGTGTGTTGATTCTTGATATATTTGAGATTCCATGTTTGCTATGAAGTAACGAATTATAATTTTCTTCAACAGTAGTGCCTATCGAAGAAACAATTCCCATTCCGGTAATAGCAACTTTTTTACTCATTTATTTTGTTCTATGTTCGGCAATATAAGTTGCCATAACCTCAATAGATTCGAATATTTTTTTTCCTTCTTTAGGATCGATTAACTTAATACCATAATCTTTATCTAACATAACAATTAATTCTAATGCGTCAATTGAATCTAGACCTAATCCATCACCAAATAGTGAATCGTTATCCTGTATATCATCTATTGATAAATCTTCTAAATTTAATTGTTCAATAATTTTCTCCTTCAATTCTTGCTTTAATTCTTCCATTAAGTTGTTTTTTGGTTTAATTTTTATTTTGATAACGTCTATTAATTTCTTCTGTTGTCAGTATTACGTCTCCGTTTTGAGATACCAAATATAAAAAAGCCTCATATGCATTATTATCAAAATCTACCCATCCGCATAATACCGTTGTTGCTTTTTTATTTTTAATTAAAACTGTTGCATACTTATTTAAAAATTCTGCATTAAATTTATCAAAAACAAAAAAAGCATTTTCACTTTTTAATTGATGCCTAATACTTATTTCACCAATAGCAATATTTGGTAATGTATACACAAAAACTGCGGGGCTAGGATAGTAATTACTTTCGTCACTAATAGATTCTTGATATTTTCTATCTGTATCTAAACTTGACGCTCTATTTGATAAAACAATTGCAATAGCATCGTCTTGCTTTAGTATATTAGTATGGCGAAATATTAATTCGGCTCCTAAAAAGGCTAATTTACTTATGTTATCCATTTTAAAAAATTTTGAATAGCTTAAATTATTATCCTTATATATTTTTTTAGAAAACTCAGAAAAAGTCAACTCTTCATTTTCTTGTACAATTATCTTTCCATTAATAAAAACTGTGTTTTTTGTAATGTGACAATAAGAATTTATTTTTTGTTTTTTATCCAAGTTACATTGCTTTTTGAAATATAACAGCTGTATTACATCCACCAAAACCAGAAGCTGTTTTCAAGAAGGTTTTTAATTCTTTGCTTTCATTTTTTTTAATCACATTTATATTTTCTGTTACACCCAACTCATCAAATCCTAAAGAGGCATACAAGGTATTATAATATAGCGATTGCATACCAACTATTGTTTCTACCAATCCTGATGCACCCAATGTATGTCCGTAATATCCTTTCAAACTGTTAAGAGGTGTATTATTTAGTTGCATCCTATTCAAGGCAATGGCTTCCATTTCGTCATTAAATTGTGTAGCGGTACCATGTGCTGAAATATAATCAACAGAACTAGGTTCAATTTTAGCTTCTGAAAAAGCAGCTAACATACTTCTATACAAACCTTCACCTGTTCTGGAAGGACCAGATATATGATTCGCATCATTACACGAGCTATCGCCAACTACTTTAACAGCATCATCAGATTTGTACTTTTTATTAGCCGTAACTAATACTGTGGCTGCTGCTTCTCCAATAGTAATTCCCGTTCTATTCTTTGAAAATGGCTTGCAAGGTTTTTCACTAATTGCCTGAAATGAATTGAATCCTGATAAAATAAATTCTGAAACCACATCACCACTCACAATTAATACATCTTCATACACTTCACTTTGTATCAATCGTTTTGCAATTGCAATGGATAAAATACCCGATACGCAAGCATTTGATACAATAATTGCTTCATTTTCAAAGCCAAAAAAGTGTTGGATCTGTTTCCCTAATTCGGGTAAGTAGGCTCTTTCTTTTGGAAACTCTGATTTAGAATCTAATGTATCAACGTTTCCTTTAGTAGTAGAAATGATCAATGCCGTTTTCTTAGTTATAGTTATTTTTGATTGTTGAATCACATCATGTAAAGAGAGGATCATCATCTTTTCTAAACGTGTATAAATTTTGCCGTTTCCAAACTTTTTAAAAGCTTTATCCAGTTCATAAGTATCAATAAGAGAAGCATAAAATGGATTTTTCATCAATTTTTTATCTTCTTGTTTTTTAATACCGGATATACCTTTTGAAATTTGTTCAATATTAGACGTAGTATTAAATCCTAACGCAGAAATTATATTATTATATGTTACAAAAACATCCTTCATTGCATTATCCTAACAAGCCAACTTTCCGTTTCCAATCCTCAAAAAATTTGGGTTGAGTCAATGATAATTCTCCATCATCATCGAGAAATACCTGAACTGTTTCTCCAGTACAAACCACTTCCCCTTTAGGGTTAAATATTTCAAATTTAAAAATCATTTTTGCAGCTAACGAATCTACATAGGTAGTTACAATTTTAGCAATTTCACCATAACGTAACGGCAATTTATGTTCGCAAGTTGATTTTACAATGGGTGTCGTATATCCATTCGCCTTTATATCTAAATACGAAATATCATGTGCTCTGCCAAATGCTTCACGCCCATCTTCAAAATACGTTATATAATAGCCATGCCAAACAATACCTAATGGGTCTGTTTCATTAAAACGAACGCGAATAGTTGATTCAAAACTTATTGTTTTCTCCTGCTTACACTGCTCTTTTTCTTTCATCGTAAAATATTGAAATTGCAATAGTGATTATAAAAAATAAAAATAGCAAACCTATTTCCGGTAAAACTTCAACAATACCTCCATGACGTAAAAATACATCGTAAAAAGCATTTAATCCCCAACTCATTGGTGAAATATTAGATAGTGTTTGCATAAATTTAGGCATCATAAATACCGGTACCCAAACTCCTCCAATAGCTGCTAAAATAACAACGGCTGTTGCGCCAAAAGGTGGAGCTTGTTCATATGTTTTTGCCAATGTACCAAGTAAAATTCCAAATCCGATTGCAGCTAATCCTGAGAACAAGGCTACTATAAAGAGAACCATAAAACTTGATCCTATTTCTAAGGCCGCTAATCCTAAATAAGGAAATAAATATACGCCTACAGCTAACATTAATAAGAATTGTATCAGACATACTGATAAATAGGTAATTATTTTACCTCCCAAAACAGTGGCATATGATACAGGATTTGTCCGTAAACGCACAAATGTACCTTGACTTTTTTCTTTTACAATATTTATTGATAGCGGAATTACAATAAAGAAAATAGCAAAAAGTGTCCATGCCGGCACATTATGCTGTGTTGAATTTGGAAATATATGTTCCTTTCCTTCTTTTGGGTTTATTTCTTTAAATGTGATAAAACTACTCTCATCAAATAAGGGTTTCTCTTCTTCTCCACCTTCACTAAACTCTTCTTGAAAAGCGCTATAAATTGATTTTGATTCTATATTGGCAATCATTTTATCAATACTATTCATAACTGCATTTTTAAATGCTTTTTGTGAGGCAGGATCAAAATACAGTTTAATTTCTTTGTCAGGAATACTTTCTTTGTTACTAATCGTATCTTCTTCTACACCTAATTCACTTAGAATATTTGAGACATTTTGCGCAACTTTTCTTTGTAAATCAATTGTAATGTTTTTAGGGATAATTACTGCCAATTGATATTCACCTTTTAACACTGCTTTTTTGGTAATATCTTCAGTTAAATCAATTTTGTTTTTTTGCGTTACAATTTCAAAAAGAGTGCTTTCTTGTAAATTATCACGAATTGTTTTTGATAAATCGCCTTTATCATTATCTACAAAAAGAATCGGAATTTTTACATTGTTTACTATTTTAAAGGAGCTGTCTTGAATTAATGTTACAGTAATAATCAACACTAAAGGCATTACAAACAAAATTGCCAGTCCGCCAAGATCTCTCAACAGTAATAACATTTCTTTATATGCTGACATTAATAACTTATGCATGGTCTCTTAATGCTGATCCTGTTAATGAAATAAATACGTCTTCTAAATTGTGTGCATCTTCTATATCATCAATTAATGATAAAGGTGTTCCTTTAGAAATTATAAGCCCTCTATCTAATATCGCAACTCGTGTGCAAAACTCTTGAGCTTCGGTTAGATGATGAGATGTGTAAACTATTGTGGTTCCATTATTATTCAATTCTTTCAAATGGTCAATAATTACTTTTTTTGATTGCACATCAACACCTACCGTAGGTTCGTCTAAGAATAATATTTTAGGATTGTGCAAAATACCGGCAATCAAATTCACTCTTCGTTTCATACCACCAGAAAAAGTATCTACTCTTTTATGTGCAAATTTTATCAACCCAAGAAGCTCTAGATTATCTAACACAACTTGTTTTAATCGCTTACCGGATATACCATACATACTACCAAAATACATCAGATTTTCATAGGCAGTAAGCGTAGGATATAAGGCATATTCTTGGGGTACTACACCGATTATTTGTTTTATTTTCTTACGGTTTTTTTTAAAGGATAAATTCTTAATAGTAATCGTGCCTGAAGTTGGTTTCAACAATCCGCAAAGCATTGATATTAAAGTTGTTTTACCCGCTCCGTTGGGTCCTAATAATCCAATTATTTCCCCATCAATGATAGAAAGGTTTAACCTTTGAATTGAATATTCATCAGCACCTTTATACTTTTTAGAGATCTCTTGAATATGGATTACAGAAGAAATCATAAATTAAATTGCTTTTTTCAGTTTTTTGAAGAAATTTTCTTCTTTATCAGCAATAATTGCCATTTTATCTGCCACTTTATTATATCCGTCAACCTGAGAGCTTCTATTTTTATACAATCTTGAAGCGTCTAATGCAAAGTCGCGCCATAAATCACCTATTTGTGTAATTTCTTTAGATAGTTCTTTAAGTTTAGGATTGTTTAGAATGACGGAAGCTTCTTCTAAAAAAGCACCATAAATAAAACGGAATCCACCTCCACCAGTACCAATTTCTTCCTGCATTCTTACAATCTGTCCCAAATAATGATTCGCTTTTTTTGTTCCTAATTTCACAGGCCACTTTCGGATTAATTTTGCTACTCTTCGAATACCTTTTACACCTACAATAGGCACTGGAGCGAGCATGTCTCTACAGGTACTTTTAATTCCTTTTTTTATGGCTTTTTCTAAATCCAGTTTTTCTGGATAATGTATTGGATAGTACATATGTCCTTTAGGTGCAAAAGCTCCTTTGGCAAAACGTACTTTTTCGAGTTCTTTTTCAGTTAAGGTAGTGACATTCTCCATTACCGGATCACTAATTAAATATGTGCCCTCTTTTTTACCATAAACGACCAAATTATGTGCATTAAAATGGAAACGATATTCATCAGGAAAATATGTCAAATTATATACTCCGACCTGTAAACCAACCGGATTTTTATTTTTCAACTCAGTTTCTAAGGTTAAAAGCGCTTTTTTCTTATCTCTAAACTTATACCGTTTTATCTTTATGTTGACACGCTTACTAAAACGTTTAAATATAAATCCCGGCATGGGTCTAAAACTTATTACAGGAGCATAATTTACTTTTAAGAAAGGTAAAAAAACAAAATATAGTCCTGAACCAATACCAAAAACCATGGGTTCACTAATATCATGCCCATTATGCTTAAGTAAATTTGATACTACTCCGTTTTCACAATGAGCCGACTGATTATGTTTAAAATCTATCTTCATTAATTGTCCTCTATATTTTGTAACTGAGCGATTGATATATCAAAAATAGCAGTGTATTTTTTTAAAACATTCGTACTTAACTTTTTAAAAACGGAAGGTTTAAAATGCCTTTTGACTCTCCATTTCCACATGCCCATATAACTAGCTAAAATAGGAAGATCCATTCGATGTAGCTCCATATAATATTCAATAGGGCTTGTTATATTATTTAGTACGCGTTCTTTTGCTCTTTGTATACGTTCATCAATATCATCAATTGCATTAGACAAAGCTATACTTTTAGGTTCCCAGCCTGTACTCAATGTAGTTGTATACTTACCTTTCTCATCAACGGCATAGCACAATTCTTTCATGTCTTTTGTTGATAATTTACTATTATCTTGTGGTACATCTTTCTTTTTCATACCTCTTGAATAAATAAATTCATCTCACAATCAGCCAATAAAGTGGTATCGTTTTCTATAGTACACTTTATTGTACAGATACTATATGATTCGGTATCAAATCTGGAAATCAGATTGGCTTTTGTTGTAATTAATTGTTTTACCATTGGTAACTGATAGATATGTATCGATTTAATTACACTTATAAATCCAATAACATCATTCGTGAGTCCTTCTAAATCGTCTTCGGCAAAATAACTCTTTCCTACAATAGAAGAACATGTTTGGGCAGCATTTTCTATCAATCCGCATTCTGAGAGTATATTATCAGTAACAAAGATACAATCAGGTTCAATTTTAAAATTAGTTTCTACAGTATCTTCATCCAAATTAGTAACAAAATCTACCATAAGCATTGGAGCTCTATGCGGTAAAAATTTTTTTATATCGATATGTTTTTGCAAGTCTTTCAATTACTTTGCTAACACAGTTTTCATTTCACCATATGCTATCTGCTCATCATCTAATTCAACACTAATATTTACAAAAGTAACACCCATAATTTCATGTAAAATAGAAACAGTAGTTCTTATTTTTTTACCTTGCTCTGGTAACTTTTTTATTTCTATTTTTTTTATTGAACCTATATAACCTGTTGGTGCCGGTTCATTTTTCAGATAATATTGGTAGCCGGTATGTAACGCAACTGACTGAGCCATATGTTCAATTAAACCTGGTTCGGTAAATACTTTACTTTTTGTGAAAATGTTATTCGCTTCAATTGTCAAACCCGCCACAATTTTATCGGTTGTATACTCCAACAATTTATCAACCATAACAAATGGTTTCTTTTGAGGAATTAAATCTTCAATAACTAAATTATCTAATATTTCCTCATTTGATAAATTCATTTAACAAACTGTTAAGTAGGCACATGCATAAGAAAATCTAGAACTTTCGGGTACCAATACCAATATTTTATCACCTTTTTTTAATGTATCTGAATTCATTAATTCTTCTAACATAATATAAATCGAAGCAGCTCCTACATTACCCACTTTATATAAATTCATAAACCATTTTTCAAAAGGTATTTCAACTTCTTGACGCTTTAATTCTTCAAATAATCCTTCTTTAAAATAATATGAGGATATATGTGGTAAAAAATAGGTGACATCATCAAGATTTATATGATGCTTAATGATCGCTTTTTTTAGACTATCAACGCCTTTTTCCAACACATTACTGCTTAATAATTTTACATCTTGTTTTATAGCAAAAAGAGATTGTTGACTCCATTGATCTGTATCATATTCACTCCAAGATTTCAAATCACCATTCTCTAATTTATCGCCTCCCGCATACATACATGCCTCAATTTCATGCGCATACGAATAGCCTTCCATCCATTCAATTTTTAAAGATAATTTACCATTTGGTTTGTTTTGTAATAAAACTGCTCCTGCTCCATCTGATAACATCCAACGTAAAAATTCTTTTTGAAAAGCAATGATTGGTTGTTCTTCTAACTCTTTTAAATGTGTGACTTCATCCTCAAAGTTATCAGACTTTAGCCATGTTGAAACTCTTTCAGAACCAGCACATACAGCATTATCAACTTGGTTGGCCTTAACTGCTAAATAACCATATTTCAAAGCGTTCATTCCAGAACAACAGGCTCCTGAAGCTGAATTAATTTCAACGTTGCTATTTTTCAAAAAACCGTGTACCATGGCTGCATGAGATGGTAGTATTTGATCTGGAGTTGAAGTACCACATGAGAGTAGCTCAATATTTTTAGACGTAAATTCTTCATCACATAATAACTCAATTGCTTCTTTTGTTAGCTGAGCATTATTATGTGAAACATTGCCATTATCATCAATGGCGTAATATCTACTTTTAATTTTGTTATTTCGTAAAACTATTCGTCTTGCCTTAGAAGGTTTTCCATTAACATACCCTAACTTTTTTTCCATGTCTTCATTAGAAACAGGTTCATTAGGCAAATACTTGGCAATTCTTGTTATATAAACTTCATTCATTATTTGGCTGCACTATTTTGGTTGTTGTCTATCTTAACTTAACAGACATATAATATTCTTTCTCTCTTTTTATTTTACCAATTAACGGAAAATAAGTTAGCAAAAATACAATAAAAACAATAGGTGCTATTAACCAAATAGCAAATAATAAATAATAATTAAATGCCTTTAGGCTTTTTTTTCTTCTAGGGTCACCTGCTTTACCTTTTTTGATAATAAAGTTTGCCCATTTACCAAAGATAACATTACCTCTCTCATCCATTGATACCAACAAAGGTTTTACACGTACGGCATCTAATTTTAGTAGGTTATTTTGCAAATTATCATAGTCATTTTTTAACAAGCTGTTTAAAATTGGGGTTCCGAATTTTATTGATTCATTGATGTCTTTTTCAGAAACGCCCGGTTTAGGAAAAATACCTAAATAGCGTTCTTTTTTACCACTAAACATCCAATTAGTAATCGTAATTACACTTATATGATTTATATTTCTATCTACCAGCGCAATATTACCGACTAATTTGGCCTCATTTTCTTGAAGTAAAATTTTTACTTTTTCTTGTGCTTTTATCCACATATTTCTACAGGCAATCAAAGTAATAACCGGAGTATCTTTCAGTATTTTTTTTGCTATCTCTGATTTTAAAAATGAATTTATTGGGATTGATGGCGATAAATACCATACTTGATATGCCAAAATTACCAGGTCAAATTTTTTATTAAGCACTTCGTCTTCAGGTTTTTCTAACTCACATGGTATTTGCAGAAAAGATTCAGGAAAAGCATCAAAAAAATTATCTTTTTTCCAAGGAAAATTATACGACTCTACTGGTTTAATTTGATGATAGGTTATAGAAACTTTATCAGAAACATCCAACTGATTGACAACATTTTGAGCAATTTCTAATAATTGACCAGATTGCGTATAGTATACAACTAGTACATTTTTCATACTTCTACATTTTAAATCCTTACTATCCTTGAGATTTTCACTCGTTACTATCTTTCCAAAAATCAAAATAATTAAACCATTGCAATGGATATTTGCCTAAAATCCATTCTATACTCTGGGTATATTCTTTTAATAGGCCTTGGACATCTCTATTTTTAGCAGCCGCAATACGAGTATATAAATGATAATGTTTATTCGTTTCTTTCATAACATATACAAATGCCACAGGCACTTTTAGTCTCGATGCCAATAAAAATGGCCCTGCCGGAAATTTTGCTTCTTTACCTAATAATTGCTCTGTTAATAAACGTGTTTCTTCAAAATACCTATCGCCTGTAAAACAAACCAGTTCTTTATTACTTAGGGCTGTATTGATTTCAAATATATGTGAAAAATCTTCTTTTATTAAAATATGTTTTATACTAGACTTTTCAGTGACACCTTCTAAATACTCTTTGATATCATTATGCTCTCTATCAGTAGTCACAATATTAATTTGTGAATTCGCATCAATTTCTTTAAAAAAGAATTCTGCAATTTCAAAATTACCAACATGAGCACTTATAAGAATACCACCTCGGTCATTATTAATAAGTTTTTTCAACTCTTCAATCCCATCAAAATCGTATGTAAATTTATTTCTTAATCCTGAAGAAATAGCCACTTTATCAATAATTGTTTGTCCAAATTTATAATTACTTTGGTAAACTTTGATAATGCTTTTAAGACTAGAATATTTTAATCTTTTTTTAAAAAAATAAAATGCTGCTTTGGTACCTTTAGTAGAGAAAAAAAGAAAATAAAGAGCTACAAAGTATAAAACGAAGTATGCAGAACCTAATCCTACTTTTTTAATAAAAAAAATAAAGATTTTATATCCTAAAACTGTTCCTCTAGACTTTCCTTCCCATTGAGTCATTTGTTAAAAAATAAAAATTCTTGGTTATTGTATAACTATCCTAATTAAATCAAATGAAATCGCTTTCTAAGAGCCGTACAACATTTCATCCAAACCTCCTCAGTAGCAGTTATCGGAGGTAATTATTCTTTAATCTAATTTCCTTTCAATCAGATTATAAAAATCTTGTAATGATTTTATATTTATAAAATCCTCGCCAACTAATTTGATTCCGAAATTTGCTTCAATTGCTACAACCAGATCAACAAAATCTAAACTATCTAATTCTAGCGTTTCTTTTAAATCGGCCTCTGGTTTAATATCATCAGCTTCAACTTCAAATTCATCAATTAGGAAATCATTTATTTTTTCGATGATATCTTCTTTCTTCATGTTCTTAAAATAATTATATTTTTTTTATTACCAATGCTGAGTTTGTTCCCCCAAACCCAAAAGAATTCGACAAAAATACATCAATTTTTTTATTTAGGGTTTCACTAACTAAATTTAATTTTTTAGCATCTTTATCGGGTGTTTTTAAATTTATATTAGGTGCCACAAATGAGTGTTTCATCATTAACATTGAATAAATAACTTCACTTGCTCCTGCCATCCAACATTCGTGACCTGTCATTGATTTGGTAGAACTTACACAAGGTCCTTTTTCGCCAAAAACATTAAAAATCGCTTTTGCTTCATTTGCATCACCAATAGGTGTTGAAGTAGCATGAGCATTTACATAGTCTATTTTCGAGACATCAATATTAGCGTCTTTAATTGCTTTAAGCATAGCTCTTGTTGGTCCTTCTGCTGTAGGTGTAGAAATATGATCTCCATTTGAAGAAAAACCATATCCTATTACCTCTCCTAAAATAGGTGCGCCTCTTTTTACTGCCGACTCATAACTCTCTAAAATTACCGTTGCTGCTCCACCACTTGGCACCAAACCATCTCTATCTTTATCAAATGGTGATGAGGCTTTTGCCGGATTATCTTCTTTGATAGAAAAAACTCCTAAACCATCAAAACTACCCATAGCATATTTATTAATTTCTTGAGCACCTCCACAAATAATTGTGTCTTGCATACCACTTTTTATGAGATGATATCCTACTCCAATAGAATGTGACCCACTAGCACATGCTGCACTAACGGTAAAATTGATGCCTTTTAACTTAAAAATAGTCGATAAGTTAATGGTTACAGTAGAATTCATAGCCTTAAAAATAGCTCCTGAACCCACTAAGGTAGTATCCTTTTTCTCGCGCATTTTATCTATAGACTCAATAACTGATTTTGCGGTACTATCATTTCCATATAAAATACCAATCTCATTATTGTCTAAAAAATCTTGATCAATACCAGCATTTTTCAATGCCTCAATCGTAGCTATATAAGCATATTGAGATTCTTCTCCTAAACTAAGTCGTTGCCTTCTCGACAATTCCTTTTTTAAATTTGGTTCTGGAACCATTCCGGTAAGTGCAGAACGATACCCAAAATCTTTACGTTCACTATCTAAAACAATTCCTGATTTGCCTTTATATAAAGAATCTTTAACCTCGTCTAAATTACTCCCAATACAAGAGTAAATACCCATTCCTGTAATAACAACTCTATTCATATTCCTGTTTGTGGCTAAGAGTAAATACCACCATTTATATTAATAACTTCACCTGTGATATAAGAAGATTTTTTAGATGCTAAAAAGGAAACTAGGTCTGCAACTTCTTCGGCTTCACCAAATCTGTTTACAGGGATCATTTTTTTCAATTCTTTTTCATCTAAATCACTTGTCATATCTGTTTTTATAAAACCGGGAGCAACTGCATTCACAGTTATTTTTCGTTTTGCCACTTCTTGTGCTAACGCTTTAGTAGCAGCAATAACAGCTCCTTTTGCTGCAGAATAATTAGTCTGACCCGGAGTCCCTTTTACTCCCGAAACAGAGACCATATTAATGATTCTACCATATCTATTGGTTAACATTTTTTGCATTAAATGGTTTGTAACATTAAAGAAACCATTTACACTTGTATTGATAACCTTTTGCCAATCATCTGATGGCATCCACATAAACAATCCGTCTTTCGTAATACCTGCATTATTCACGATAACTTCAATTAATAAGCCTTCATTTTTACCCATCCAATTATCTAATGTTGTTTTCACATCATCAGCTTCGGCTACATCAAATTGAATTATTTCTCCACTTCCACCTTTATCAATAACTTGATTTAAGGTTTCTATTGCTGCTTCTTTATTTGAATGATAATTTATCAAAATATGGTATTCAGAATCTTCTGCTAATTTCACACAAATAGCTCTACCGATACCTCTTGACCCACCAGTTATTAATGCCGCTTTCTTCATATGTCTTTTGTCTTTACTTTTTTATTAAATCGGAACATCTCCTTTCCAACTGGTTTCCCAAATACTCTGAACTAAAAATGTTTACCAGACATTTGCATAACGCTCTGTTCTATTTTACGTCAACAAAAAGTTCAGCATTTTGAAACCAAGTATCTTTTAATAAATTTCCTTTGGTATCAATATAACCCCATTTTTTTTGCAATCCAACTCGTGCCAATCCGTTAATAAAACCTTTTTGGACATTCTTTTTAAACATCGTTAATAAACCAGCAGTAATTACATACTTATCATCAATTACCAACTCTCCTGTTTTATCGATAAAACCCCAAAGTTTTGAAATTTTAACTGGAGCTAAGCCCTCTTTACTGAACGTTTCTGCATCTCTAAATTTTATAGGAATTACCAAAGTTCCTTTTTCATTAATATAACCCCATAATTTCCCGTCAGTACTTACCGGTGCTAGACCATTAGAAAAAGATTTTACTTTTTTATATTGAGGTAAAATAACCCATTCTCCTTTTCTATTGATAAAACCTGCCATTTTTTTATCATTATTAGCGTAGGTTAAATTCTCTCCATTCTTAAAATCCCATATTTTATCGGCACCATCAACTTTAGTAAAAATTCCATTACGAATGATGCCATGAACGTCGTTCTTCATTGCTCTCACAATTCCTTCAGAAAAATCACCTAATTGTTGATAAATTGCCTCTACAACAATCTTTCCTTTCATATCAATTAAACCCCAATTTTCGCCTTTTCTTACTTTAGCATGACCATTTCTAAAAGCCATAATTTTATCATATGAAGGTTCTAAAATAACTTCACCTTTCGGATTGATCAATCCTATCATTTCATTACGTTTAATATAAGCGACTCCATCTTCAAAATCATAAAATTTATCCGAAGGTGGCATATCAACTTCTTCTCCTTTTTTATTGATATAAAACCAGCGCTTATCATTTTCTACGAGAGCCAAACCACTATCAAATGCTTTTACTCTATCATATATTATCTTAATAACGACGTCACCTTTGGCATTGATAAAACCCCATTTTTTATCTTTCATAACAGGAGCAACATTATCAGAGAAATCTCCCGCCTTAAGATATGTAGGCTGTACCAACCAATCACCATTAGAATTAATATATCCAAATTTTTTGTCTTGTCTTACTAAAGCTGCTTTTTGAGCTATTAGTGTTTGACCAAAAAAGGCCATCATCAATATAAATGCAATCTTTTTCATAAAAATTTTAATTTATTTAGTGTTCATTAAATATGCTTTTACTTTATTTACGTAAGGATACATCACCACATCTTCTTTAAAGGGAGGTACAAGTTCTCTAATGTCATCAAACAGTTTTTTAGTCTTAGAAGAAACTTTGTCCTTAAAATTCAAATATTCAATGGCTTGCACTATAGTTATTAATTCAATGGCTACTACTTCAAAAGAATTTTCTATTACTTTTTTAGTCATTAGCGCCGCATTAGTACCCATACTTACAATATCTTGATTATCATTATTATTTGGTATGCTATGTACGTACATTGGGTTTGATAATGTCTGATTTTCGGCTGTTGTTGAAGTTGCGGTAAACTGCACTCCTTGCATTCCGAAATTCAATCCTAACTGACCTAAATTTACAAAAGGAGGCAGAATATCATTCAATTTAGAATTTAATAAATAATTTAATTGACGTTCAGCAAGCATTGACATTTTCGCAACCACTATCTTCAATTTATCCATCTCTAAAGATACATAATCTCCGTGAAAATTCCCACCATGATATACATGTTGTTTTTCAACATCTACAATGGGATTGTCATTTGCTGAATTCACTTCTTCTACTAGTATTTTATGAGTATTATTAAGTGTATCTAATACGGGTCCTAAAATTTGTGGAACACAACGTAATGAATAATATTCCTGTACTTTTTCCTTAAAGACGGGACTATCAGCATTATTCGCATTGTATAAAAACTGTTCTCTGTTTCGTATCAACGTACTATCACTTAAATGATCACGCATTTGTTTCGCTATTTCTTGCTGACCCTTATGCATTTTAGTACTGTTTAACTCATGTGATAAATGATCATCATAAGCTTCTACTATTTCATTTATTGCTGCTGAACATTTTATAACCCAGCTTAACAATCGTTGTGTATAAACTACATTAACTATACCAATACCTGTCATTACAGAAGTGCCATTCATCAAAGCCAAACCTTCTCTCAACTCAACATTGATAGGTGTTAATTTTTCTAACTCAAATACTTCTTTAGTTTCACATCTCTTACCTTTATAGAAAACTTCACCTTCACCTATTAAAACCAATGCTAAATGTGCTAATTGAACTAAATCACCACTAGCCCCTACACCACCATGCTCATAAATTAACGGAGTGATATTTTTATTAATTAAAGAGGTCATTAATTCAATGGTAGATTTGTGAACTCCTGAATTCCCTAAACTTAAGGTATTCAATCTGGCGAGCATGGCCGATTTTACATATTTTGCCGGAAGTGGGTTTCCTGAACCCGAAGCATGGCTTCTGATAAGGTTATACTGTAATTGGATTCTATCCTTATCCTTAATTTTATATTGAGCCATAGGACCAAACCCAGTATTTACACCATAAATTATTTTATTTTCAGAAAATTCTTTTAAAAAGTTAAAACTTTTTTCTACCCGATCTACTAAATTAGTATCCAGCTCAATTTGACTTTCGTTAAAAATAACTTCATAAAAATCTTGTAAATCTAATTTCCCTTTAAGTACCAACATTATCTATATCTCTTTTATATACAATTTTAATAACTAAATCACTTTTTAGTTATTTTAAACCCGCAAATTTAATACTTTTACATTAACTATAATAACAAATGCAATGATGAATAAAAATGTTGATGTTTTAGTTATAGGCGCAGGCCCTTCAGGTTGCGTTGCTGCTGCATATTTACATAAAAACGGACTATCTGTTCAAGTAGTAGAAAAGACTAAGTTTCCGAGATTTGTTATTGGTGAGAGCCTTTTACCAAGATCAATGGATCACTTTGAAGAAGTTGATCTACTGGAATGTTTGGATGCACAAAATTTTGAAAAAAAGCATGGTGCTCGATTTTTAAAAGAAGGTAAAGTTTGTAACTTCGATTTTAGCAAAAAATATTCTAAAGGTTGGGATTGGACTTGGCAAGTGCCTCGTGCTGATTTCGATTTAACCTTAGTAAATGAAATTATCCGTAAAGGTGTAAATGTTGCTTTTGAATGGGAAGTGACTGATGTTATATTTGATGGCTCTTTATCAAAAACAACAATTAAAAATAAAAATGGTAAAGTGCAGACAATTGATGCCAAATTTATAATTGACTCGAGTGGGTACGGTAGAGTTTTACCTAGATTACTAGATTTAGATATACCGTCACCGTTACCCAAACACTCTTCAATATTTACGCATGTAAAAGATAGCAATAGACCTCGTAATACTGAAGGAACACTAATAACATTTGATGTAGTAAAACAGGATGCTTGGTTATGGGTAATTCCGTTTTCAAACGGAAATACTAGTATTGGATTTGCTGGTTCAACAGAATTTATAGAATCTTATAATGGGAATACTTCAGAAATGTTATCTGAAATGCTAAAACTTTCTACTCACTATTATGATCGATTTAAAGATGTTGATTTTCTTTTTGAACCCATCAACATAAAAAACTATTCGAAGTCAGTCAAACAACTATATGGCGATGGTTATGCCTTAACAGGAAATAGCTCAGAGTTTTTAGACCCTGTTTTTTCATCAGGTATTGCTTTTGCCACAGAATCTTCATTATTAGCTGCGAAATTAGTGACAAGGCAGTTAAACGGAGATATTATAAATTGGGAAAATGAATACTCAGAACACCTAAAAAAAGGCACTACCGTTTTTGCTACTTATGTAAAAGAATGGTATTCTGGAAATCTTCCTAAATTGTTCTTCCATCAACCTGAAAATACAGAAATAAAAGAAAAAATTTGTTCGGTTCTTGCTGGTTATGTCTGGGATGAAACCAATCCTTTTGTAAAAAAACACGATCGTGCAATTTCTTCAATAGCGCATTTAATTAATCTTGAAATTGAGAAAGAAAAAAAAGCTGCTAGTTTATAACAACTAACAGCTTTTATAAATTCCTTTTCTATAAAATTAAAAAGCCTTTTTCAAAATTAATTTGGCCAAGGTTTTCCCTGTTTTAGCATAACCTTCTCCCAATCTATCTTCATTACTAAATGTGCCCCCAAATTTATTCCCAGGTGCATCTTTGGCTGTTATTTCTAATAATACCATATCTCGATTAGCCGTTTCCACAAACTTAAGTAAAGTTGATACTTTAGCAGGCTGTCTCATTACACCGGCATTCCACCCCGGATATACCCAAACCGTTTCTACTATAAGTGTATACTTAGTATCTTTAAGTTCCTCTCCAAAAAATATACCTTTTTCTTTTTCCAAATACCTATTCATTAACTCCAAAAATTTGGGTGAATAGATAAGTTCTCTACTTGCTATCCAACTTTTTTCCCACGATTTTCCTTTTCCTCTTGTTTTCTCTTCTAATTCAGCCGAATGCTCTTTCATGTATTGTTCGTTTGACAAATTTTTCTTTAATAATTTCATGTTGTCATAAACAAATTCTACATTAATTTCTTTTTGATCTTTAATAAAGTCATAGCCTCCATTTTGTACTTTCATCTTTTGTGAATAAATCATAACAGACGACAATAGAAATGCAAATAATATTAGTTGTTTTTTCATACTTTGATTTTTGGTGTTAATACTAAGTTTAAAATCTTAATTATAACAAATTTAGGTATTATTAATGAATACTAATAGGTATATTCACCTAATTACAAATGAAGTTCTAAAATTAAAAATGTTAAGCGTATAAAATAGTAAGCACACCGTAAATTCAACTGTCATGTGTCAAGTTTTTCGTCTCAAAAACCCTGCAAATGCCCTTCCTAATATACCATAAGTATTGGCTATACGGATTCCTGCATTATAACTAGGCTTGCCTTGAATAGCAATAGCCTTTGAAGAAAATAAAATAACATTTGGAGTATCTGTTTTATAGACTGAAACAGTTGCATTTAATTTGGCTCCTTCCCATCCTACAACTACAT